>OBKS01000885.1_pt1 | contig 24843 bp, 19 predicted proteins | sample 1517381 | NCBI WGS metagenome assembly OBKS01 (sample SAMN04571686, study PRJEB22368) | human gut metagenome | biome: human gut; material: stool | host: Homo sapiens | place: Luxembourg | collected 2012-08-03 | reverse complement strand
TCCAAATAATCAGAATATATTAGTAATCAGGCATATATTTATGCCATAAATTTTTATGCTTATGTTTAAACGGACTTTATTGGCAGCTCTGGCGAGTGTAGCACTCTTCGCTGCCTGCGACAAGGAAAAGGAAAAAGAAGAAGTTATCCCCGTTTCATTCTCATCTTTCGGCTTTTATGCCAAGGACAATGCTGATGTACTGAAGACTGACTATATCGTAGATAATGTAACATCTGACGCTATCAGTTTCACTCTCCCTTATGGTACTGATCCTGAGGCTCTTAAATCTCTCGTTCCTGAGTTCACGGTAACTGAGGGGGCTTCTGTGAATGTGGCTGATGCCAGTGGTGCTCCTGACGGAAAGGATATCGTCAGCGGTGTTACTGCAGTGGATTTTTCTTCTCCGGTGCAGTTGGTTGTATTCTTGAAGAATAATTTCAAGGCTTATAGCGTGACTGTGAAGATTGCGGAGCCTGCCAAGTGGGGCAAGGTAGCGGAGAGTTCATTGAGTATCAAGAGTGACCCTGTCTTTGCGGTCAGTCCAAAAGACGGAGCGGTTTATGTTGCAGGTTCTTCTCCTAATGCCGAGGGCGTGGCAGAACCGCATATTTTCAAACTGGATGGTTCTGAGCTTAAGGATGTTGCAGGTGCATTGGCAGCTACAAATTCAGACTATTTTGCAGTAGATATCTGTCCAGACGGAACTCCTTACGTGTCATTCTTGGACAAAGGCGTAAAGAAGCAGTGCGTTATGAAGGTATCTGGTTCGAAAGCCGAATTGGTAGGAGCTGCTGACGCATTGTATTTGACTGCAGGCGGTTCAAATTCAGCAGTAGGACTGTTTGCTTTATCCGCTTCAGAGATCTGGTGCGCTCAGTACAATAATGAAAGAAAAGTTCTAGTGGAAAGACGTGCACTGAACCTTGCTCATTTCGATGGTTCTGCATGGACAAATGCCATTAGTATTCCTGGCAGGAACGCTACGGATTATGCTTATTGTGTTTTGGGCAAATATGTAGCTGGTGTTCCTTATCTGTTTATATATAACCAGAATACCCAGAGCGTTTCTTTGTACAAGTATGCTTCCAATGCTTGGAGTGCAGTATTCGAGAGTCTGAAAATGAAGAAGGCTGACGGTACAACTGATGCGACACTGAATCTCAGGGCTTTTGATTTCGATATTGCCACAAATGGTGATATCTACGTGATGGCCGGTGGCGACTACTCAGTTGAGAAAGTTTATAATCTCGCTGTTGTGAAGATCGCTGCGAAAGACAATGCTCAGACTATAATTGGCGGAGAAATGTCTGTCGACATCGACGAATACAGGTCTGCTTCTATGGGTCTTGATGCCAATGATGTGCCTTATGTCGTTTACACTAAGCCTGAAGGTGATGTCAAATATGCTTGCATCACGACCATTGATCCGAAGGCTAAGACCTGGACAGAAGGCGAAAAACTTTCTTCCAGCCCAAGCGATTTCGTGGTAATCAGATTTACCGAAAATGGGCTTGGATACGTTGTTTCCAAAGAGACCATCGGTGAGAATACAAAGTATGTACTTTATTCTACCGCGGAATAGTTTTAGATGTAATTAATTGGTTATTACCGGCTATCGCTGTTCATTCTTGTATTGGCAATGGCCGGTTGTTTTGTTTTTCATGATGTTCTACAATCGTCGAAACTCTTTATTTGGACTTTTCCGGCTAATGGCGGCCGTTACATTGGCATTGACCTGTACCTTGGCGGGAAGCGTGCGAATTTCGGGGGCCGAACGGCAGGGGCGTGTTTTGCGGGTGGCGCTGGTCGGGGATCCGCAGGTGGACAATCCGGTCGAGATGGGGTACGCGCGCCGGTCGATTTATCGGGATCTGCGTGGTCGCCGAGACTTGGACCTGTGTATTTTCCTGGGGGATCTGGTCAATGACAATATGTCGTTATTGCCTGAGTCTCTGAGTGTTATAGATTCGCTTCCGTTCCAGAGTTTTATGGTTCCCGGGAATCATGACCGGGATGTTTATCGTGGAGCGAAATCGTCCGGTTCAATGTCCCGTCCGCGAGATCTTTCCACATGGCGTAAGTTAGTCGGCTATGTGGACACGAGTTTTGTGCGTGGAAATGTGCGGTTCATCATGATGAATAATGTGCGGCATGCGGCGGCCGGAATGACGGATTATGTGGGAGGTTTCACAGAGAAGCAGAAGCATTGGCTTGATTCTGTGCTGGTTACCGACGTTGCTCGTGGCGGAAAAATGTCGAGCGGCAGTGTCGATCGTAGCAGAAGACCGTCACGTGGCAAAGTTACACCGGCATTGACAATACTCGCAACTCACATTCCTTTCAGTCAGATGAAGGGGCGGGATTCGGTGCTGGCGCTGATTCCGGAGCACACGCGGATACTTTATGTCAGCGGTCACACGCATTTCGTTTCCCGGGATGATTCGATTCCGGAGGTCATCGCCGGTGCGACGTGCGGGAGTTGGTGGCGTGGCGTAAAGGATTCAGACGGAGTGCCTTACGCATTGCAGAGTTGCGGTGCGCCCAGGGGGTATTTCGTGGCGGAAATCAGTCGCGACGGGGATTACAGGCTCCGGTATAGATGTGTCGGAATGAATGATGAGGTTTCGGTTTGGGGAGTGCGAGTGGAGTGCGAGGGAGCTGTGAGGCCGGAGGATAATATCGTCATGGGAAAAGATGAATCTGAGGGTGTTACCGTGAAGGAAGGCGGCGGAGTTTATCGCTTGTATATCAATGTTTTCGGTGGTGCTCCTGATGGCGTGGTCAGGGTGCGCGGGGGCCGCAGATGGCGGATTGTTTCTCGTGGCAACGGAGTCTGTGTGGATAATGGTTCCGATTCCCCAGATGCGTTCATGGGATCGCCTCGGAAGAAACGCGACTTGGTCTGCGAACGGAGCACCAAAACAGCGCCGGAAGTGGAACAGGTAATAGAGTTCAACGCGTCGATGTCGCGCGACTACCGCAAGTCCCACCGCGACGAGTTTATCCCCCTCCGCCGCAAACCGTCCACCCACCTCTGGCAGACCACCGATTTCGTTTCCGGCCCCTTACCTGTTTATGTCAATGTCGTTTATCGTGATTCTTACATGCGTTTTCGGCAGCGGGTTCCTGTCACGGTGATCAGCAAGCATTAAGTTTTTCCCGCACTGGGGCTAACGCTACGAAAACCATCTGGTTTACGGCGATTCTTTCCGGACAAACTCGACAAATTTGCCATTTTGTACTGCGAAAACGTTTTAAGTTACACCAAATGGGTTAAATTGATCGTTTCGTTCCAGAAAAACGTTTTATACGGCACAAAATTGATTCACTATGGCTTGTTAAGTAAGCGTTAAAAAATGAGGTAGGTAGAATGAAAAACGGAATTTTGTATCGTAATTTGGAAACAAACTACTATCTTTGTATCGTAATTCAAAAACGAAATGGGCACCAATAAACTAAAAGTGGTGTTGACAGAAGAAGCACAAGCCTTTTTGGATGCACAGCCATTAAAAGAAATAGCATTATGGCACAGATGAAATTGATACCTGCGGACAATATGAAAGATAAACTCTGGGGAAAAAGAGGTACACCAGAGCGCGAAGCAATGGAGGCTAAACTCAAAGAAGATGTGAACGCCTATATTGTAGGCGAAGCTATACGCAAGGCTCGATTGGCGCAAAACCTTACACAAGAACAACTTGGTGAGCGTATTGGTGTGCAGCGTGCTCAGATTTCCAAGCTGGAGAAAGGTACAAGTGTTATCACATTGCCAACAATGAGTCGTGTATTTCAAGCATTAGGTATAGCGACAGCAACCCTTGATTTGGGTATCGCGGGGAAAATAGCGCTGTGGTAATTATATATGACAACATCTGTTCGGGTACCGTGTCGTAGGCCGGTGCGCGACGGTGCCCAGAGAGCGAATTGCTAGGCACTGACGAGGCGACAGTTGATACCGTCACGCAAGCGACAGGAGTCGGAACTCAGGACGCGAATTGCGAAGCACCTGAGCGGACGAGTCCGAGATCCTGGCGCATCCATGCCTCATCAGTAAGTAAAATCACCCCTGTTACAAACAACTGTAACAGGGGTGATTTATTCTGGAAATTATAAAGTAAGCACCGAAAAACAATTTGGTAAAGATCTGCGATGGATTTCCGAGGAAAGGAATTTAACCAAATAGACGCACAAAAACCACCAAATTGTTTTCTAAGGATTAAAGTATAACACCTGCAGGAGTGATACGGATCTTGACTTCGGAATCACCTTTTTCGAGTTCGATCTTGAACCAGTCGCCGGATGGGGTTTCCACGTACTCGGCGTCGTCAATTTTCCAGGATGGATATGAAGCGTTCAGCTGAGCGAGGACTGCTGCAGGGAGCTCATTCTTGCGGACATCCCACTCGGTGCGGAGCCAGTTGTAATCCTTGCTGAAATACACGTCCTTGCCACGGCCTTCGTGAACGATCTCCACTTCGAACTCGCCATCATCAAATTCAGTATCCATGATTACCGCTCCGGGATACTTCTGAGCTACAAATTTGGAAAGCTCAGACTGAATGTCAGCCGGGAGATAATCCTCGTAATCGTAGTCAGAATCGATATCCACAACGGTCTTGATAAGCGCACCGCTCTCAGAATAATACAGATCCACTTCCTTCTCGATATTGCCGGAACGAGTCTCTGCTTCGATGACATAGAAAGTCTCCATGCCGCTTCTCTCTAGCTTGTCAATATCCTCAACCTTCCAAGTAGCATACTCACTCGCCTGGAACGCCGCCTTAACAACCTCTGGGAGAGCATCGTACGAAATCTCACTCTCAGTCATACACCACTGGCCGGCGCGGTTGAACCATACTGAAAAATCGAATTCAGAACCTATGGAACGTGTCGCCACCTTGTTGAACTTCGCCACATAATAACCATTCTTGGTCGTCCATTTCACATTTACCGCATCAGGGTAACGCTGAGACAACTCTACTTTTGCTTTCTCGTTTATCTGGCTGTCAGCCGAAGCTTTATTGCAGCCTGCAAGTGTCATCAGGCAGATGCACATTGCTGTAATAAAAAACCTTTTCATTGCACTATAATTTATTTATTTATAACTATCTGTCCAATCCAATCATGTTCAGTCGCTTGTCGAACTTCAGCTCCATGCCATTGTCCAACTCCAGCTCCAAATCGCCATCATCATACTCAGCCTTGACGATACAAGCTTGCGGATAAAGATCATTGACCTTAACAACAGCGGGCTGCGGGATAATTTCCTCAGGGATGCCGGTGCGGTAGCGGCTGATCTCCTTCCACTCGCCGCTGCGGCGGAACTCGAGCTTTGTTCCGTCAGTCAGCACGACCTCATAGGACATTTTCAGCAGGTCCCGGTCCTCCTTCGCGAACGCTATCTTTTCATCTTGAAAATGCTCCGAAATGAACGCTAACACATTGTCAGGCAGCGATTCAGGACTTGTCGCCTTGTCACGCATGAGCGTCGACAGGTAGTATCCCAATACCCCTGCGGCCGCTAGCGAAATGATTACTAAAATGACCTTCTTAAACATAATACTGCTTTGTTTGTATTGCGAAATTATAGTACAATTCTGGAGTAAATCTGTAATTTGCCGCCAAATTCGAAAAAAATTTAAAATTTTACGCAAAATCGATGCATCCCGTTCATATAAGAATAGGTCAGCCGCATCCCGTTCCTGTCGGCAATAGTCTTGGCCAGCGCCAGCCCGAGCCCGGTCGACCCCTCCTTCTTCGCTCCCTGAAAAAATCTGTCGAAAATCCGGCTGCTGTCCAAAGGCGAGTCACCACTGTTCTCCACCACCAGTTGGGTTTCTGTCAATGCCAATGTAACTTTTCCACCCTCAGGGCTGTGCACAAACGCGTTCTTTATAAGATTGGTCACCAAAATCGTGGCAAGAGTTCCGTTCATCTTTATAATCACCGGTGAATCAGGCAGTTGCACCGAACAAGTTATATTCTTACTGCTGAAAATCTCAGCATATAACTCTTTCTGAGACAGCAACATAGACGAGATGTCCACATCAGTCTGGTCAGGGAACTGCCCGTTGTCGATTTTCGTGAGAAGAAGAAGCGTCTTGTTAAGTCGTACGATGTGTCCGAGCTCGCGTTTCATCTGCACGAGTTCGCCTATGCTCTCCTCATCTAATGTGTGATTGTCCAGCATCCAGTCGATTCTTCCTCCGAGCACAGCAAGCGGCGTCTGAAGTTCGTGAGAGGCATTGCCTATGAACTGTTTCTGTTCCTCGAAAGCCCTGTCGGAACGGTCAGTAGCGTCAGTTGTAACCTTCTCCAATTGACGGAATTCCATGATATCCGAATCTATAGACAAGCGACTGTGAGACTTCCCCGGAGTATAGGCATTGAGCCAATCAAGAATCTTGTAGAGCGGGCTCATGCTTTTCTGGAACACGAGGAGCGTGGTAACGATAACCGTCAGCAACAGAATGAGATACAACGCGAGCACCCACCAAAGGACAGTCTTTATAAGGTCCTCTTTTTCGATGGTCGGGGTGGCGACTATGAGTTCGTAGCAGCGGCCTTCCCTATCCCTGAATATGGTCTTGAGAAATCTCGCAGGCTCATCCTCATCGGTCTCCCGGATATAGAAATTCGCATCGTAGTACTCCATACTGGCATGAGAATTCGCGTAACTCTCCGTGACTTCGTTGATACTGTAATGACCGTCGGTCATAATGTTCGTCACGGGCAGCGGCTTTCCGGACAACTTCTTGACCATCAGCTGTTCTGCATAACTTTCAAGCAAGTCGTCGGCCTCGTCATTGATCTCATCCACAATGACGAAGTAGAAAATCATCGCCCAAAGGGCTATGACCGGAAGCAATGCCATCGAGAGGCGGACTGCGATGTTGTGAATCAGTTTCATTCTTTCGTGACGAGTTTGTAACCAAATCCGTAAACGGACTTGATTTCGATGTCAGCTCCGGCTTCTTCCAGTTTCTTGCGGAGGTTCTTCACCTGCGAATATATGAAGTCGAAGTTGTCTGTCAAGTAGATATCGTCGCCCCAGACAGCTTCGGCCAAGACGGATTTGTCGACCATATGGCCCGGCCTGAGGAGAAAATATTGAAGGATGTCGTATTCTTTCTTTACCAGGGTCAATGTCTTTCCTCCGACTTCGACTATGCGGCTGTCCGGATTCAGTTTCACGTTTCCATAGACGATTTCATTGCTTCCGCGCCCGCTGCTCCGTCTGGTCACGCTCTTGATTCTCGCCAGGAGTTCCGCGGTATGGAACGGCTTCGGCAGGTAGTCATCCGCGCCTTCTTCCAGCCCGATGACTTTATCCTCCAATGAGTTGCGCGCCGATAGTATGATTACTGTCAATGATTTTCCTTCTTTCCGGAAGGCTTTCAGGAGGTCCAGTCCGTTTCCGTCGGGGAGCATAATGTCCAGCAGGACACAGTCGTACGAAAACATGGACAGTTTCTCCCACGCTTCGCCGTATGTCGAGGCCACTTCCACGACATAGTGTTCTTTCAGCAATGCTCTTTCAATCAGTTCCTGCAGAGATTGTTCGTCTTCTATAATCAGAATTTTCATGGCCGAAAATTACGAATAAAATCTGGAAAGATTCTGGAATTGTTCCAGAATCTTTATCGCTTACGAAGAGACTTGGCTGCGACAGGAGGTCGGACTCGCCCGCTCAGGTACTGCGTAATTCGCGGTCTGAGTTCTGCCTCCTGCCGCTGGCGTAACATGGAGGGAGAACTCGATAATTCTCGAACTGTTACATTTCCTCCCAGCCGGGGTTCTGAACGAGATTCGGATTACGGATGATGGCGGAGCGGGGAATGGGGCGTAAGTATTTGTAGTCGAGCCATTTTCGGGAACATTCGTATACGAGATAGCCTTCGTTGTCGATGGAGAAACTCTGGTCTTCGCCGCTGTTCTTCACTATAATGGAGGTGCTGCTCCAGGTGTCGGAAATGGAGAATCCGGGGTATGAACAGGTTTCGTCGCCGACGTAAATTCCACGCCACTTGCGGACGTTGCTGTCCACGAGAAGGCCCTTGCCCCAACGCATGATATCATCCCAGCGGAGAGTCATTTCCAAGCAGAGTTCGATGCCTCTTTCACGTCGGATTTCCAATATCCACTTATCCAGGGTTCCGGCATCATCGAGAAAATATTCACGCATGTATTTATCTGGATATGAAGGAATTACAGACTTCACGCCAGCCCTGTTCCTCAACGGGGCTATAGTCATATTCCAGACAGTTTCGTCCATCTCCCCCATTTCAGCCTTTGCCTCGGCATAATTCAGGAGCACCTCCGCGTATCGGATAATCGGAAGACTGTTCCAACTTTTCTCGGAATTCATCACCCCGTCATTGTCATCGTCGATACACCATTTAATAGGCTGGTAACCCGTCATCGTTATATTCCAGTCAGGGCTGTAAGGGCGCTCTTTTCCGCCGGTAACGCGCTTATAATCAGGGCCGACGACAGTCTGAGCCATACGTTTGTCCCTATTTTCGAACTCTTCGGTATATTTCAGCGTCTTATAATCCGCGCGGTCAGTAAACGGAGTCCCGTCCGTCATCAGATAGGTATCCATAAACTGCTTTATAAGACTGATTCTCGTGCTGGTCGTAGGCGAAAAATAAATCCACGTAGCATCATGACAGACTCCCAAAGCCTTACTGAATTCACGTCCGAAAATCACCTCTTCCGTTTGCAATGAAGCGCTTATGAAAAGCGAACGGTAATCCTTTGCGAGCGTGTACTCCCCTGATTCTATGACCTTTAGGGCTGATTCAGCTGCCGCCTTGAGAAACTTCTCCCCGCCTGTCTGCCAAGGCTCAAGTGTCGAAGGATCGACGCTGTGATATTTCCTGTAAGTCCCCTCGTAAAGGCAGACCCGCGACATAAATGCCAACGCCGTCCACTTGTTTATCAGGACCGAGCCGCGCGTGTATTCCGCTGAGGATGAGCACATTTCACCTGCCGCCTGAAGATCTTCGAGAATTTTGTCCATAACGAATTCCCGGTTATCCCTGGGTTTTGTCAATGCTGCCGTGTCGTCGGTGCTGATGGTCTTCTCATACCATGGAACTGCACCGAAGCGCTTCACCATGCCATAATAAAACCATGCGCGCCAGAAATGTGCAACACCGGTATAATGACGATAAACATCGGCATTGACAATACCCTTACAGCGGGTCATATTATCGAGCATATAATTCACGCGCCGGAGGGACTTCCAGTCGGACTCGCTCCAGCCGGTCTGGTTGTCCGGAGAGAGATTGCTGTCAGCGCGGAGCAGGTCGGAGGCGACAGACATGGCGAAGCAGTCAGCCTTGGCCGAGCCTCGGGTTATGGTGCCAACCGTCGGAATCATGTTCTGGAGGAGTCCGGTGGCGTAAAGTTCGAGGTCTTCTTGCGAATGCCAGAACTCTTCGCTGGAGATTTGGTCGAACGGCGAACGGGTGAGAAACGCGTCACATGAACTGAATATCAGTATGGTAAATATGATGATTATCTTTCGCATAGTATTCAGAATGTGAGGTTTATACCGAATGTATATGTTTTCAGCATCGGGTAGGAGTAGCCGTTGCCGGTCTTTCCGAGACCCGGTGTGAGGGTGTTTTCGAAGTCGGAGTCGCCGCTGGAGATTACTTCCGGGTCGAACATGTCTGTATGTCTGAACATCGGCGACCAGGTGAAGAGGTTTTCACCGGTGAAGTATAGTTTCAGACCGGAGAGGCCTATTCTACGGCACATCGCGAGCGGGAATGTGTAGTCCAATGTCAGGTTTTTCAGCCTGATGTATGAGGCGTCCTGGAGGTAATGGTCGTTCTCCCATGTGAGCGGGCCGTTGTTTCTGTTCGCTGCAAGGGAAACCATTCTGGTCCAATACGGACGCTTGTCCATATTGGTCACAATCCAGTTGTCGGAGGACTTGTCCACTTTCACGCGGTTGTCGCCGGTCTGGCTCTTCATGAGGGCGTTGTAGGCGCGGTTCCATTTTCCCCAGAAGAATCCGGATTCCGTCCATGGATACCAATCGCGTTTGCCCACGCCCTGCCATAGCATGGATAAGCCTATTCCATTCCAGTTCAATGAGATACCGAAGCTGTACTGGAGTCTCGGGGACTGGTTTCCGATAATGGTCAGGTCGCCGTGGTCGGAAAGTGTACGGTTTCCGACAGACATTTTCCCGTCCCCATCGAGGTCCACGAATTTAAGGTCGCCGGCGTAGGCACGGAACATTTCCCCGTTCTTGAAGAATGAGTAGGACGGGCCTGCTTCGGCTTCTGCATTGGAAGCGTAGATACCGTCTGTCTTGAATCCCCATATCTCTCCGATTTCCATACCTTTATAATATGTAGTGAGATCACCGGTGGCGTTATAATATGACGTCACGTAGCTGCGGCTGTCCCAGAGCATGGCTTTAACGGAGTACGAGAAGCGTTTTCCGGATAGGCGCATAGAGTCGTGCCAGTCTGCCGAAAGTTCCCAGCCGCTCGTCTTGAGACTGGCATAATTACCTGACGGAGCGGAACTTCCGAGCACATGAGGAAGATCTGGGCCGACGGTATAGAGATCTGTAGTCCTGCGGCGGTAGAGGTCTGCCGTAAAGCTGAACTTGTGGGCGAACATGGAAAGGTCCATACCTATGTTGTATGTGGTCACTTTCTCCCATGTCATGTTGTCCGGAACCAGGTTCGGAACAGATGTATAAGGTACGCGCATGCCGTTCAGGACTATGGTGGTGTTCGCCACTGATGAGCTGCCGGTGGCGCGCATTGTTTCGAGATACTGGTATGGGTCAATGTTGGCGTTCCCGAGTGAGCCGACGCTGACACGTAACTTAAGGTTACTTAGGCATTGACCTGAACAAGAGCGAATCCACGGTTCATCCGAGATGCGCCAGCCGGCGGAAACTGACGGGAAGAAGCCCCATTTGGAGCGGGTCGGGAACTTGGAGGAGCCGTCGTAACGGGCGCTGAATTCGGCCATATAGCGGTCTTTCAAGTCGTAATCGACGCGGGTGAAGAAGCCGACGAGGCCCCAGGATTTGCCGCCGGATTCGGTGGAGTAGTAGTCACCGTCCATCAGGGTAAAGCTCGGCTTGGACGGGTAGAGGTTCCCCTGGCGATAGGTCTTGGAGGTCTTCTGCACGTAGTCTTCCAGGTTCCAGCCGGCCATGATGGAGAGTCTGTTATGGCGTCCGAGTCCGGGGGTGAGAGTGCCGACTACGCTGGTGGATATGTAGTCCGTCTTGTAGGTTTTGTTTTCGAGGGAAGAGCTGGCCTTGTCGGTACCGGAGACGTCTGTTCCGGACCAATAGGTGTATTTGTTTTCCATCTTGTCGCGCACGTGTCTGCCGGCCCGATATGTAAAATCCGCACTGAGTTTCAGGCGATTGCGGATAATGTCTAAGGTCAATGCCGATGTGCTGGAGATGGTCATTTTGCTGTTTTCCTGCCATGATGTGCCTTCTGCGAAGGAGGTGTAGCCGGAGCGGACTGCCGTTTCGGTCCATGTTCCGTCAGGGTTGCGCAGAATGGCGAACGGGTAGGCGTAGAGGTCCAACTGCCTGGTTATCATCTGCTGGTTGTTTACCATAGGCTGATGATAGGTGCTTTTCATGAAGCTGATATTGTTCGACAATGCCATCCAAGGGCGGATTTTCACGCTGCCTTTTGCCCGGAAGTTATAGCGGCGGTATTTCTCGTCTCCTACTTTATATATGCCGTTATGGCCGTAGTATCTTCCTGACACATACCAGTTTGCGTCTTTCTTTCCGCTCTGCACTGTAACAGAGTGGGAGGTGGCCATATTGGTCTCTCGGTAGATTTCGGAGAGCCAATTCGTCTGGCCGTAGTAGGCGTAGTTTCCGTCCGGGTTCACTTCGCATGTGGTCATGTCGCCGACGCTCTTTTTCCGTTTCAGTTCGGAGAACCACTTGTCGGAGTATGGCATGTAGTTGTTGAATTTGGACGGAACCATGGCTGCCGGGGAGGAATTCATGTATGATTCCCGCCAGGCTTCCACCCATTCGACAGGGTCGGTAACGACGTTGTCTTCCCACTGGATGGTCCGGCCGATGAGTGATACAGAACCGTCGTAAGTCACTGTGGTCTTGCCCATTTCCGGGTTTCGTGTGGTGATGAGTATTACGCCGAAAGCGCCTCTTGCTCCATAGACGGCGGCTGAGGCGGCGTCTTTCAATACTGTTATGGAAGCGATGTCTTCAGGGTTGAGCGCGGTCATGTCGCCTTCCGCACCGTCGATGAGGACGAGGACTTCACCGCCTTGGCCGAGGGTATTGGATCTCTGCCCGTCAGTCACGCGGGCGTTGAAGCTGTTGTCAACGCCTCTGATGGTGATTTTTCCGGAGTGTGTGAGTTTTCCGTCGGTCTGTATGATGTTCAGTCCGGGAATCATTCCCTGCAGGGAGCGGACGACGTTCACGTTCGGTCTGTTGGCGATCTGGTCTCTGGAAAGTGTTTCGATAGAGCCTAAGATGTCGCGTTTTTTAGAGGTGCCGTAGCCGATTACAACTACTTCATCCATAGAGTATTGCTGTTCGTTCAGGACGACGTCGATATGGTTTTTGGTGCCTGCCGGTTCGGTGGTTCCTGCGAATCCGACGAAAGAGTACCGGATGATGTCGTTTGCCGCCGCCGGAAGTTCGTAGTGGCCGTCATAGTCGGTGAATGTGCCGATGTCGGTGCCGCTGATGTAGACGCTGACGCCTGCGAGGGGCTGCCCGTCCGCGTCGCGTACGGTTCCGCTGACCAGGTGTTTTTTTTTGTCAATGCCGGTGTGTCAGGGGCCATTTTCTGGAGTATGACTACGTCGTTTACTACGTTGAAGGTTATGCCGGCTGGGGTGAAGATCTCTTCGAGGAGTCGTTCCACGGGGACGCGTTTCAGGTTTATGTTGGACGCGGGCATGTGGTGGGATGAAATGGAGTTGTCGTATGAAAACACGATTCCGACCTGACGTGTTATGGCGTCGGTGACGTAGCGAAGTGTGGTGTCTTTATAGGAGATCCTTATGTCATATCGCTGTTTATCAGGTTGTTTTCCGGCGTGTGCGTCGACATGGAGAAAGCACATGGTTATCAGCGCGATAATGAACAACAGGATTCGCTTGTCGATTTTCCGTTTCATATCTTGCAAAGAAACATATTTTTCGCGAAAAATCCCAGAGGTCGCGGCTGGAAGATTTGGTTACGGCAGCCAGGCGGCGGAAGGGATTCCTATGTTCAGTTTTTGCATTTGGTTCCAGGAAAACGTTTTAAGTTACCCCAATGCTTCACGAAAATGCGTTTTGTTCTGAGAAAACGTTTTAGGTGGAACCAAATTTATACTACGGAGATATTACCGTGGTGGCGGCTGGAGGTCGGACTCGACCGCTCAGGTACTGCGTAATTCGCGGTCTGAGTTCCGACTCCTGCCGCTGACGTAACAGGGATATGAGACACATACTTGCTACGCAAGCCGGTCGGCGGAAGAGATTCTGTCGCGCAAAAATATGTTAGGATGTTATTTCGGACAACCTGGCGGGACAATTCTCATCGGATTTTGTCGTAACCAACTGATAGCCTGGTATTTACAGCACTACAGGACGAAAAATCATCTGCCAGGTTGTAGGTTTTTTCATAGAACCTGGCAGGCGGCATATATCGCAACTCACTGATTATCAACAGAATCATTCATTGACAGCCTGCCAGGTTGTCCAAAATTGGCGTGGCCAGGTTATCCGAGATTAACGTGGTGGCGGCTGGAGGTCGGACTCGACCGCTCAGGTACTGCGTAATTCGCGGTCTGAGTTCCGACTCCTGCCGCTGGCGTAACAGGGATTCGAGACACATAATTGCTACGCAAGCCGGTCGGCGGCATGGCCTGCAGAGCGAATTGCGAAGCACCTGAGCGAACAGGCCCTTGCCGACGCCGGCAGCCATGATAATACCGCCAGGGTGTATTGACGCAAAAAAGGCTGACCAAAATGGCCAGCCTTGAAAGAAGTCAGTAGTATTTAGAAGCGCTAAAGTGTTTTTAACCAATCGACTACGGCTGCTTGCCACTCGTCGTGATACTTAAACTTCTTGCTCATGCCCCAGCCATGTCCGCCGGAAGGGAAGATATGCAATGATGACTTGATGCCGTATTCTTTCAGTTTGGCGTAGAAGATCGCACTGTTCTCGGCTGGAACTATCTTGTCATCGTCACTGTGGAAAAGCAGTGTCGGAGGGGTCGTCGTATCTATACGTTTTTCAAGAGAGTAGTCCTGACTCGCTCTGGTCGCAGCAGCCTCCTTACCCATCAGCTCGTTGAATGTGCCTGCATGACGTTTATCCAGGTCGGCTGAAATAACAGGATAGAAAAGGATCATGAAATCAGGTTTCACCTTGGATATAGTGCCCACTGTTCCCGCAAGATAGCCGCCGGCAGAGGTTCCTGCGACGCCGACTTTGTGAGGGTCGATTCCAAGTTCCTTCGACATGGACCTCATCACACGCAACGCCTCGTCGGCATCGTTGCCCGGAACTTCAGGGTGACCATTCGGAAGACGATATTTCACTACAGCTGCTGTGACGCCGATGGATGCAAACCACTTGGCCTCGTTATGTCCGTTGCCCATGGACAGGTTTGCATAGCCGCCACCAGGGAAGAACAGAATCGCCTGACCTGTAGCGTTTTCGCCGGCCTTGTAGATCCACATTTCAGCAGAACTGGTGTTCTTCACCTGACCGGGCTTGGTTTCCACCTCAGGAGTTGTGATGCCGTTGGATGTCGGCGCAGAAGAATTGTCCCAGAGGACAATGTGATAGTCCTGCGCGTAAAGAGCTGCGGCTGACAATGCCGCTGCCACTGTGATTAGTATTCGTTTCATTATCAATAATGTTATTAAGTCCATATCATGCCGGCGGTCAGCGCCCGCCTGCTCAAGTGCTTCGCAATTCACTCCCTGGGCACAGCCGACTGGCGGCGATCAGTGCCAGTTGGTTGGTATCCTCGAAAGTAGCGCCGCCCGTGGCACGTGTGCCGTCGAAAGGTTCGCTGGCGCTCATCCTTCCCAGCAGAGCTGGGCCCCTTCCGCTCACAAGGCCACGGACGGCCATGCCTTTCGATCGGCACACGTGCCACGGGCTCTTTGCTCCACGGATATCTCATGCAAACAAAATGGTGTAAAAAATGGCACTTTTTTACACCGTTTATTTCATTTTATTCAGTTGGTGTAAAAAATGGCACTTTTTTACACCAAATTCGCGACTCAGCCAATGCACCACCGTGCTACAATCCATGTTACGCAAGCGTCCACGAGGCGGAATTCAGGACGCGACTTGCGGAGCACTTGAGCGGATGAGTCCGACCTCTTGACGCAGTCATGTCAACTGTCATATGTCGCCACCGGACGCAGTATATCCACGTGGCGCAAGCGGCGGGAGGCGGAACTCAGGACGCGACTTGCGGAGCACCGGAGCGGATGAGTCCGACCTCTTGACGCAGTCATGTCAACTGTCATATGTCGCCACCGGACGCAGTATATCCACGTGGCGCAAGCGGCGGGAGGCGGAACTCAGGACGCGACTTGCGGAGCACCGGAGCGGATGAGTCCGACCTCTTGACGCAGTCATGTCAACTGTCATATGTCGCCACCGGACGCAGTATATCCACGTGGCGCAAGCGGCGGGAGGCGGAACTCAGGACGCGACTGGCGGAGCACTTGAGCGGATGAGTCCGGCCTACAGACGCGGCCATGTCGATTGTCAGCGCCCGCTCGCGCAGGTCACCTTTTCACCGATGAGGGAGGTTATGATCTGGAGCACCTCATCTATCGTGTTGGAATGACGATAATTAAAGGTGTAGCGCCTTGTCGTGTCAGCCGCTTCGCAACTGAGCTGAACGTGATACTCCGACTCCACCTCTCTAAGAATATCATCGATAGACGCATTCGGGAGAGTAACCAAATCATACTCCATGCTCACCTTCCTGGACGCATCCACATTTTTCAACTCGAACTTACCATTTCTGTAGATGGCAGACTGCCCCGGAAGAAGCATCGCCCTGTCACCGGACTTATTCTCCACACGAACAGAACCTCGCTCCAGAACCACCTCAGTACCAAGCGAATCCGCATCGATACAGAAAGCCGTTCCAAGCACACGCACACTGATGTCATTCCATGCGGACACCGTAAAAGGCGCCTTCACATTATGAGTCACCTCGAAATACGCCGACCCGTCCAGTTTCACACGCCTTGCCCTACGGCCATATTTACGAGCCACGGAAAGTTCCGCGCCTGGCTTCAGCCAAACTCGGGAGCTATCCTCCAACACCTGACAAACCACGCGATCACCGGCATTGACATAAACCTCAGGGAAAGCATTGACCCAACCCTTGCCGGCGAAAGCCAGTCCGACGAGCAGGAGGATCGCGGCGGCAGCTGAGCAGAGGCGGCGCATCAGAAGGGCGGTTTTTTTGCGGGCGATTTTCTCGCTCACACCGCGCATGAAGGCGTCGGCATCCATCACGGCACGGCCCTCGCTTCGGGTGGCGTTCATGATGTTTTTCAGCTCGAAAAGTTCTTTCCGATGCGCCTCGGACTCCTGAAGCCACGCGTAAATCAGCTCGTTTTCAGCTTCGTCGGTCTTTCCTATAATGTATTTGTATAATAATTTCTCTTCCATCTTCTTGCAATCATCTGTCTATTAAACAATCTAACCGACGTTAGTACCTAATACCACGAGCGCTATCAGCAAAAGTTCGTCCTTCGGGAGCATCTTTCGGAGCTGTTTCAATGCCGAATAGACGTGGTTCTCGACGGTGCTGAGTGAGATGCCGAGCTGTTCGCTGATTTCTTTTTGCGGCATGCCGTCGATGTAACACATGCGGAAGACTTCCTGGCATTTGTCGGAGAGTCTGCTGACGCACGCTTCGATTTCGTGAGACATGTCCTCGGAATACATCCGGCCGATTACAGGATTGTTGTCCGGATCGGCATAACTGTGGAGCATGCTTTCGATACGCGCCTTGCACGACGCTTCATATTTTTGTGCGTAGTTATGTGATTTGGAATAGTTTACAGCCTGATTGAAAACCGAGCGCAGGAGGTAGCCGTAGATGGGTCTCGAAGGATCCAGCCTGTCGCGCTTCAGCCACACATTGGCAAGGACCTCCTGCACGATATCGTACGACCAGGCCCCGTTCAGGAATAATCCGGCATATCGTACCAACTGCGCGTAATAGAGCCGGCACAGCTGGTCGAAGGCCTTTCTGTCGCCTGACCGGATGGCTGTCACAAGTTGTTCGTTGTCCATGTCAATGTCGTTTTAATCTAAGTTCTATAATCGAAAAAAGTTCTGACGGGATAGAATTTCCGCCAGAACAATATGACAATCTGCGTTTGGAAGCAATTATTTCTTAGCTTCAGTAGATCCGCCCTCTATCATTTCAGGCTTGAGCACTGACTCGGCCGCAGGTTTGCCCTGAATCATGCCGATAAGGGTATCCACAGATTTCTCACCGAGTTCCTTGAGAGGCTGTACGATGTGTGTGACAGTGGTAGAGTACAACTGATAGATGTCACTGACGTCGAATCCGATGACAGCGATATCCTCTGGCGTCTTGAGACCGAGGTCACGCATGGTCATTAGCACAAGGGCTGACAGTGAGTAAGTAGGAAGGAACAAGGCGTTGACTCCTCTGGAAATGGCATCCTTGATGATAGCAGGAACTTCCTCATTTGCAGTAGCATATGAAGTATAATGAACGTTGGACTCCAATCCATGGGCTGCCATGGCGTCCTTGTATCCTTTCTCACGCTGCTGAAGGCTGGAGATTCCGAGTGAGTATGAAATCATCTCCACGTTTTTGTAACCGTTCTTGAGGAACAGTTCAGTAGCCATCTTGCCGGCCTCCTGGTCATCGAGAAGGACTTTGCCGACATTCTCCATGTCTTCGATATCTCTATCGAGAAGCACTACAGGAACACCTGCATCAGTAGCCTTGCGGATAGCGGCCTCGCCACCTGTACAAGGGGCTACAATCACGCCGTCGATATTGTGTGCAAGGACTGCATCCATCACACTCTCAAGTCTTTCCGCACTTTCATCAGAGCTTGCGAAAAGAACAGTATAGCCATAACTCTTCGCCTTATCCTCGATACATCTGGAGATACCTGCGAAGAATTTATTTGAGATATCATTTGGGATCACTGCAATAGAGTTCGACCGACCGCTTCTCAGCGATGCTGCAGCGAAATTTCTTCTATATCCAAGCCTCTGTGCCACCTGCAGCACACGTTTCGCAGTGTCTGCATTTACAGGGCAATCAAGATTTCCATCTTTGTCTCTTTTTGCATTCATTACGAAAGAAACAAGCGTAACAGAAACCTTGGCTTCACGAGCTACATCGCGGATAGTAATTCTTTTCATAACTAAAACACCTTCAAATTAAAACGTTCTGATCTAAATCATCGTGCAATTTAACGTTTTTTCTATAAACTACCAAAGGTTCCAAGATAATATTATAAAAAAGTGTCTTTCATTTCGAAACGAAGGGCGCTCGAATCACTTCGTGCGCCCTTCACGGAAAACCAATTATTACTACTACACTATAATATTATGATTACTTCCAAAATTATCCTCCGATCATGACTGTTAGTCCGGCCATCACGATGGAAACCATGCTCATAAGTTTAATGAGGATGTTCAATGACGGACCTGACGTATCCTTGAACGGATCACCTACAGTGTCACCCACGATTGTGGCCTTATGACAATCGGAATTCTTGCCTCCGAAATTGCCTTCCTCCACGTACTTTTTGGCATTGTCCCAAGCCCCTCCTGAATTCGCGAGGAAAATTGCGAGGATGAAACCGGCGCCGAGACCTCCCACGAGGAGACCCATCACTCCGGCGGCACCCAGACAGATACCGGTGATAATAGGGACGATTATGGCGATTACTGACGGGAGAACCATCTCGTGCTGAGCGGCGAGGGTCGAAATTTCCACACATCTCGCATAATCAGGGCGCTGCTCTCCGGAGAGGATACCCTTTATTTCTCTGAACTGTCTGCGGACCTCAGTAACCATCTTCTGAGCTGCGCGACCCACTGCATTCATGGTAAGACCACAGAAAAGGAACGCCATCATAGCTCCGATAAACACGCCCACAAGCACGCGAGGGTTCATGATGTTAACATCGTAGTATGCAACTATATCCAGAATGGTCGCCGATGTCACATCCACGATCTTGTCGCCGATTTCGAGGGTCGTTCTGCCCACGTGAACCAGCGCAATTTTAATTTCTTCAATGTATGAGGCCAAGAGCGCGAGTGCTGTCAATGCTGCCGAGCCTATTGCAAAGCCTTTTCCTGTAGCGGCTGTCGTGTTTCCGAGAGCATCGAGGATGTCTGTCTTTTCACGGACCTCAGGGTCGAGTCCGCTCATCTGCGCGTTACCGCCGGCATTGTCAGCGATAGGGCCGTAAGCGTCTGTGGCGAGGGTGATTCCGAGCGTAGAAAGCATACCTACAGCGGCGATACTGATTCCATAAAGACCATTACTGATAAGTGACGGATCGAATGAGAATCCTGTAGCACAGAGATAAGAAAGCAGAATCGCGATGGCGATGGTGATTACAGGGATTGCAGTAGAAATCATTCCGAGACCTACTCCACTGATAATCACAGTCGCAGAACCAGTTTTCGCACTTTCTGCGAGTTTCTGTGTCGGCTTATATGAATGTGATGTATAATACTCTGTAGCTTTTCCGATAATCACACCGGAGAGAAGTCCGAAGATTACGGAAAGCGAAAGCTGCCACCAGTTCTCGAATCCGAGCATATAGAATATACCGAAGGAAACTACGGCGATAAGTCCGGCACTTAGGTTAGTACCGCGGCTGAGTGAACCGAGAAGTGAATGAAGGTCAGCTCCTTCCTTAGTGCGCACAGCAAAGATTCCCATAATGGAAAGCACTACACCTACGGCTGCGATACACATCGGGGCGAGGATTGCTCTGGTCTGTGCAGTGGTATCTCCGAAGAATGCTGAGGCACCGAGAGCCATGGTAGCGAGGATGGCACCGCAATATGACTCATACAAGTCAGCGCCCATTCCGGCCACATCGCCCACATTGTCACCTACGTTGTCGGCGATAGTTGCAGGGTTTCTAGGGTCATCTTCAGGAATATCAGCCTCGACTTTACCTACGATATCTGCACCTACGTCAGCTGCTTTAGTATAGATACCTCCACCGACACGTGCGAACAATGCCTGGGTAGAAGCACCCATTCCGAATGTAAGCATGGTCGTGGTGATAGTCACAAGTGTCTGAGATTCATTAGGATTATGCACAAATGCCTTCAACACGAAATACCATATGGAGATATCGAGGAGTCCGAGGCCTACGACTGTAAGTCCCATGACCGCACCTGATCTGAATGCAAGTTTAAGACCCGAATTAAGTGAACGTGAAACTGCATTGGCAGTACGTGCCGAAGCGTAAGTTGCAGTTTTCATTCCGATAAATCCGGCAAGTCCCGAGAAAAATCCTCCGGTCAGAAAAGCGAACGGAACCCAAGTGTTCTGGATATGGAAGCCGTAAGCCAATATAGCGAAGAAAATAGCCAGAACGACAAACACGATTGTTACCACTTTGTACTGCTGCTTGAGATAAGCCATCGCTCCATCCCTCACGTACTTGGCGATTTCTTTCATCGTAATTGTACCTTCACTCTCTTTCATCATTTGACGGAAAAAGAACCAGGCGAAAAACAGCGCTATCGCAGCTGCTGCCGGCACAATGTAGAATAGTGAATCCATAAAACTGTCGGTATTATATTGTAAGTTTCAAATCGAAAGATACTACTTTCGTTTGCAAATATATATATTTTTCGCTTTAGTGATACTCTTCTAAGCAAAAAATTAACATTTCGCCCATGAACAAATCACGGGCGAAATGCCGACAATATTAACTTATTAACCTTACTTTCAGTTCAGTATGGTATACTTTCCATCTGCAATAATTTTTCCTTCTTCGTACTTTAAAATAGTCCCGGAAGGGAGTTCATACACCACGACCGCCCCCTTCGGAGGTATATGAATCTGTCCTTCGCCAGCCACTCCTTTCGAAAGGAAAGTTTTGGATATAATATCGAAAATATCCGCCTTTTCAGAAGTTTGGTAAGTTACAGTTTTTTCCACATCATACGGATTGTAATATAGGTATACCGGATAAGGACGCTCCGCATAGAAGTCTGTCACATTGCAGTCGAGTCGCAAAATACCTTCAACATCCGTTTTCTTAATCATTGACCCGAACACTCCTACAGGCGAGGTGCTGTATAGGCTGAACATCGAACTGGTCGGGTTCGTGCTGGTCCACGACGGGCCGTGTATTCTTTTCATCATCAGTTTAAGCTCAGTCACATGACTCCTCTCGCTTCCTGCTCCACATGCCACCCTCTTGCTTCCTCTGTCACAGGATTTTTCAACACTTTACGATATTGATGCGTTCAGATGCTGCGTTGCGGAAATTTCGGACAACCTGGCGGGTTGCAAAAGAGTTATCTATTTGAATGTCAAGATATTGCGATAAAATACACCTGCCAGGTCCTATGAAAAAACATACAACCTGGCAGGTGTTCTGACGGATCAATGTCAGCGTAACGCATTAAGTATTAGCGCATTGCGTCTTGTTAGAGAAACTGGCCATCCCGCCAGGTGGTCTGAAATATTATTGCAACATAGACTTACTGACAGCAGTTCAGAAGAATGAATAACGCATATAAAAGGAAAAAGGCTCGGAGAACAGAGAACGTTTGACTCACTCTTAAGCTGTATCGGAGTTCCTTTTACCCCAGAGGGATTGTGATATGCAAGAGTTATCGTAAATAGAATCAAAAACTTTTACTAACTTTATGATTGCTTGAGTGAATGATAATATGGAAGAGAGAAACGACATAGTAATCTACAAGTCCGAAGACGGACTGGTCAAGATGGAAGCGATGGTTGACCCGGTGAACGAAACAATCTGGGCCAATCAGAAAGCGATAGCCGCATTGTTCGATGTTACCGTGCCAAATATCTCCTACCATTTCAAGAAGATATTTAAAAGCGGTGAGCTGGATGCCGGCACGGTAGTTAAAGATTTTTTAATTACCGCGCAGAGTGGCGCCAGAGGCACATCTGACGAGAAAGTCAAGTATTATAACCTTGATGCCATCATATCCATCGGCTACCGGATAAATTCATTCAGGGCCACGAAATTCCGCATCTGGGCGACACAGGTCCTCAAGCAGTATATGCTCAAAGGATTCGCCATCAATCGGAACGCGGTATCCGAACAGAAATATGAAGACTTGAAAAAGGCAGTCGGCCTGCTTGAAAATGTATTCAGCAAGGAACTGCTACTCACTTCAGACCAGACGACGGATCTGTTCGATGTAATTCGCGACTACACATACGCCCTCGACACACTGGATGCCTACGATTACCAAAGCCTGAAAATCGCCGACACGACTGTCCCTGAACGATTCCACGCAACATACGAGAACGCCATCCAAGCCATCCAGAGCCTCAAGGAGAAATTCGGAGGAAGCAACTTGTTTGGTGTCGAAAAAGACGAATCCTTCCACAGTAGCATCGGACAGATATACCAGACCTGGGAAGGAAAAGACCTCTACCCAAGCATTGAGGAGAAGGCCGCAATGTTGCTATATCTTGTCGTCAAGAACCACTCCTTCGTGGACGGCAACAAACGAATCGCAGCCACGCTCTTCCTCTGGTTCATGCAGAACAACGGCATCCTGTACCGCCCCGATGGATCAAAGCGCATCTCCGATGCATCCCTCGTGGCCCTGACACTGATGATTGCTCTTAAGTGAGTCATTGTTACTTTTCTGTTAGCCATATCTTTGTGGATTTATTTTTCTTCTCCACAAAGGTACTTTGGTTAACTCAAAGCAACCCTCCTGACGCCGCCTTCAACTGGCACTGGTTCAACTGCGGCATGTGGTACATTTGAAAGTGATACAGATGGTACATATCAAAGTGATACGCCCGGTACATTTCAAACTGTCACAGACGGTATGTCATTTCATTCCGCTATGACTGGTACATTTCAAAGTGATACGGGTGGTACATCCATTCCGATGCTATCACTATCTTTCCTTCCTTATTAATATAGGGAAACTGATAACGCCTTCTTTCTGCACCGGGCGTTCTGCTACTCTGAGTACCAGCCATGTTTTTCCGTTCATGCGGAATACTCCCGGATTAAGAAGACAGGTTATTTCCATGCCAGGGATGCAAGGTTTCAGATCCTGTGGTCTCATCAGCGGGTTGTGGCTACTTCTTTTAGCGATATCCATTGTTTTGTGTTTTTAAACGTTTTTGCAAATGTAAACCGATAAAAAACACAAGAAGTCCGCTATTTTTTCAAAAGGGTACACATTTTTTACAATCGCCCTTCTACGTCACTGGATGGCGGTTGACAATCCAATTCAAGTTGATTCTTGACCAAAGCATAGTATCGCCCTCTTATTGATAATAATTCACTATGTGTCCCTTCTTCTATAATTCTACCATTTTCTATATACATAATCTTATCAGCATTTTTTACTGTACTAAGTCTATGCGCGGATATCACTACAGTTTTATTCTTACAATATTTCGCCAAATTATGTATTATCATTGATTCGTTATTCGCATCCAATGAAGATGTTGCCTCATCTAAAAACAATAAATCTGGATTTTTATATACAGCTCTTGCAATGTATAACCTTTGCTTTTGTCCGCCACTTAATTCTACTCCATTAATTCCAATCTTAGTATTATACCCCATAGGCAGGTTTTCTATAAAAGAATCAATACAGGCAATCTTAGCAGCTTCTTTTGCCTTTGATAAGTCAGGAGTTTGAGCTGACAGCGCAATGTTATCTAAAACAGATCCACTAAATATATATCCATTTTGCATAACAACGCCACAATGTCTTAGCCAGATATCATTATTAACGTTAGATAAATCTATATTTCCGACACGTATATCACCAAGTTGTGGGGCATAAAAACCTAACATTAGTTTTATTAAGGTCGTCTTTCCACTACCACTTGCGCCAACAATGGCTGTGACGCGATTGTGAGGAATAGAGGTTGATAAATCCTTAATAACAAAAGGCGAAAAACTACCAGGATACTTAAACGATACGTTATTAAATGTTAGATCAAAACGCTTAATTGTATTATTCGACTGTATATTCTGTTCCTCAAGACTCCCATCTTCTGAATTTATTACTTCATCTAAACGATCATAAGATATCAATGCATCTTGAATAGTTCTAATAGAGTTTATTATATTGGATATTGGACGTGCCAATTGGCCAACTATGTAACTAATTGTCATCATTGTACCCAATGTCATTTGTTCATTAATTACAAGCATTGCACAAATGCCCGTAACAGAGAGGTCTTTTAAACGAGAAATTAATGTATTTCCGCTATTTATTGTCATCTCAAGTATAGCAGAATGTATAGATAGCCCATTTATTTTCTCCTGAATACTATTCCAAATAGAAACCCTATTTTGTTGAGCATTGTTGATTTTAATCTCAGACATGCCATTGATTAGTTCATAGATATTATTTCTATTAGCTGACGAACAAGTAAAATACGCATAGTCAAGTTCCTTCCTTTTGCGCGAAAATAACATTACCCAAAAGTAAGCGATCAATGTACCTGTAATAAATATTATAAATATAATGTAGTTGTAATATATCAATAGTTCGTTAATTTTATAAAAGTTACACCGCGGCGCGAACGCCGTAGAATA
>OBKS01000879.1_pt1 | contig 24934 bp, 23 predicted proteins | sample 1517381 | NCBI WGS metagenome assembly OBKS01 (sample SAMN04571686, study PRJEB22368) | human gut metagenome | biome: human gut; material: stool | host: Homo sapiens | place: Luxembourg | collected 2012-08-03 | reverse complement strand
GTAAGTATTCGGGATCACCTCACATTACCGATAAGCATATGAGGTTTAGCCCTCCACCAGCTAATGCCAGTGGAGGTTATACCTTGATTTGACTAAATTTTAATTTCATTTTTATTGTTCTTCATCTTCCCAAAACTCAGGAAGAAGAGTATAAAGTTTATCCTTTGGCGTTGTCTTTATGTTTGTCAATACATAACAGAGCCAACGCTCAGGATTTTTACCCAATACCTTGCAAGCTCCAAACAATGAGTACATCATTGCTGCTCTCTTGCAGGCATCCAAATCACGGCAGAACAAATAAGCCTTCTTGCCCATCACCATATCACGAATCAACCTCTCTGTATCCGTATTGTCTATCGGCATCTCTGGGATGTCCAAGTAATGGGTCAATTCGTCATAATTGCTAATCAAGTAATTCAACGCCTTGAAGATAAGACTATCCCTTGGCACTTCAAGAATCGCATTAGCCGCCCAGAGTTTGAAAGTTTCCCATAAAGGACCAGCTTGCTCTTGTCTAAACTTAGTCTTTTCTGCTCCTGTCAATCCTTTCTTCTTTATTATCTCTTCTACCAGATAGGCATCTTGGTAGAAGAGTAATGCTATCTGAGCCAACGTTGGATTTTCCTTCAAAGCCCGTTCTGCCGTTCGACGAGCGTGAGCTACACATCTACATAGGATAAGACCTTCTATCTTCTTCATCCAATCATATCCTGCGTAAGCATCACACATAAAGACATTGCCAGTCCAATCCTTCAGATTGTCCATGATATCAGCCTGGCCTCGACCACACTTGTTCTTGGTGTTGACGAGGAAAATTGGTATTCCTGTTGTCACTGAGCGATACTGAATCATGTAATGCCCCACCGTCTTATGCTTTTCGCAATTGATGATCGGGAAAGGACTTCCGTCACCAGACAGCAAAGAGCTAGAAAAGACCCTTTCCTTTTGTAGTTCATACAAAGGTTCCAGCATCTCACATGTTGCCTGATGCCAATCATCCACCGTGGCTGGAGCCATCGGAAGTCCATCCTGTTTCATCTTCTTTATCTGTCGATTGAATGGCTGATGGAGCACAAACTTTCCAGTTTCTATCTTAGCAATCAACTCTGGAGTAGCATAACTCTTCCAAAAGAGACCTTCATAGCAATCCGCCTGTTCTGTCGGACCATCCGGGTCATCCTTTCTCCTCACAATCGGACGAACGACCGGTTGGACAACATATGGTGCAGGAGCGGGCAGTACAAACTCCTGTACATCTTTGCCAATCACGTCATATTCATCCTCATGTCCTTCATAACAATCAGGCCAAATCACTTGTTCCACCAAGCGAGGCAAACAGGTCGGAAGTTTATTTCTACCATGCCCTTTCTTCTGACCATCGCTCTTCAACAGTTTAAGGGTTTCTTGCTTTTGCCTGTAATTGCGGCAATAGTCACGACATCTCTCAAACTCCTTCTTGGTTTCCGGAGTGAGATTCAAAGATTGCATTGCTCGCTCATACAAACTTTCACGTTGCTCTGGGGTAAAGACAACACGCTCACGTTTTTGAGTAAACAACATCCGCACAAGCGAGGCTACCTGATCTGTCTTAGCCTTGTTCTTGGCTTCTGCCTTTGCAAGTTTTTCCTTAATTTCTTCCTTTAGAAGCGTTTGCGTTTCCTCGGCAGCCTGCTGATATTTAGTAAGCAATTCCTGACCTTTTGCCGAATCCTTGTCCATCACAGCTATAAATGCTTGAAGGAAGGTCTCAAACATGTCTGCTAATCTTGTCAATGCAGTCTTCTCTGTTCTTGCTCGAAGTTCTGCAATACGCCTGTTTGCACGCTCCTCTATATTTTGAACTATGGTGTCAGCCTTATTGACTATCTCCTTCTCGCGGATATCAAGTTCCTGCTTACGAGATTCCAAAGCTTTCTTTTGATCTGCAAGTTCTGCTTCCACCTCTTTTCTGATACGTTCTTCTGCTTCAGTAACACGGCGAGCCACCTCCTCGTCAATCAAGTCTTGACGAGTGATGCGCTCCACCTGCAGGTCATGCTCTGCATGCGCTGCCCGATCATTAGCATCGGACAACTGGCCTACGGCATTGGCATATTTCTCTGCCAAAGACGCGCTTTTCCCTGTATTTTGTTGCTGTTCAAACATATCGTTTACCTTATCATTTACCATACAAAGGTACTAAAAATTATTGAGAAAAACGAATATTTTGATTGATATTTACGCCTAAATATCAGCTACTTACGTTAATAAAAACTAATAATAAAATCAACTTTTTGATGGTGTTTCTTCATACCATTTCTCACCCAAAATCAAGAGGGTAAATTCATCAGGAGTCAATGTTGTAGTACGATTATCATCATTTAAACGAGGCATTTGGAAACGCCCCTCGCTTAACTTTCTTACATAAAGAGTCAGTCCATCACTCTCCCGATGCAAGACCTTAGCTGTCTTGCGAGTCTTACCTATAAATATAAAGGCTTCATCTTGGGTAAGATAACGTCCAAACTCCTCATTCACGATTCCTTGGAGACCCTGGAACTGCTTGCGCATATCGACAGGCTCCATGCACAAGTAGTATTTCAGGTCGTCTGTTAACTGACAAACTCTAGCCATAAGCCTACACTGTTATACTAATGTAAGCCCGAAGCTGTTCGATACTGATGTCAGCAGGGAGAATTAGTGTCACACCATTGGGATAGTTTAATTTTAAATAAGGATTGCGATGATTGCGAACATTTGCAGACTCACGCATATCCTTCGCCTCATTATCACCGATTACAACCTCGGCAAACTTTGGCTTACTGTTTAATTGTTTCTTACCTTGTACCATAATTAGAATAATTTAAAATCATGGTGCAAAGGTACGAAACTTTATCTAGGCGCACAATACGGCTTTCACCGAATAGTTACTCCACATTTCCACCCTGCAAAGAAAAAAATCATAATAAAAAAACTTACCATTTTCTTAGAGCAGCGTAAAAATGGTTGGGTAAAAAGCAGTGAAACAAAGCATCTGCCATAGAATAATGCCAACAAAAAACAAATTGGATGATTCTCAACAAATAGATGTCGGGACAAGCACTTGGCAAACGCTATAGGGTGCAGCAGAATTGCCGACTGATGTAGCATCACTAACAAACATATCGTAAGAACAAATTCTGTCAAGAAATATGGAACAACCAAATTTCTAAAATCAGATTTAAATGTTTTTTTTACATTTTGCTCTGTCAGCCTATGAGAATACATCCCAGTGATTATAAAAAACAAAGGCATATGGAATGCCCAAAACCAATTGATCATGCAATTAGGCAACACTGCATGATGGCCGAAATAGACACCTATGATGGCAAGTCCTTTTGCGACATCTACATATTCCAACCGTCTTCTACCAATAGCAACCATTTTCCACCTCGTTAGCTTTTTGTGGAGTCTCTGTGGTAGATGCTCTCACCCAATATTCATTGTAATACGTGCTTGCATATGGGAAATCATTGATATATCCAGGATCTGTCTCCCATCGTTTTCCTTTGATTCCAAACAGCAACTGCAAGATTCCGCCAAGATGTATAGCTTGCTTGCCATGACGTTTGCAATATGCTGCCAATGGAAAACCATAGGCGCCACAACCCAAAAGGCAAACGTCGTAATCCACCTTGTCTATTTCCTTCTTCATATAATCCAAAGCCTCAAACCAATCCTTGAAATTCGGGTCTTCATAGCCCAATGTTTGGACTGCTTTCAGCACTTTCAATTCAAATTCAGGCAATATGTCAGGATTGTCAGGAAAAAGCTTCTCTCTTCGGGCATATTGGTTTTGTATGGTCTCAGCAAAAGGATGTACCACAAGAACTTTCTTGCCTTTCAATGCCATAGTCCAAGGTTTATCGGTGAGCAGAGGTGTCATCAATTCCCTATCTACTTTTATAGATTTCTTTAATTCTTCAGAAAAGTCATCCTCATTCCGACACCAGCTTCCCAGCACATCAACCTCTTTCATATCAGAACATATCAATTGATAAAACCGCTTCAATGCCGTTTCATCATCCCATGGCCAAAAACCAGAGAGTTTATTGAAATTGGGTATCAAGAAAGGATTCAAGAAATTAGGCTGTCCTTTCCAAGATATAAACTTCCAGTTGCTTCGATACTTGTAGTATGTGTATTTTACATTCTCGCAAACATCTATTTCTGTTCGTCCCATACGAGCTACCATCAGAGGTTGCCCCCCTACAATTCGCTCATAAATCATTTTCTGAATCACATCCTTATCCTTCTCACAATTTATTGTAAACTGAGGTTGAGAAGGATTAAATAATCTGCCATAAATGCCTCGCAACTTTATCGCAATTTTCATATCTAAAGTTTTTATAATTCCCATTGAATATCGTTTTTTATTATTTTTGCAGGTTGCCCCACGATTATTGCATTGTGTTCAGCATGAAGTGATGCTGTCACTGTTGACCTTGCTCCCACAACACACCCATCAGGTATGCGTGCTCCTTTAAGCACAAAAGTCTGTTGACCAAGCCAAACATGTGAGCCTATTGTTATATTTTTTGGCTGATTGATTACTTCACCATCATTATTCTTTATGATATGCGAGTCTGAAGTCCGTATCATACATTGCTTTGCAAATATGCTACCTTTACCTATTTCTATTTTAGTATGGTCAAATGCAGACAACTCACATTCTGGTCCTATCCAAGTACCATCACCTATGCAGATGTCACTATCATCTTTCTCGAAGAAAAAAGATACATTCTCCAACTTGACACCATCACCAAAACAAAGCGTATGATTATTTCCCTCAAAACGCACTCTACAGTTTCGTAGGACAACATGCTGTCCTAATTCTATTCTGTTGCCTGTCGTTCCATCTACTTCCGATATATGCAAATTCCTACAGCAACACTTTCCCACAAAAAGAATCTTGCGATGGAAGATTTTAGTGAGAATAAAGTTGATACGCATGATTGCAATATCTAATAAAAATGTTATTTTATTCATATCTTCTTTATAAACACAGAGGTTTCATAGGTAATCCAATAGAATAAATACGAACCAAAAACTAATGCCAATAAGAATATTAAAGTTTTAACTTCCCTATTTGCATCAATCCAGTCATAACTTAACAATGCCAAATTGGTTCCATAATATATTTGCAATGTATTCTTTGCAATATTGCCCCCCCCGATTCGTTTATTCATCGTTATTGAATCCAAGATTTTCTCTATTTTTTTGCTTGTTACAACATATAGCAATACTGGGGTCAAACAACAGGTTTTCAAAAAACCAAATTTGTCATCATCAAACAAACATAGAGCTAAAAAAAATGCGCACGAAAACAAAACAAGACATTTGATTCTTTTCGTTTCATTTTTGAAAACGTAACAATATATACCCATAACAAACATTGGAAGTCTTTGCAACAAAGCCAAATGTGTCCAATGAAAATCATGGATGGCAGTTAATGCATAAACGATTATGAAAGTAGCCATAGCAGCTCCAATCCTAAACTTTTTTACAAAAAGAAAAAACAGAGGGAACAACAGATACAGTTGAATAATCGCACTCATAAACCAATCTATACCTCCATGTCTGAATGTATATTCGAGAGTACTGAATTTATATAAGACATCAAACCATGTAAACATTCCTCCTTGAAATGCAATATTCAATAGTAGAATTACACCATAAAGAAAATAACAAGGAAGAATCTTTATTACTCTGTTTTTATAAAACTGTCTAATGTTATTCTTTTGAAAAGAACAAGCCAGTCCAAAGCCACTTAGGAAAAAGAAAATATCTACACCAATGTATCCAAATTTTAAAATACTCCCTATGTACCAAGGGAAGCCCCCTATCCAACACTTATAATGATATACGACAACAAACATGATAGCCAAAGCCATCAATGCGCCTCGCTTTTCCGACACTCTATCAATAAACTCCATACATATTAACTTTTCATATACTTTTTCAATCCTCCAAAATATCCAATAGATCCAGCAAGTACCGCATCTCTCATTAACTTGTCTTTTGAATAATCAGACAACACTTGATGATAATAATGTTTATAAGCCCTCAGCATCAGCATATTTTTTTTGAAAGCCATGTAACAATTATAAACTAAAGTACGATTATATGCTTGATTCCTTAATAAACAATAAAGTTTCCAATCTGCCTTAACTTCAGACACCGATTCATTCAAGGTATCCTCATTACAAACACTTACTTGTCTATCTACAGGATGATAATGAATAGCCTTTACATTAGTCATTCTACAAAATCCAGCCTTTTCTGCTCGTATTTGATAATTGATCTCATCGCCCCAAATAAACATTTCTTTCTTAGGATAACCTATTTTTTCTATCAATTTATGAGAATACAGAATACCATTAAACGGAGAAGCCCATGACTCAATCACGCCATTTGAATCAGCTTGCTTGCAAACATCTTCATACTTCTTGTCAGGAATAAAAGAACAGGAATTTCTGTCTTCATCAGAAAGGACCATTGGTGCTATATAATCTCTGTTTGGCAAAAATTTTACCAACTCTTTCAGACATTCCTTGTCTGGCTCACCATCATCATCCATAACCCAAAATCCATCATAATATGCAAACTCAAAGGCTGTTTTCATACCAAGATGAAATCCTCCAGCTCCTCCTTCGTTCTTCTTGTTCAATACGTATTTATAGACTATTCCGTTTCTTTTGCAATTATAAAATCCCCATTCTTTTACTGAATCAATGGTTCCGTCGGTGCTGGCATTATCTACTATATACACAGTTTGAGGTTGGAAAATCTGTCTCTCAACAGCCTCCAAACAACGTTTTAGATATACCTGGCGATTATATGTTACGATTACGCAAGCTACTCTTGCTTCTTTTGTAGATACCATACTATATATTATCAAAATTAAAAGACAAAACTTTTTCTATAACAGGAGCCATATCATAGTACTTATACTCTGCCAAGCGACCACCAAAAATCACATCTGTCTCTTTAGATGCTAATTCGCGATATTTATCAGCCAGCAGATTGTTTCTATCATCATTAACAGGGTAATAAGGCTCCATACCTTCTTTATATTCTGTGGAGTATTCTTCTGAAATAACAGTCTTTGGACAAGCATAAATCTCCTGACCAAACATCTCAAAATGCTTGTGCTCAATAACTCGGGTAAAAGGAACATCATGACTCGTATAATTGACAACGGCATTGCCTTGGAAATTTGATATATTTTCCACACGAGTTTTAAAACTCACTGTGCGCCAATCGAGCTTACCATACACATAGTCGAAATATTCGTCAATAGGACCTGTATAAACCAGGTTTTCGGCATATTTTTTCCAATCTCTGTATTCTGAATGGAAAAAGTCGGTATCTGTCATACATTCTATGCCTTCCAGTAAACCTTTAATCAGTTTATTATATCCTCCGACTGGTATGCCTTGATACTTATCGTTGAAATAATTATTATCAAACACAAGGCGAACAGGCAGACGTTTAATAATAAACGCAGGAAGATCAGTACACTTACGTCCCCATTGCTTTTCGGTGTATTCCTTTATAAGTTTCTCAAAGATGTCTTTACCTACTAAAGTAAGAGCCTGCTCCTCTAGGTTTTGAGGCTCACGACCGCTAAGAGCTGCAACGGCTTCTTTTTTTTGTTCGTCAATTTTAGCCTGTGCTTCCTCAGGTGTGGTTACACCCCACATTTGATAGAACGTATTCATATTGAAAGGCAAGTTATATAGTTCTCCTTTATAATTTGCCACAGGACAATTAGTATAGCGATTAAATTCAACTATAGAATTGACAAAATCCCACACCTTTTTATTTGAGGTATGGAAGATATGAGCACCATACTTATGGACATTAATGCCCTCAATTCTCTCACAATAAATATTGCCTCCCAAATGAGAGCGTTTATCGATAACAAGACATTTTTTGCCCTGTTGTTTAGCTCGATAGGCAAATGTTGCTCCAAAAAGCCCAGAGCCTACTATTAAATAATCATATTTATTAAACATGTTTTTTTCTTAAGAGTTTTTTAAAGTGATCAAAAATATTATATTGATGTGAGTATTGAACAAATAAAACAGAAATAATAAATCCTATAAAAATTTTAGATACAAACGATAGAATTATATTTGAACATTCTATATATAAATTGAACAGTACGTAAATACCACATAATAATAAGGCATTTATCATCGGATAAACTAATGCCAATAACATTTTGAAGAATGAAACTTTGAACAATTTAGAGTACATGAAATAGTATGTATTTAAAAAACAAACTACAGCTGCACATGTCCAACCAAGAGCGATATAAGACACATCATTTCCAATACAAGCACCAAATATATATCCCATACAAGTAATTAAAGTATTAGCCATACCCGTCCAAAACATATAATTGGTCGCATTACTTGAAGTCCAAATTCCGCCCGAAGTATTCAAGATCATTTGAAAAGGTAATGCAATAGCAAATATTTGGAAAGATGGTACTGCAGCACCCCATTGTGAGCCAAAAAACAAATAAACCAATTCATGACCATTAAAAATCAAAATGACGGCAAGAGGGAAACTGATTGTAGCTAGAAACTTGATTATACGATTGTATTTAGTTGCCATGACTTCATAATCATTCTGGAAAGAAGACATGATTGGTTGCATGACTGGGCTAACTACAGAAGAAACATTCTGCAATGGCATTTGCATTAAACGATATGATTTCTCATAATAACCTAATGATGCTAAAGGCATTAATTTTCCTATTATAAGTTTGTCCAAATTGCCTGCAAAGTAATTAAAAAAATCAAAAGCAAATAAATACGACGAAAACTTCCATATCTTTTTAAATGGCTCAAAAGAAAAATGCTTCGATATATATACAGGATAACATTTCCAAAAATATACAAAAGTAATAATTGACGATAATATTGGAGATATAACCAGAGAATATACACCAAATCCTTTTAAAGCAGCACCTACAGAAATTACGCCAGTAACTATTTGGACTACTAACGTTCTTTTCGCCATTTCCTTAAATCTCATATTCTTTGACATTAAAGCATGGGGAACCATATTTAATGATGTAAAAAAAACGCTAACGGATAAAAGTTGGCATATTGGAACTATCTGTGGATTGGTATAATACCATGCAATTCCCCAAGAAGAAATAAACAATAAAGATGATAAAATCAAAGCTATAAATATAGACATCGTAAACAAATTATCGATATCATCTTTTGACAAATCATCTCTTTGTATAATTGCAGGACCTATTCCCATTGATGAGAAGATGTTAAGAAAGCCAATTATCACCAAAACAATCGCTACAATTCCGTAATCTTCCGGACGCAGCAAGCGGGCTAATATCATGGATACTATCAGGCTCATGATTGTACCTGAGTACCGTTCCACGGCAGACCAAAACACCCCCTTAAACATTTTATTTTTAGTAGAAGACATTTATTTTAAATTATTATTTTCCAAACTCTTTAATTCTCTGCTCCTCTTTCAAAGAGCAAACAAGCAACTGTCCGTTCTTCTCGGCTACGATATAGCCTTCCAAGCCCTGAACTACCACCTTGCTTTCATCGTAAGTATTCGGGATCACCTCACATTACCGATAAGCATATGAGGTTTAGCCCTCCACCAGCTAATGCCAGTGGAGGTTATACCTTGATTTGACTAAATTTTAATTTCATTTTTATTGTTCTTCATCTTCCCAAAACTCAGGAAGAAGAGTATAAAGTTTATCCTTTGGCGTTGTCTTTATGTTTGTCAATACATAACAGAGCCAACGCTCAGGATTTTTACCCAATACCTTGCAAGCTCCAAACAATGAGTACATCATTGCTGCTCTCTTGCAGGCATCCAAATCACGGCAGAACAAATAAGCCTTCTTGCCCATCACCATATCACGAATCAACCTCTCTGTATCCGTATTGTCTATCGGCATCTCTGGGATGTCCAAGTAATGGGTCAATTCGTCATAATTGCTAATCAAGTAATTCAACGCCTTGAAGATAAGACTATCCCTTGGCACTTCAAGAATCGCATTAGCCGCCCAGAGTTTGAAAGTTTCCCATAAAGGACCAGCTTGCTCTTGTCTAAACTTAGTCTTTTCTGCTCCTGTCAATCCTTTCTTCTTTATTATCTCTTCTACCAGATAGGCATCTTGGTAGAAGAGTAATGCTATCTGAGCCAACGTTGGATTTTCCTTCAAAGCCCGTTCTGCCGTTCGACGAGCGTGAGCTACACATCTACATAGGATAAGACCTTCTATCTTCTTCATCCAATCATATCCTGCGTAAGCATCACACATAAAGACATTGCCAGTCCAATCCTTCAGATTGTCCATGATATCAGCCTGGCCTCGACCACACTTGTTCTTGGTGTTGACGAGGAAAATTGGTATTCCTGTTGTCACTGAGCGATACTGAATCATGTAATGCCCCACCGTCTTATGCTTTTCGCAATTGATGATCGGGAAAGGACTTCCGTCACCAGACAGCAAAGAGCTAGAAAAGACCCTTTCCTTTTGTAGTTCATACAAAGGTTCCAGCATCTCACATGTTGCCTGATGCCAATCATCCACCGTGGCTGGAGCCATCGGAAGTCCATCCTGTTTCATCTTCTTTATCTGTCGATTGAATGGCTGATGGAGCACAAACTTTCCAGTTTCTATCTTAGCAATCAACTCTGGAGTAGCATAACTCTTCCAAAAGAGACCTTCATAGCAATCCGCCTGTTCTGTCGGACCATCCGGGTCATCCTTTCTCCTCACAATCGGACGAACGACCGGTTGGACAACATATGGTGCAGGAGCGGGCAGTACAAACTCCTGTACATCTTTGCCAATCACGTCATATTCATCCTCATGTCCTTCATAACAATCAGGCCAAATCACTTGTTCCACCAAGCGAGGCAAACAGGTCGGAAGTTTATTTCTACCATGCCCTTTCTTCTGACCATCGCTCTTCAACAGTTTAAGGGTTTCTTGCTTTTGCCTGTAATTGCGGCAATAGTCACGACATCTCTCAAACTCCTTCTTGGTTTCCGGAGTGAGATTCAAAGATTGCATTGCTCGCTCATACAAACTTTCACGTTGCTCTGGGGTAAAGACAACACGCTCACGTTTTTGAGTAAACAACATCCGCACAAGCGAGGCTACCTGATCTGTCTTAGCCTTGTTCTTGGCTTCTGCCTTTGCAAGTTTTTCCTTAATTTCTTCCTTTAGAAGCGTTTGCGTTTCCTCGGCAGCCTGCTGATATTTAGTAAGCAATTCCTGACCTTTTGCCGAATCCTTGTCCATCACAGCTATAAATGCTTGAAGGAAGGTCTCAAACATGTCTGCTAATCTTGTCAATGCAGTCTTCTCTGTTCTTGCTCGAAGTTCTGCAATACGCCTGTTTGCACGCTCCTCTATATTTTGAACTATGGTGTCAGCCTTATTGACTATCTCCTTCTCGCGGATATCAAGTTCCTGCTTACGAGATTCCAAAGCTTTCTTTTGATCTGCAAGTTCTGCTTCCACCTCTTTTCTGATACGTTCTTCTGCTTCAGTAACACGGCGAGCCACCTCCTCGTCAATCAAGTCTTGACGAGTGATGCGCTCCACCTGCAGGTCATGCTCTGCATGCGCTGCCCGATCATTAGCATCGGACAACTGGCCTACGGCATTGGCATATTTCTCTGCCAAAGACGCGCTTTTCCCTGTATTTTGTTGCTGTTCAAACATATCGTTTACCTTATCATTTACCATACAAAGGTACTAAAAATTATTGAGAAAAACGAATATTTTGATTGATATTTACGCCTAAATATCAGCTACTTACGTTAATAAAAACTAATAATAAAATCAACTTTTTGATGGTGTTTCTTCATACCATTTCTCACCCAAAATCAAGAGGGTAAATTCATCAGGAGTCAATGTTGTAGTACGATTATCATCATTTAAACGAGGCATTTGGAAACGCCCCTCGCTTAACTTTCTTACATAAAGAGTCAGTCCATCACTCTCCCGATGCAAGACCTTAGCTGTCTTGCGAGTCTTACCTATAAATATAAAGGCTTCATCTTGGGTAAGATAACGTCCAAACTCCTCATTCACGATTCCTTGGAGACCCTGGAACTGCTTGCGCATATCGACAGGCTCCATGCACAAGTAGTATTTCAGGTCGTCTGTTAACTGACAAACTCTAGCCATAAGCCTACACTGTTATACTAATGTAAGCCCGAAGCTGTTCGATACTGATGTCAGCAGGGAGAATTAGTGTCACACCATTGGGATAGTTTAATTTTAAATAAGGATTGCGATGATTGCGAACATTTGCAGACTCACGCATATCCTTCGCCTCATTATCACCGATTACAACCTCGGCAAACTTTGGCTTACTGTTTAATTGTTTCTTACCTTGTACCATAATTAGAATAATTTAAAATCATGGTGCAAAGGTACGAAACTTTATCTAGGCGCACAATACGGCTTTCACCGAATAGTTACGTAACAGAAGGAAGCCATATCTGTATTGTCTTATGCTTTATATTTTCCCAAAATCCCTTTTTATAAATACTTTTAGCAAAAAATCCACTTACCATCATGAAGAGTGGCATGTGAAAAGAATAAATAAAGCCACAAAGATTAGAACTCCAGCATTTTTCTGTATCAACTTGAAGGTATTGCAGACAATGTCCCCAAACTACCAGAAAAATAGCAAACGCTTTAATGACATCCCAATAAAGGATTCTCTGTTTTTGTACCATAAATTATTTTTGATTTACAATCACTGCCGGATTGCCATAGACAAGCGAGCCATCGGGTATATCAGTTCGCACCACCGTATTGGCTGCTATCCTTACATGATTACCAATCGTAATTTTTCCAAAGACAACAGCACCAGAATAGATGCTCACATGATTGCCGATACTCGGTTTGCCATCCTTACCATATCCAACAGTTACATTCTGATAAACTGAAAAATTCTCTCCTATCCTATCTGCAAGCACAATAGTACCCCATCCATGGTGCACATTTAATGCCCCCCACAGTGAGCACACTGCAATTTGCAATCAGGAACTCTTCTCAAAAATATATTCAAGAAAACTCTCAATATCCAAGGAATTCGAAAGTAGAAGACATTGCGATATTCATTTATTGAAAGGGTATTGATAAACGCATTAACACCTATTCTCCCGTCATTATAAGTTGCCAGATCCATATCAATCCTTTTATCTTTATTTCTATACAGCAGATAAATGATAATATGCGGCAATCCTATCATTGCATAAATCCATTTTTTCATATAAACCTCTTATAAACCTTTGATTTTCATATATAGCTTATTAACCATAAAATAAGCAGAAATACTAAAGTAAGCGAGTCGCATCTTCTTGTCTCTAACAAAAGAAAACCCTTTCTTATCACAGGCTTCTATCATTTTTCTTATGGTAGTTTGAAATTGCCTCTTGTCTAATTGCTGATAACGGCCTGCCTGCACAAGAAGATTCTGTATCATTTTCAAGAACCAGAAGTTGAGCCATGGCTCCACCGGCTGACCAACATCACCCATCCATTTCAATAAATTGAAAAAGACAACAGGAACATCCTCTATGATATTTTTTCCAGAAGAAGCCAAATGCATAGCAGAACCTTCTCGCATACGATAATAATATATGGTCGAATCTACTTTTACAGGATTCCTCATCAGCATAAGATACTTGGCCATAAATTCACCATCTTCAGAATTCCGGATACCAAGAGTAAAACGAATATGATGTCTTTCAATGATTTCTCGCTTATACCATAATGTACAATGATAATTGCATAAATGTTTCAGCTGAAAACTATTTTTATCATCTTCTTTTATAATATTTGGCGTATTATCATCAGACACTTTTGACAAAACAGAGATTTTATCTCCTTCCTCAAATTTCTTCAGACTAAACATCACATAGTCAACATCTCCTTGATTATCCAGCCAATTCTTTGTATTTGGAACACATTGTGTATCTACAATGTCATCCGAATCGACAAACCATATCCACTCACCTTTAGCTGCATCCAGACCAGCATTTCTTGCAGCACTCACACCAGAATTCTTCTGATGAATTACTCTGAATTTGGAATCCTGTGTAGCATACTCATCACAAATCTGTCCAGATGTATCTGTCGATCCATCATCAACAAGTATTGCCTCCCATCTAACAGCTTTAAGCTGTGAAATACTATCTAAGCATTCACGTAGATATTTTTCCACATTATATACTGGGACAATTATTGAAATAAAAATATCTTTATCCATTTAGAATAATACATTATTTGGTTCTTCAATGATATTCACATCACGACGAAGCGTTGGCTTGCTCTCTATATGATACAACCCCAACCGACCTAACATCATCTTAACTTTCTGCTTGCGAGATAGTTTTTGTATTTTATGAGTTAATTCAACCTCAGGCCAAGGCGTCATTTTGCGGTATTTATAGTACAATTCCTTAAAAGGATTAATACATTCATAATGCCAAGGCTTTTGCGGCATACAGAAATGAATAATAACTGGATTCTTACAAGCATCAATTATCTCCGGATAATACTTGCGGTCAAGATATAGCCATTCCTCAACATACAGATAATATTCAAGAAGATTGTAACGGAAAGGGAGCATGAGAATCTGACCGTGATAGATGGCATTGATAATATCTTGATCATGATTTTTCAATATAGATGCGCCCTTCTCACAAGCCAACTGTTGAGCCTTCTTAAAGAAATCATCTTCTCTCCATTTCTTCAAATTTATCAACATCATACCTGAATTTATATATCCTTCGGACATCGGATAACCCAATCGATTGTACACCCGAATATAATCATTGATACGATCACGAACTCCTGCCACTGCATAATCAGAGATGTCCGTGTTCCATAATTCACATAGAGAACCATTTACGATTACGTCACAATCTAAATACAAAACCTTGTCAAGTTGTTTTAAACACTCTCCTAAATACAGACGTATGTAAGCTCCATAATCCAAATACGTGTTCTCGTCAATTGGAAATTCTGCAAATGTGTCTTTCTTCATCTGATAGAATTCAACACTTTTTCCATTAAAAACTTCCACCCAGGATTTTATTATCTCACATTTTCCTGGTGTTAAATCAGTGTGAAGAATGTGAAATGTAATTTCTTCATTTGGGTTGTTTTCCATTATTGATGCTATAACAACAGAGCTATACGGAGCGTAGTTATTGTCATGACATAAAGCTATATCCATAATACATACAGTTTCAATGATTAGTTATTTTGCTTAAAACAAAAGATGAAAAATCTTTGATGTTTCTTATAAAGTTTAAAAGAGTGTTTGTTTCGCCCTCCGAATCCAACAGTTTTACCTCTTCCAATTCTATGCCGATAATTGAATAGTATTGATAGATTACATCATAAATTTTGGTTGTTGTTCCTTTAGAAATAGAAATATTTACAATTTCTGTATCCTTAAATAATTTCCGTAATACTCCTAATGCTGTAGATCCGAACCCCCAGATTGCCTTTATTCTACAAGGGCTTTTTAATAAAAAAGATTCAACAGATTCATTAATCTTTAAATATTCTATATTTAGAATTTTACAAAAGTTTGGAACAACAGAATTATTATCCCTAGGATGTGGAACATATATAATTTTACAAGTTGAATATTTTCGTTTTATTTTACACAATTTGTTCCATATTATGGATTCCAAGACCTCTTCATTTTCTCTCAAGACACTTTCTGAAAACTCAGCAATTGCAGTTCCTATAATACAAACCAAATAATTATCTGACATTATTCTTTGTTTCGTATTACGAAGTCTATCAAAATTATTAGGGTAAAGATGATATTTTGTATTAGAAATTTCATCATACATTGTATAAAACCCATCAAACAAATCAACTCCGTTTTTTCTCATTTTCTCTTGGATTAAACGATGAAGTTTATTCGTTCCTCTTTTATATTTAAAGGCTTTATATTTTTCTACCCAACTATTTGTATCTTCATTATTGAAAATTCCTTTTAATAAACAAATGGTAGATGTTCCATCATCTAAATATAGTATGCAGCCTCCTTCTTGAGCCAACCTAAATGCTTCAACATGTAAATGCTTAGAATTATAATCGCCGATAAAAACACGACTGTACAAACATGAAGCTTTAGATGGTATTGTGGCGTTTTGTTGATATAAAGAATCTATTGAAATATCATCTGTATATGAAATGGCATAGTCTATTTGCATTTGTTTTGCCATTTGAATCATTTGTTCATTTCGATGTTTGTACTCTTTAACAAAGACAAACTCCAAATAGAAATTCTTTATATCAAATGTTTCTATAGCTTCTAGAGCACATAGCAATTGAAAAGGGCTCATCACAAGAAACGCAGTATCGCTACCTTTTGCAAATGCTCTTTCAGTGCTTTCCTTATTAATTTTCATCTTATTTCTTTATATGCTTTACTAATTCATTGGCTTTCTTATATTCTTCATGACTACCAATATCAAGCCAATAACCAGTTATCGGATAACGAATAACTGTTTTACCTGCTGCTACAGCATCATTCATCAGGTCGGTAGCATTATAGAATGTATTCTTTGGCATATTCTCTAATAGCTCACGTTTGATGAGATAGATGCCTGCATTGGCAAAATAATTATAGACTGGTTTTTCTTTTACTCCTTTTATATTTCTACCTTCTAATTCAAAAATTCCATAAGGTACAGAAATAGAATATGGAACAGCAGCAACTGACATATCTGCATTATGCTCCATAAAATGAAGATAAAAATCCTCGTAATCGATATTAGTAAAGAGGTCTGAATTCATCACAAGTACCACATCATTATAGAACTGTGTAACGAATTGTGTTGCACCCATTGTTCCTAAGAACTGTGGTTCTTTTATACAATCTACTTGTACTCCATTTACAGGGTTGGCAAAATGCTCCTCTAATTGTTCATGAAGATAGTTGACAGTCACAGAAATGTGGTTAATACCATTCTCCATCAAACTGTCTATATTATAATCAATAATAGGTTTGCCCCCTACAGGCAGCAAAGGTTTTGGAGTTGTTTCTGTTAAAGGACGAAGACGAACTCCCTTTCCTCCAGCCATGAGAACAGCATCAATAGGAAGTTTGGATTTAAACTTATTCAAGTTTACTACATCTATCACTTGATACTTTTCATCAAGAATAGGAATAAACATAATTCGCTGATCGCGGAAAGACTTCAAATGTTCTACATCGAACTCGCTTTGTTTGATAAATTTAAAATTTCGATGCATAATTCTACTAACCGAATCAGTTAATTCTGCTCCTGCAATAAGACCTCTTCGAATATCACCATCGGTAAGCGAGCCGACCATTTGCTGACAGTCGTTCACTACGATGAGTAACTCCCCATCATGGGTAATTCCATTAATCGCGACAAGTGCTTCCTTAATGCAAACAGACTCGCTTATTATATAATTTCTAATCATTTATTTTCTATTATTATGTAAATTATGGCATTTCTATATGTAAGTATCAACACCCAATCTTATTTCACCATGCCTTCATTTAACATCAGTTCTGCAACCTTCCAATCAAACATAGTGTCTAAATCAACAGAATGAGTATCATCCATTTCTACAAAACCTATTTTGTGGAAGAGATTATATGTACCTTTTTTCAAGGCTTCAACATTCATTACATAGACTGCACCATTATACTCATACACTTTTGGGGCATCCTGTCTTCTATTTATATTACCATCACCTTTAGAAGGAATAAGATAACCATCTTTATTGCTCTCAAAGCAATCATAATATGGATTGGAAGAAGCATTCTTTACACTCACCACCATTTCATAGTCTGGCGAATACTTTTCAACACATGCTTTCACATCACCTAAACTTCTAAAAGGAGATGTTGGTTGAAGCAAAACAATTGCATCATAATGCTTTCCTTGCTGTTCATAGAAGTTGATAGCATGCTTTATCACGTCATACGATGAAGAGTGGTCTGTCGCCAAACTGTCAGGTCGTTTAAATGGTACTTTAAGCCCTGTTTGTTCTACTGTTGAAATAATCTCATCATCATCTGTAGTTACACAGATGTTTTCATCAGCAGTAAGCTGGCGAGCCGTTTCTATGGCATAATAGATGAGTGGTTTTCCTCCAAACAACTTAATGTTTTTATGAGGAATACCTTTACTACCACCTCTTGCTGGGATAATATATAAAAAATTCATACTCCTAAAGTTTTATTTCTTCATCAATTGAATAATCTTGTTGTGCGATTCTTCCTGCCACGACATCCCAAAAAGAAGCCTTGATACCATTGTCGCTACGCTTTACGGTCATATTATCCTCAGAAAGAATCTCACCTTCCTTGATAGGACGGCTTGCAACTATACGTTTCAAAACTACCTTTGAGATTTTCTTTTCACTCTCATTTGGCTGCTTTATTCCATCTCCCAAGGCCTGCTCAATATGACGAATGGCAGATACCATTGCCTTGAGTTCCTCAGGATTCAAGGAAGCCTTATGGTCTGGTCCTTCCATATTTTGTTCAAGAGTGAAATGTTTCTCAATAATCTCTGCTCCCATAGCAACAGCTGCTATTGGAACTTCAATTCCCATGGTATGATCTGAATATCCAACCCTGCACTTAAATGCTTCCTTCATTGTCTGCATAGCTCGAAGGTTGACCTCATTCATAGGACATGGATAATTGGTTGTACAGTGTAAAATAGAGATATCCTTGACACCAGCCTCCTGCAATGTATCATAAGCAATGGCAACTTGTGCCAAGTTTGCCATGCCTGTAGAAAGTATAACAGGCATTCCATATTTCGCAACAGAGCGAAGATATGGAATATTAGTGATATCACCTGAACCTAACTTGATAAAAGGCATTCCCAGGTTCACCAAAAAATCTAGAGACTCAGTCTCGTCCGCTGTGGATAGAAACTGGATGCCGATTTCATCACAATGCTGTTTAACCAACTGGAAATTATCATATGACAACTCCAATTTCTTCAGCATCGTAAACTGGTCATCATCATTATTGAGATTTTTCTCCTGATACTCTGCTTTCTTTGTGCCTTTGGTTATAATAAGTTCCGTTTTCCAAGTTTGGAACTTCACGGCATCAACACCGGCAGCTTTTGCAGCATCGCAAAGCTTCAGAGCTAAATCGAGTCGACCATTATGGTTTACTCCTGCCTCTGCTATAATGTATACATGTTGATTAGTCATTGGTATCCTTGAAATATAATCCATTATACTTAAGCATCATGATGCCTTCTTTGTAAGAATCTAAAGAAACTTGATTCTCATTACCATTCAGATTGTTTAATATCAAATTCATGAAATTGACGCCACATCCATAGGCATGAGGATAACCTCCTCCAAATCTAGGATTAATCTCATTGATATAAACTTCTCCATCATTAGATACAAATACATCTATATCGATAGGACCATAAAGGCCTTTGATATTCTGTACCTTTAAGACTTCATCTATAACATTTTGAGAATGAACAGAAATTGCCTTATCTGTTTCTCCAGCTCTCATTGCAAGTTTCTCCTTGATAAACAATGAGACGAGCTTTCCTGATTTTAAATCAAAGAAAGTATCAACACCATATTCCTTTCCTGCAATAAATGGCTGATAGATATACTTTGGTTCACTCTTCAGTTCTTCAATATCCTCAAAGCTATTAATCTTCTTTATGCCAATGCTGGCACTTCCATCTCTCAATTTAGCAAATAGAGGGAACTCCCATTCTTTACTATTAAGTTTGTTCAAAGCATCTTCTGCCGAACCAACAGTTTCTACTAGTTTAAGAATAGCTTTATATTTATTGTAAAACTCAAACTTATCAAAAGTGGACTCTACAAAATCAAGATTTGAGAGTATAAGCTTTACACCAAGTTGATCAAACTCCTGCTTGTAATGAGAAAGAAGAACTAATTCAGGATCTATCAAAGTAATGATAGCACCAACTTCCTTCTTTTTACAAATCTCTAAAACCTTGTTGATATAGAGCTCAAGATGTGCAAAATCCTTATCTATACGAAAATATTCATCACCAAAATATAAGGCTGGAGCCTTATTGCTCATATCCAAAGTATAAACCTTTCGGTTTTCCTTATGGAAAGCATCCTTAAAGTATTGAACAATCTCAACACGTCTTCCGGGACTAAGAATTAAAAGATTCTTCATAATTACAATTTACTTTTTTGAATAAACTCTTTTGTTGTCCATTTCTCTCGGACAACTTCCTCGTTTCCATTTTCATCCGTAACTATAACAGTCGGAAAATACTCTATGAATAATGGAGTCAATGACATTGTATATGCACCCACATTATATATCGTTATTCTATCACCCTTTGCCAACTCAGGTTGATTATCCAAAGTCAAGAAACGATCCATCTCAATGCAAGTATAACCTGTAACGATTTGCTTTTCTTTCAAATTATTGGATTTAGTATTAAGAGAAGACACAAAAGGCGGGGCTTTCATTTGAGAAGCTACATGTTTTACAGAACCATCAGTAAAGACAAGTCTTCTATCCTTAATATCCTTAACGTCAATCACAGAGCATACATAAGAAACCGGTGAAGCTATCAATGCAGCACCTGGTTCAATAAGAAGTTGTACTTCTTTAGAGATTTGATAAGCTTCAAGGACATCGACTATCGTAGAAGCATATTCTTCAAAGGTCGGAGCACCAGGTTTGTCACCAAACAAACAACCACCTAAATCCAAGTATTCTAATGCGGGTATCTTTTTACTTACTTCGCAGAGATGCCTAGTTATACTATTAAAGATTCTCAAACTCTTTGTACGAGTACTGTGATGTCCATGCAAACCTACAACTTTAACTTTCTGCAGATGACTTAAGCGGTTTAATGCCTTATCAAAATCACCATTCTCAAGATTAAAACCAAAACGTCCAGGTTCTTCACCTGGAATAGTTTCACCAGGACATCCGTGTTCCAAATCAAAATTGATGCGCAAACCGACCTTGATGTCATGAGTGAATAACTGGATATTCTCTTCAATGAAATCAATCTCAGCAAATGAGTCAAGATTTACTATACTGCCGTTTTTTAACGCTAGCAATAAGTTGCTTAAGCCTTTATGTGGACCATTCAGTATGATATTATTTGGCTGATTCCCCACATAAGTAGCTAATTCATACTCTGGTTCTGAAACAACTTCTGCCATAACCCCTTGTTCGTGCATCCACTTTACTAGCCAAGGTAAGTTATTCGTTTTATAAGAATACCCTATTTGAAAATTAGGCCATAAAGTTTCAAAAGCCGCGCGCAATGATGCTAAGTTCTTCTGAAGCTTAGATAAATCTATATTATAATAAGGTGTCGCTATCATTTAAATAACATTTAATCTGTTCAACTATCCGTTCTGATGCATGACCATCTCCGTAAGGATTGTCTGCCATCTTACATTTATTATGAAATTCTTCAGTCTGAAGTTCTTTCAACGCATTCTGCATACCAAGTTCAGTTCCATCACAACATTTTATGTTCGATGTTATCAATCTTCCCTTTTGTCTATCACCAATATTCAAGACTGGAAGTTTAACGAATGGTGTTTCGAAAATACCACTAGAAGAATTTCCTACCATCATAATTACTTGGTATAGAATACTAATGTATCTCTTTTGACCTAATGATGCGACAAAATGGAAATTATCTTTTTCCTCCGCATATTGTTGAAGAATATCGTTTATCAAATTGCCACCAATATCTGAATTTGCTTTGGTAAACAGAATTTCACAATCAGTACATTCTTTTTCAAGAGATGCTAGAAGATTATTAACTCGCTGGATATTTTCTGGTACAGATAATGTTGTTTCAGAATGATAAGTACCTAATATCCACTTTTTAGCAGGATCAATTTTTAATGATTCAGCTAATTGAAGGCGGTTTAACAATTCAATCTTACGGAAATTATCTAGGTTTGTCTCACCGGTAACATATATATTGTCTGAACTTTGGCGCATAGCTCTGATACGAGCAGCAGATTCTTCAGTACCAGGGAAATGAAGAGCCGACATCATTGTCACTGCATTTCTCACTTCATTGTCAATTGCTCCCTCTGTGACATCTCCTCCAGATATATGAGCAACCGGAATTCTCATAACCAAGGCTGTACCTACGATTGGAAGCAACTCATATCTATCTCCTAAAACCACAATCATATCTGGCTTCAAGCGATTGAATGTATCTGCCATTCCTATGGAACAGAGTCCCATTGATTTTGAGATACCAACAGATGTTTCAGAAGTAAGGAGCATCTCCACCTTCTCATCTATATGATAGCCATCCTCTTCTATTGCCTGATAGGTAAGTCCTTGTTCAGGAGAAAGATGCCCACCTGTAACTACTAACTGTAGTTGCAGGTCTTCATCTTTATCTATTCCATCTATCACCCATCGCAAGAGCCCATATTCAGAACGGGCTCCTGTGATAACGCAAACTTTTTTCATTAAATTTACTTTTATGTAATCAGAACTTTCTATTTAAAACAGACTATTCGACTACAATATAAATATAGCCCATATTTGGTCCCTTCAAAGCAGGTCCGATATCTATTATTTTATTGTCACATCTTGTAGGATAACTACGTTGATAATAGGCTATCAATTCTTGTTCCAGCTCATCAATCAAAGCCAAAGTCTCATTTCCATAAATTAATTTGAAAAGGCTATACTTTTGACGATATTCCTCATCAAATCTGTCATAAGGATTTAATTGAGCCGTCTTTCCAATTTTGAAATGTTTTGATGGATATTTCATCAAAACTCCTGTAATAGCCAACTGGCACGCAAGCAATGACTTATAACTTTCTTTCATAGTTTTAATGCTTAATTATGTTATTACTTTGACAAATCTATTGGTCGAACAGAACTTGGAATATTCACGACTCTATCTGCAAACCAGATAGTATTCTCCAAGCCATCGTTCTCACAATTCTCAAACATTGGCAGACGATTCATCAACTCCCAGATTGGACGAGTCATTACGCCATTATCATTTGTCTGAGTCAGGAAGTCTATCTGTGCCTCCTTATCTTTCAAGATAACAGCATTGAGCCAATAGTTGGAAACTGTATTTGGAGAATCTACGAAGAACTCGATATCTGGTACATTCTTGAAGTACTCCTCATATTCAGCAGCAACCTTACGCTTGCTTGCTACATTCTTGTCAATATTCTCCAACTGAGCGCATCCCATAGCTGCATTGATATTTGGCATACGATAGTTGTAACCTACATGGTCGTGACGGAACTCCCAACGATGTGGTATTTTTGCCTGTGTGGTGATATGCTTTGCGTATGCTCCCAACTCCTCGTCATTGAAGAGCATCATACCGCCACCACCAGTAGTGATGGTCTTGTTGCCATTGAAGCTAATCGCACCAATCTTACCAAATGTACCTGTATGCTGTCCCTTGAAAGTTGAACCAATACTCTCTGCAGCATCCTCTACAAGTTCGATATGCCACTCTTTACAGATAGCAGCAATCTCATCAATGCGGACAGGATGACCGAATGAGTGCATAGGAACACAAGCCTTCACACGACGACCAGTATTCTTGTTATAGCAAGCCAAGTCATCCTCTTCGAAAGCGAAATCCTTACTTTCTGGAAGTTCTCCCTTGCGAACGTTCATGCGAACCTCTGCATTCTTCTCAAGCCATGCCTTCAAAGAATCAGGCGAAAGGCCCATTGTGGAGCGATCCACATCAATGAATACGGCATGGGCTCCAATATAGCTCAACGCATTACAGGTTGCAATGAAAGTAAGAGCCTGAGTCAACACCTCATCATCTTGCTTTACACCAACAAGCAACAAGCTCATGTGAAGAGCATTAGTTCCACTAACACATACCACTGCCTTCTTGGCACCTGTATATTTTGCCATATCCTCCTCGAAGCGATCGACAAACTTACCCACGGATGAAACGAAGGTTGTGTCAATACACTCGTTGAGATATTTCTTTTCATTACCTGCAAAAACAGGAACAGCCAGAGGAGTAAACTCCTGGTTGCCATAAACAGACTTGATAAAGTCTATCGTTTTCTTAAAATCTGCCATTTTTATATATTTTTAAGCAAAATGTTATAACACTTATTGAAATAACATCCACCAATAATGCTTATTATAAAAATAAAAATTATTTTTAAAACATGTTGCAACAATTCATCATGTACGAAACTTAAAGGTGGTAAGAATGGTATTGCCACCATCTGGACAAGGAATATTTCATAGGAACACTTAGATAGTATTTTTGTTATTGATAATACTAATGGGTTACTCTTAGTTATATTATATACCCAATATAGTATTCCGCATAGTAATATAGAAACATAATAATAACAAGGCCATCTATGCGTTCTCCATGCAGTATCATAAAACCACGGTTCTGTTGCTTTATAGAAATATTCGAAATAAATGATAGTAGCCATACTGAACAAAGAAAGCAATACTGTTTTTGTATTCAGCACAATACCTTTTTTTACCCAAATCCAACCTAAGTATATCAAAAAGATATATCTTATAGATAGCAGTCTATAAAGACCATCTGATATATGAAGCAATGATGTTAGAATTTCCAAGCCTTCACAAATTACAACAAACACTATAAACATATATGAAGAACTGGTCTTCTCAAACAGAGGTTTGACAAATGATAATATGAAAGCTAACTGAAGATAAATCCATGGATAATAGGAACCTGGTCCAATACCCCCCCCATTAGTATAATATCCAATTATATCTGCGAATCTAATACCTTTATATATAACCTCAAATCCGCAACCTATAGGGTTTAGTGGGATTTTGCTTGCAAAGCGACAAAA
>OBKS01000877.1_pt1 | contig 24969 bp, 31 predicted proteins | sample 1517381 | NCBI WGS metagenome assembly OBKS01 (sample SAMN04571686, study PRJEB22368) | human gut metagenome | biome: human gut; material: stool | host: Homo sapiens | place: Luxembourg | collected 2012-08-03 | reverse complement strand
TTTAGTATAGCACATACAACCATACACAGTAAATGCGGAGTGAAGCAGTTTGTTTGCCCTCAAAGCGTTTTGTCGGTCGGGGCTGCCAGATCAGGCCAGCCCTGGCATGCCACAAATATGCAGGTTCATTGCGAATCAACACCACAATATTCCGCAGTAGGGCGGCCAGCTCCCCTGGCCGCCCTACTGCCGTACTATACATTAAAAATCCGCAGCATACCAAACCCCGTCCGTAGGACGGGGCTTGGTAGATAAATTTATATTGAAAACCGGCAGTTCTCTGTTTCCAAAGATCTGCCGGTCATACTTCTTATTTACCCCACACGGTCTCGGCGATTTCCTTGACCAGTTTGAGCTTGTTCCACTGTTCCAGCTCGGTCAGCTTGTTGCCGATCTCACAGGAGGCAAAGCCGCACTGCGGACTCAGGCAAAGACGGTCGAGCGGGATATACTTTTCTGCCTCATGGATGCGGGCGATTACAAAGCATTTCCCTACCCTGACGGTGCGGTTGTGATTGACAACCCGCCGTATTATCGTGGACTGCCAGATCGCCTACGAAAACGGCGCAAGGGTAAAAACATCATTTGTGACGAGCTACAGCGGCGGGATTGTGGCGCAGACCGCACCGGATTTGACAAAGGCAATCAACCGGGAAAATGACAGGTTAATTAAAGCAAATAGCAAAGAACTGCCGAAATATGACTACCCCATGAATGTTATCACCGCGGCCATGATGCAGAGGTATGCAAGATACGGGGTAGACCTGAAAATTCGGGCAGATGACTGCATCCAGGTTGGAAGCCTGGACGCACAAAAGCAGGCCGGGAAAGGTATTTTTGGGTCCGGGCTACTTTTGTGCGATCGCGCATCGGCAGTCAGATGGGAACTTTCGGACCGAGAGAAAGCCATCATACAGCAGCTTGGCTAGTACCGTGCGGCGGGCGGCGGCATCAACAAAATGCGCCGCATCGACTACGCCGCCCGGAAGGATGCCATCAACGCCCAGAAGCGGGCGGCGTATGCGGCAAGGAAAAACTTCTCTGTTTATTCGAGCTTGAACATGGAGCCAAAACCTGTTACAATGCAGTCAATCAGCAATATCAAGGCGTTCAGCTGTGACACGCTGGATGCTGCTGGACAACAGCAGCTGAAAAATGCGCACAAACGTCTGCTTATGACCGCATCCAAGCAGCCGCTTGGAGTGGAAGTTGGCAGGGCATACGATTTGAATATGAAACCGCTCACAAAAGAGTTAACAGGAGCAGCAGAGCGCTCAACAGTGTCGGTGCCAAAACAAAATGTGCCGTATATCGTTATCCATACACACCCTGACAGTAACATTTTCTCACAACGGGATTTGAGTAACTTTGCAAATAACGTAAACCTGAAAATGCTTACAGCTGTTGGCCATGATAGGCACGTTTATGCGGTTGAAAAATCAGCTTCGTTTGACGCAAAAGCCGTAAAAACACTGGTTTCTGATCTCGGAGAATCCGTCAACGGCATTGCAGATCAATATGATCGGAAAGAGATTTCCTATCAGGAAGCCGCCGAATCGTTGAATTTTCTTGTTCGCAACTGTCTATCAGAATTGGAGGGATACGGTGTCAAGTTCTACGAATGAAAAGTTCTTTACCCCGGAACGTATAAAGAAGATGCAGCAGTATCTGATAGACTATCCTATCGACCATAAATACGACGACCTATGCGCCCAAGATATCTATGATGGGGATGACGTTCCGCCACGTCAGCTGGCTGCGCGAGGTTATTATGATGTTCTGAAAGAACTCGGAAAGCTCCCGCCGGGAGTTGAATGACCGTTAAACCACGATGCACCCGCACCGTGGTTTTCTTTTGCCCATTTTTACGAAAAGGATTCAAGGAGGACGACATGGAACTGAAAGACACTGTAAAAGGTAAGATGAGTGACGACTGCAAAGAGCGCATGGCAGCCGAGTATCACCAGACCAAAATCCGTTACGAGAAGCTCAAAAAGCTGAATACCAGAATCTCAAGGCAAAAATAAATCAAGCCGTCAGACAGGGTCTGTCAGCAAGGCCCCCGCCTAATGAAGCCCTGTCTTCCCCGTCCTCTCCAAAGTGCGAAAATAGTACCATGAAAAAATGTATTTTTGAGAGTAGTCTAAAAAATACAGAAACGCAGCAAGGATGACCCCATGGAGAAGCACGCATTGGCAGTATCTCCTGACTTATTCCAATGGCAAGTATTCTTCCAGCCGTTGTCGGATCAGGGGCAGGTCCGGCACCAGCACGGACATTCCACGAATGTTCGCACTATAATAACAATCGCTCGCCGGGACTGTGTGGGAGCTTATTGATATCGAAGAAGCCAAGGGGAGCAGCCGGTAGGCTAACGACAATATTTCGCTATCCGTCAAGTCCGTAGTCAAATATGGAAGTGCATTATCCATAACGATCAATTTCGGATTCCCCAGCAATACTCTGGCCAGCACGACCCGCTGCCGTTCACCACCGGAAAGACGGATCCCGCCATCTCCCAAGACTGTATCCATTCCGTGGGGCAGTTTTTCCACCACATCCCAGATTGTTCGCTCCCCGCTTTCGCTCACGCTCAATCGTGGCCCCTGCTCACAAACCCGCAACCATTTTTAGCGACCAGTCCCCGCGAGCTGAATGCGAACCGTAGGCGAAGCATGAAGCCGTTCCGGAGGGAATGGTGCACCAGATCGTGCCTTCTTGAAATAGAGCAACAAAAAAACGCCCTACACTTTCGTGTAAGGCATTCTTTGGTGCACCATCAGTGGGCGCGTTAAGAATTCAGTCCTGCGGACTGAATTTAGCGACCAGTCCCCGCGAGACGAACACGAGCGCTTGCGCGAAGTGCGAGTCCGTCCCGGAGGGAATGGTGCAACAAAAAAGCCGCAACATTCGTTGCGGCTTTTCTTGGTGCACCATCGGGGACTCTCCCGCGGGCTAAGGAACGCCGCACTGTGGCGTTCCTTACGGCACTGCGTGCCGCCGCCCTGTTCGAGTATCTCCGACGCTGCACCAGATCGTGCCTTCTTGAAATAGAGCAACAAAAAAACGCCCTACACTTTCGTGTAAGGCATTCTTTGGTGCACCATCGGGGACTCGAACCCAGGACCCACTGATTAAGAGTCAGTACTGGGCAACGATACAACGTTCAAATTATCGCTTTACCGTTAGTCTCAGGTAGTCAAAAGTAGTCAGGATGGCTCCGGGATGTAGTCAGTTTGTAGTCAGGCAGTTCCCGCCGTACTATCCGCGGCGGGCGGGGCAGAGTTGAAATAATCGTCCAGTTTGCCGCTTACTTTCAGGCCGTCTTCGGCTTCCAGATGGGTGTAGATGCGGGCCGTCATCTCGATGCTGGCGTGACCAAGCAGCTGCTGGGCGGTGCGCAGATCCACACCGGCGTGGTACAGGCAGGTGGCATAGCTGTGGCGCAGCATGTGGGCGTGCACCGGCAGCAGTGACACCCCCGCCACATAATAAGCCCACATCTTTTTATAGGCTGATTGCGTCATCACGCCGCCGTCAGCTTTGGTCACAACGTGCTCTCCCAGGCGCGGGGTGGCATCCAGAATCGCCCGCAGCTTGGCGGGCACCGGCACCAGGCGGTGGGAAGCCGCGTTTTTCAGTTCCATACTGGGGTCCGGCTGATTGCCGCCCGCAAAGGTCACGGCCCTGCTGACAACCAGCGCCGCCGGGCCGACATCCCGCCATTGCAGGCCCAGGGCCTCTTCCTTGCGCAGGCCGCAGTAGTAGCAGAGCGCGCAAAACACCTTGGCCCGCGGCTCCGCAATGGAGGACAGCAGCTCCTCCGCTTCGTCCTGCGTCAGGTATTTCTTTTGCTTAGGGCGCGCGTGGGTCGTAATGCGGATGCCGTCGGTGGGGTCATCGCGGATCAGGTGGTTCGCTTGGGCCGTCTGCATGATCTGCCGCACCGTGATCAGCACCTTGTGCTGCAGGGATTCCGACTGCTCCGTGATTTCCGCCATAATAGCCCGGATATGTACCGGCCGCACCTCCTGCAGCTCCATGCATCCAATGTGCTGCATGATGTGCAGATTGTAGGCATCCCGGTACATTTTGGTGGTGGCGGGCCGCAGCCCCTGCTTGTAGGAGCGCAGCCAGATTTTTGCCCACTCGCCCACCAGGGTGTGGTCCCCCACTTCCAGCCCCGCTTCATCCTGCGCCTGCACGGAGCGCACCGCGGCTTTCAGTTCCGCTTCGGTGCGGCCATACACCAGCCGCGTTTTGCCGTTGGAAAGGGTGATCCGCTTCTGGTAGCGGCCATCTGGACGGCGGGTCAATTTTTGTTTGGGCATAAAAAATACACCTCCAAGGTATGACTTGTAAGCCTGCCTTAAAGGTGATACAATACAAGTGTTGGGTTGGTATTGTATCCACTTTTAGTGGGCAAGCTGATCTATGGAAACGCTCTCGGTGTTGGTAGCACCGGGGGCGTTTTTTTTATTTATATGTTGCTATTTCAATAAAAAATTTTGTCCTTTTGTCAATCAAAGAAACTGCCGCAAAAATGGGGCGCGCTTCCTTTTTTGCATTGTAAATAGCGTCTTCCAAATAGCTGGGTCGCAGTTCCCCAATCTTTGTATCGTTCCAATATGCTTCAATCGGAAAGCACTCCGCATCTCCCGATTTTGATAATTTTAATTCTATTGGATCTCCTCTTTTCACTCCCATGGAGAGAAGCGTCGATGTCCTCTTTCTGTTACTACTTAGCGTAACATCTGCGTACAAGTTAGCTCGCAGACGCCCCTCCATCTGTGCTGGTGACAGCGGATTGTCTCCCAGTAATTTTCTAATCTCAGATTCTGAAGCATACAAAAATTTATCTTCAGCCGTGATCCTGCCTACTTGTTCCTGAAAAGTCATCGCGTTTTTTCTCCCTTCTGCAGACAACTTACCACTTCACGCCATCATTTCTTTCAGCTTTTCCCTGTCCCAAAGCAAGACATTCGTCTTTTGGGCCGTTTCGATTGCCGCGGGGGTAAATGTACTGTTGGTAAGCACTACAGCAACCATCCGGTGGTAATACTGCGCGCCGGATGTTGCTTCCTGCACAGCATGGTTTCCCACCTTATCCGAATAGCATTTACACTGCACGGCATAAGTTACGCCGTCTTTTTCTGCCAGAACGTCCACACCAAAATCCCCGCTGGCCTGCGTGACTTCTACATTTACAAAGCCATTTTCCTTTAGCAGTTCAGCACAGAAATATTCAAATTCATGGCCATCCATGGCATCTACTGCCGCAAGCTTGTTTTGCATTTCCGGGTAGTAGTTATCTGACAGCACTTTTTTGAGCTTTTTAATCTTATATTCAAGAACCCGTATTCTGATTAGATTCTCGATTCTTACCAGCGGAAACGAAAGAAGCGCCGCAATAATTGCTATTCCTAAAAGGACAAAGGCCGTGGCTTTTCCTCTTTGAATTGAGGAAATTCCAAATCGCAAAAAGATCAGCACGAAAACCGCGCAAAATGTTATTAGGTATGGACGACTTTTTATCGTTTTCCAGAGCTGTGTTTTCACAAGGTGCCGCCTTTCCGCCACTCTCTGTGGCATACTTATTTAACGTACTTTCTCAAAACCAGTGTGTATACCCCGTTGCCTTGCCTTCTATCTGGATGTCATCCAGCTCCGGGCCGGAGTAGGATTTGGGGCGGTAGGCGCTGTTGGCTGGCACAAGGGTGATGGTGCTGCCGTCATAATACACGCGCTTGAGGGTGGCTTCGTCCCCAATGCGGACGGCGGCTATTTCGCCGTCCTCCACCTGCGGCTGGGTTTTGATGTAGACCACATCATTATCCCGGATGCCTGCATCGATCATGCTGTCGCCATGGCAGCGCAGGCAGAAATCGCAGACGATGCCCTCCGGCACATCCACATACTCCTGCACGTTCTGCTCTGCGGTGATGGGCTCACCGCAGGCAATATCCCCCACCAGCGGCCGCTTGACGGTTTTGGGGCGGGGTTCAAAGCCGGTGGGGATGGCATCATCTCGCTTTTTCTGCAAGATTAGGGCATCCTTAATATTGCCTGCTTGAGCAAGGAGATCTCCATCTATTTCATTTACAATATCTAAAGTTTTGTCATCTATTCTAACATTGCTTTTTCCCAGCAGATAATCAATAGAAGTATTATAGAAATTCGCAATGTTAATTAGCGTTTCGGAATTCGGTTCGCGTGTACCTTTTTCGTAATTCACATAAGTGGTATAGGGCATTTCCAGCGCACGCGCTGCATCTTTCATGCTTATCCCGCGTTCCTGCCGCAGTTCCTGCATTCGGTTCATTATACGAACCTCCTTTTACTCTATATGTATATTATAATACACAAAACGAGTAACGGGTCAACTACAAACCGCAAAAAATACTCAAAATGGGCATGGTGCACAATTTGCATCAACTCATTTTGAGCATTTTTTGTCTTTACAAATACCCAAAACGGGTATATTATAATCACAGTTACCCGAAATGAGTAACGCAAAATGAAAGGAGGTAATAGTAATGCCTTATCCCAACATAAATGCCGAGCGAAGCCGCATGGGGCTGACTATTGAAGAATTGGCTGAAAAGCTTGGCGTAACTCGGAAGACTGTTTATAACTGGATGGCTCGCGGGAACATTCCCCAGTCAAAGCTTGAAGCTATGTCGAGTCTTTTCAATTGTTCTATTGACTATCTGCTCAAGAAAAATCCTTAAGCCCCCACCAGTCCCATGCTTCGGACTTCCAAGGGGTTGACAAGGATAAATTTGCAAAAGGAGGTGACCCCATGATCCTCTACACCGCCGAGCGCCTGGCTGAGATGCTGGGCGTGCAAAAATCCACCGTACAGCAGCTTGTGCGGGCCGGGGAGTTTGGCCCCACGGTCAACGTGGCGCGCAAACACCTGGTGACCGAGGACGGCCTGGCCGGGTTCATTGCGCGCCGCACCGGCCCCGCGCACAGCGGCCTTGCCCCCGCACCGCAAACCAACTATCACCACCGGCACAGTGACCCTGGGCCGATCTGAAAGGAGAACGACAATGCCCCAAACAAAAACAGCCGCCCCGGTGCTGCAACACCGGAACGGCCAGACGAAAAAAATCATCACTTGTATTTTACCCTACATCAGCCCCATTTGCAAGGCTTTCGCCAATTTCACGCTAACGGCCTGCGGGCTGGGCGCGCTGTACGCCGTGGCCGCCCTGGCCCAGGGCGGCGGGGCGGCATCCTTGGCCGGGCTGGCAGCCTGCCTGCTGGGCGGCTGGGCCGCGATCACGCTGCGGGAGGTGGCAACATGCGCGGAATCGTGATTGACCCCGGCGCAAAGCCGGAACTTTACCGCCTGCCGGACACCCTGCAGGAACTGCAGCGCTTTATGGGCGGGTACGCGCAGCGCTGCCCGATCAGCAACCGGTTTGCCGCGCTGTTTTATCTGCCGCAGGCCGGGCAAAGCCTGCCGACCCGGCATTACAAAGGACGCTGGTTTTATGGGCGGCTCTGCCTTGTGGGCTGGCGCAACGCCCGCATGACGGACCTGCCCATGCCGCTGGCCGAAGAGCTGCTGCAAAAATTCACACCTGTGGAGGTAACGCCATAAACGAGTATGACGCCATCCGCGCTGCTTTTGCCCACAACCGCAAGGATGCCGAACTGCTGCTGCACGAAACCGTGCGCGACATTCTGGCCGAGGCAACAAGCAGCAAGGTCAAACAACTGGAAAAGATCAGCCTGTGCTACAGCGCCGCAGACACCGGCGCCGCCCAGCGCAAAGCGCTGATCAACATGGAGGTAGCAGGTTGACAGACTACATGATCTGCCAGAACCAGGACAACCACCTGCTGTACGCCTTAAAGCACGGCAGGTTCTGGTTCTGGGGCAAACACCAAAACAAATGGGTGCCCAGCGATTGGGCCGCCCAGCAGTACGCCAAGGCCCAGACCAAAGAGCCCGACCTGGCGCAGGAGGACTGGCTGGGGAGATGCTTCGGCATCCTGATGGATGACTACGAGGTACCGGACGCTGTGGTAAAAGCCCTGCGCGCGCTGTCCAACAAGGAGGAACCACCATGCAAAGTGAACACGACTGCCCCGAATGCGGATGCTGCTGTGACTATGGCCGCCCCTGCTGCCACGTTGGCGGAGGAAACATCGACCACCCAGGCGGATGCAAACAGCTGCCCGCCGGGCCCCTGCTCCCCTGCGGGCACTTCTGCTGCAATGTCAAGCCTGTCCGGTGCGGAAACTGCCTGTTCGGCAGCGGAGTTTGATTATTCGGGGCTGGATGCCCAAACCGTTACCGACCTGCACCTGGCCGAACAGATGTACACATCGGGACGCAAGCTGGCCGAAATGGGCCTGCGCCGCATGGCTGACGGCGTTTCCATTGCGCACGACGCGCTGTGCGTCACCATTGCGACAAAATGTCGCAATGGTAAGGGGGCGTTTTCCGACAGCGAAAAGACCTTCGGGAGCTGGTGCGAGAGTGTCGGTCTAAACCGCAAGGCGGCCGAGCGGCTGCTGCAGGTGGCAAAGCTGTTTGATAACAGCAGTCCCGAACAGCAGAAAATTCTTGATTCGCTTTCCCCTTCTTTATTATATGCCGCCGCCAAACCCAGCGCCCCCGCCGATCTGGTACAAGCCGTCAAATCCGGCGACATTACCACCCACAAGCAATACCAGGATTTGCTGAAAGAAAACCAGCAGCTGCGCGCCGACCGGGTGAACGCCCTCAATGCCGCAGCTGCCGCCGAAGCCGCCAAAGCGCAGCCGGTGGCCGCCGCTGTGGACGAGGATGAGATCAACCGCCGTGCCCACACCCTGGCCGATGAACTGACCGCCCCTTTGCGCAGCGAGCTGGAAGCCGCCAAAGCTGCCGCCGCCACACCGGAACAAATCGAGCTGGACACCCGCAACGCCTATGACAGCCTGCTGCTGGCCGGGCGCGCCATGCAGAACGCCTGGAAGTCCGTCAAGCCGCAGCTGGCCAAGCTGCCGCCGGACACCCGCGCCGGGGCCATCAACCAGCTGACCAACACCCTGACTGAAATTCAAACGGAGGCAATAAAATGTCTGTAAAAATTGCGGCTCTGGAAGCCGAAAACGTAAAACGCATCAAGGCGGTTGCCCTCACGCCCTCCCCCACCGGGCTGACCATTGTGGGCGGCAACAACAACCAGGGCAAAACCAGTGTGCTGGATGCCCTGGCCTGGGCCCTGGGCGGCGAGAAGTTCCGCCCTACCGCCGCTGTGCGGGACGGTGCCCTTGCCCCGCCCCACCTGAAAGTGATCCTGTCTAACGGCGTTGTGGTGGAGCGCAGGGGCAAAAACAGCAGCCTGACCGTGACGGACCCCACCGGCCAGCGCAGCGGCCAGCAGCTGCTGAACGCTTTTGTGGAGCCGCTGGCGCTGGACCTGCCCCGCTTTATGCAGGCCAGCGATAAAGACAAGGCCGACACCCTGCTGAACATCATCGGTGTGGGGGATGCTTTGACCGGCCTGGACCGGGAGATCAAAGCCCTGTACGACCGCCGCACCGTGATCGGCCAGATCGGCGCCCAGAAACGCCACGCCGCCGAAGAGCTGACCGAATACCCGGACGCCCCGTCCGAACCCGTCAGCGCCATTGAGCTGATCCAACAGCAGCAGGAGATTTTGCTCCATAACGCCGACAACCAGCGCAAGCGGATGAAGTTGGCGCAGCTCGAAGAACAAGAAAAGCAGCTTGGCCGGCGAGTACAAGAGCTGAGCCAAGAGCTGGAAATGGTTGAGCACCAGCTAACCGCTGTACAACAGGATGTGCAGGATGCCACCAAGAACGTGGCCCAGCTGCAGGATGAATCCACCGCCGAGCTGGAGCAGAGCATCCGCAATGTGGAGGAGATCAACCGGCAGGTATCCGCCAACCTGGCAAAATCCAAGGCTCAGGACGAAGCCGAGCGCTATGCGCAGGAATACACCGCCCTGACGGAGCAGATCAAGGCAAAGCGCACCGCCCGCATGGACCTGCTGAACGGCGCAGACCTGCCCCTGACTGGCCTGGGTGTGGAGGACGGCAGCCTGACTTACAACGGCAAGCACTGGCAGGACATGAGCGGCAGCGACCAGCTGCGGGTGGCCACCGCCATTGTGCGCCGCCTGAATCCCGACTGCGGCTTTGTGCTGCTGGACAAGCTGGAACAGATGGACCTTGCCACCCTGGCGGAGTTCGGCAGCTGGCTGCAGACCGAAGGATTACAGGCCATCGCCACCCGCGTTTCGACCGGCGGGGAGTGCCAGATCATCATTGAGGATGGCAGGGTAAAAGACGCCGAGGAACCACCTGCCCCCAAAGCATGGACGAAAGGAGCGTTCTGAAATGAGCAAATACGCAATCACATCCGGCACCATTGCCGCGCCGGTCAAAACCGTTCTGTACGGGCCGGAGGGCATCGGCAAAAGCACTTTTGCCGCCCAGTTCCCCGCCCCGGTATTCATTGACACCGAGGGCGGCACCAAGCGGCTGAACGTTGCTCGCCTGCCCGCGCCCACCAGCTGGGCCATGCTGCTGGATGAAGTTGCCGAGGTCAGCCGCGGCAATGTGCCCTGCGGCACCCTGGTGATCGACACCGCCGACTGGGCAGAACGGCTCTGCATTGACGCCGTCTGCGCCCGCGCCAAGGTCAAGGGCATTGAGGATTTCGGGTACGGCAAGGGCTATACTTACGCGAAAGAAGAGTTCGGCAAGCTGCTGGATGCCCTGGAAGAGGTGCTGAACACCGGGCACAACGTGGTGGTTCTGGCCCATGCTGCCATCACAAAATTTGAGCAGCCCGACGCCGTGGGCAACTATGACCGCTGGACCATGAAAACCAGCAAACAGGTGGCCCCTCTGCTGCGGGAATGGTGCGACATGCTGCTGTTTGCCAACTACAAAACCGTGGTAGAAAAGGCCGGCAGTGCCCCCAACGCCAAGAACAAGGCCAGCGGCGGGCGGCGGGTTCTCTACACCAGCCACCACCCCTGCTGGGATGCCAAAAACCGCTTTGGCCTGCCGGAAGAACTGCCCTTTGAGTATGCCAGCATCGCCGCCTGCATCCCAGACCCGCACCCCGGCGCAGCCCCCGCGCCGCGCCCCATCATGGTAGAGGATACCCCCGCCCCCAAGCCTGCACCGGTGCCGGTTCCCGCTGCACCTGCTGCACCGCCTGCCGTGCCTGCCGGGATCTCCGCCAGTGATCTGCAGGCGCAGGGCGTGCCGACCGCCCTTGCCCAGCTGATGGCCGCCAATAATGTGACCCCGGAGGAACTGCAGACCGTGGTCGGCCAGCGCGGGTACTTCCCCGCCGATATGCCGGTCAAGGATTACCCGGCTGATTTTGTCAGCGGCTGCCTGGTGGCCGCCTGGCCCCAGGTGCTGGAGATGATCTGCACCAACCGCGATGTACCGTTTTAACAAATACAAAGGAGATTTACCCATGGCTGAATATATGAACAACATGCCGGATGCTGCCCTGGACTGGGACAGCGAGGTTACCAACGAACAGCGGGAATTTGTGCTGCTGCCTGCGGGCGATTACCTGTTTACCGTGCAGAGCTTTGAGCGTGCCCGCTATGAGGGCAGCGCCAAGCTGCCGCCCTGCAGCATGGCCAAGCTGACCATTACCATCCATGGCGGCGACAAAGGCGAAACCACCGTCACCCACCGCCTGTACCTGCACACCAAGACCCAGGGCCTGCTGGGTGCCTTTTTTGAAAGCATCGGCCAGTGCAAGCGCGGCGAGACGTTCCGCCCCCGCTGGAACGAAATTGTCGGTGCGCAGGGCATGTGCCGCCTGGGCGTGCGGGAATACGCCAAGCAGAGCGGCCCCCACGCCGGTGAGACCGGGCAGGCCAACGAGATTGAAAAGTTCCTGCCCCGCCCCGAACCCACCGCCGCCCCCAGCACCGGGTGGAAGCAGGGAGCCTTTTAAGTTAGGAGTTAGGAAGTAGGAGTTAGGGGTTTATGGTGTGCGCTAACGCGCACGGTTTGAATATCAGGCTTTTCATAATTTCAAAATTGCGGCGCAAGCCGCTTCTTCAACTCCTAACTCCTCACTCCTCACTCCTCACTAACACGGAAAGGATACTTATGCCCAACACAAACTCTCTCCCCCTGCGCCCCTATCAGCAGCGGGCGAAAGAACAGATCCATACAGAGTGGGAACAGGGGCGGCTGCGCACGCTGCTGGTGCTGCCCACCGGCACCGGCAAAACCATTGTGTTTGCTGCCGTGGCCGAAGACCAGGTGCGCGCCGGGGACCGGGTGCTGATCCTGGCCCACCGCGGCGAACTGCTGGAACAAGCCGCCGACAAGCTGCAAAAATCAACCGGCCTGGGCTGCGCGGTGGAAAAAGCCGAACAATCCTGCCTGGCCAGCTGGTACCGCGTTGCCGTTGGCAGCGTGCAAAGCCTGCAGCGCCCCCAGCGGCTGGAAAAGTTCCCCCACAATTATTTCAGCACCATCATCATTGACGAAGCCCACCATGCCGTGACCGACGGCTACCGCCGCATTCTGGACTGGTTCCCCGCGGCCAAGGTCCTGGGCGTAACGGCCACGCCGGACCGCGGCGACCTGCGCAATCTGGGCGAGGTGTTCGACAGCCTGGCCTATGAGTACAAACTCACCGATGCCATCCGGGACGGCTTTCTGTGCCGCATTATGGCGCAGACCATCCCCCTCAGGCTGGACATCTCCACCGTGGGCATGTCCGGCGGGGACTATGCCGTGGGCGAGCTGGGCAGCGCCCTGGACCCTTATCTGAACCAGATTGCCGCCGAGATGGCGCACTACTGCAAGGGGCGCAAAACTGTTGTCTTTCTGCCGCTGATCAAAACCAGCCAGAAATTCCGGGATACCCTGAACCGCCACGGATTCCATGCTGCCGAGGTCAACGGCCAGAGCACCGACCGCGCCCAGGTCCTGGCAGATTTTGACGCCGGAACCTACAACGTGCTGTGCAACAGCATGCTGCTGACCGAAGGCTGGGACTGCCCCAGTGTGGACTGCGTTGTGGTGCTGCGCCCCACCAAAGTGCGCAGCCTGTACAGCCAGATGGTGGGCCGCGGCACCCGCCTGCACGAAGGCAAAAAGGACCTGCTGCTCCTGGATTTCCTCTGGCTGACCGACCGCCACGAGCTCTGCCGCCCGGCTGACCTTGTGTGCGAGGACCACGCCGTTGCCCAGCAGATGACCGATAACCTGGCTGCCGCCGCCTGCCCGGAGGACGTGGAGGAAGCCGCCCGGCAGGCCGCCGAAGATGTGGTGGCCCAGCGGGAGGAAGCCCTTGCCAAGCAGCTGGAAGAACAGCGCCGCAAGCGCGCCCGCCTGGTTGACCCGCTGCAATACGAAATGAGCATCCAGGCTGAGGATCTGGCCGGTTATGTGCCCGCCTTTGGGTGGGAAGCCGGTCCCCCCAGCGCCGAGCAAACCGCCGCGCTGGAAAAGCAGGGCATCTGCCCTGATGCGGTGGAATCCGCCGGCAAAGCATCCCTGCTGCTGGACCGGCTGAACAAGCGCCGGGATGAAGGATTAACCACCCCCAAGCAGATCCGCTGCCTGGAAAAATACGGCTTCCAGCATGTGGGCACCTGGAGCTTCAACGCCGCCAAGCATATGATCGACCGTATCGCCGCCTGCGGCTGGCGCGGCACCCCCAAGGGCGTGGACCCAAAGACCTATATGCCCTCTGCGGAAACAACCCCAATCTTTGACTTCGGATGGTAAACGGAATGGACAATGCAAATGATCTCAAGGAAGCCTTGGACTTTATCTCCCCGGCAAACTTGACCTATGAGGAATGGGTCACGGTGGGTATGGGGCTGAAAGAAGCCGGGTTCCCTGTTACCGCATGGGAGCAATGGAGTTCCCGCGATGGCAGCCGGTACCACAAGGGCGAATGTACCCGCAAGTGGGAAAGTTTCCGCGGCAATCCCAAACCGATCACCGAGAACAGCATTTTCGCCCTGGCACGCAATCACGGCTGGCCGGGCCCCGCCGGGCATGAGCTGGACTGGAACGACGCGATCTGCGCCCCCGGCACCCGGCCGGACGGCGTTGTGGTGGATACCCGCTGGCTGGATGTGCAGGAGCTGAACATCCCCGAACAATGGGACCCCGCCGACCAGCTGCGCCGCTACCTGCAAGCCCTGTTTGAGCCGGAGGACCATGTGGCCTATGTGACCGAAAGCTACCTGCGGGATGACCGCTATGCCCCCACAAAAGGCTGCTGGGACCGCACCGCCGGTCAGCTGATGGACGAGCTTGCCCGCTGCGGCGGGGACATCGGCGCTGTGGTGGGCGATTACAACCCCGCCGCCGGTGCCTGGATCTGCTTCAACCCCGTGGAGGGCGGCCGCAGCAACAACAATGTGACCGACTACCGCTATGCCCTGGTGGAATGCGACAACATGGAGCTGGAAAAGCAGCAGGCCATTATCCGCCAACTGGAACTGCCCTGCGCGGCCCTGGTGTACAGCGGCAGCAAAAGCCTGCACGCCATTGTGCGGGTCGGCGCGCCGGATTATACCGAGTACCGCCGCCGGGTTGACTACCTGTACGCTGCCTGCAAGAAAAACGGCCTGACGCTGGATGAAGCCAACCGCAACCCTGCCCGCCTATCCCGCATGCCGGGCATCCTGCGCGGCGGCAAAAAGCAGTACCTGCTGGAAACCAACACTGGCAAATCCTGCTGGGAGGAATGGAAAGACTGGTTTGAAGCCTGCACGGACGACCTGCCCGATACCGAAAATCTTGCCGATGACTGGGCCAGCCTGCCGCCGCTGGCAGATGCCCTGATTGAAGGAGTGCTGCGCCAGGGCCACAAAATGCTGCTGGCCGGGCCCAGCAAAGCGGGCAAAAGCTTTGCCCTGATCGAACTGTGCATCTGCCTTGCCGAGGGTGCCCCCTGGCTTGGCCGCTTTGCCTGTGCGCAGGGCAAGGTGCTTTATATCAATCTGGAACTGGACCGCGCCAGCTGCCTGCACCGCTTCAAAGATGTATACGAAGCTTTGCACCTGCCGCCCCGGAACCTTGCCAACATCGACATCTGGAACCTGCGCGGTGCCTCCGTCCCCATGGATAAGCTGGCTCCCCGCCTGATCCGCCGGGCTGCCAAGAAAGGCTACCTGGCCGTTGTGCTGGACCCGATCTATAAAGTCATCACCGGCGATGAAAACAGCGCTGACCAGATGGCCAAGTTCTGCAACCAGTTTGACCTGGTCTGCCGGGAACTGGACTGTGCCGTCATCTACTGCCACCACCACAGCAAGGGCGCGCAGGGCGGCAAGCGCAGCATGGACCGTGCTTCCGGCTCCGGTGTGTTTGCCCGTGACCCGGATGCCATGCTGGATATGACCGAGCTGGTCCCCACCGATGCCATCCGGGAGCAGCTGCACAACAAAGCGGCCTGCGCCGCAACCAAAGCCCTGCTGGATGCTCGCGGCCATGCCGATGCTTACGGCCCGGACGATGCCCTGAGCCGCAGCCGGATGCTGGCCATTGCCAAGGAACACCTGCCGCTGCCCGATCTGCGCCGCCTGGATGCAGACACCGCGGCTGCCATCAAGCGCGCCGATGCCATGACCGCCTGGCGCATTGAGGGCACCCTGCGCGAATTTGCCCGTTTTGACCCGGTCAACCTCTGGTTCGACTATCCCGTACACAAGCTGGACAGCGGCCTGCTGGAGGACCTGCAGCCAGAAAGCGATTACAAGCAGCTTGGCTCCCGCGGTGCCGCAAAGCGCTGGGGAGACAAAGATACTGCCGCCAAAAGCAAGCGTGCCGAACTGCGCACCGCCTTTGAAGCCTGCACCATGGATGGTAAAGTGACCATTTACAGCATGGCTGAATACCTGAACCTGAAGCCCGATACCGTGCGCCGACGCCTGAAATCCGACGGCGGATTTTGGATTGATGGCACCAGTGTGGGGCTGAAAGAGCCCGGAAGCAACGGATAATATTTCTTATATTTCACGGAAAATAGCCGCTATCACAAATCCGTCCGAACTTCCGTATTTCGGAAAATAGCCGCTATCCGTACCAAATACGGACGGAAAATAGCCTTATATATATAGTAAAAATCCGTCCGTGTGTTGGGGTATCCCAGAGGATGGGGCGTACACAGCCCCCATCCCTCCGGGAACCCACCCCAACACGTTGGCCACAAAAAAAGAACGAGGTGAAAATACATGCAATTTTTTATTCCCATGCAGCCGCCCACCACAACCCACAATGCCAAGCAGCTGCATGCCTTTATGCGCGGCGGCAAGCCCTGCGCCGTGTTGCACGACAGCCCGGAGCTGAAAGCCACCCGTGCCAAGCTGCACGCCTACCTGGCCCCTTATGCACCGCCTACCCCCTGCAGCGGCCCGGTGCGGCTGTTGGTCAAGTGGCTGTTCCCCACTGACGGCCGCCACAATGACGGCGAGTGGCGCACCACCAAGCCCGATACCGACAACCTGGAAAAAGCCCTGAAAGACGAAATGACCCGCCTGCACTTCTGGCGCGATGACGCATTCGTGTGCAGTGAAGTGGTTGAAAAGTTCTGGGCCGATACCCCCGGCATTTTCATCAAGGTGGTGGAATTATGATGCCTGTTTCAAGCGGCATGCGGTTCGATGCGGAAAACAGCCGGTGCATCCCTGCCGAACGGATGACGCCGGACGAATTGCGCCAGCTGCACCGCCTGGCCATTGAGCGCCGCCCCGCAGCCTGCCTTGGCTGCGGGCTGGAACATGATTGTTTTGTGTATGGGCATGGATGTGCCGTCATCCGCAAAGCATTGCGGCTGTTGGGAGGTGGGGCGGATGCCTGTCTTTGATTCCAACTGTCTCTACATCATCCAATGCCTGGCCCTTGTGTTTCTCGCGGCCCCCTGCGTGCTCTTTGCGGGCGGCATGCTGATCTGTGGGCTGTTGTGGTGCGGGCTGCGCATCACCCGTGCGCTGAACCTGCGGCTGCTGGGCCTGCCGCGGTGCGGGCGCTGCCGCTACTGGGCCACCGTGCAGTGCCCGCTGTACGGCCGCAACACGCCAAGCGATTTTTGCAGCCGCGGTGAAAGGTGGCGCGATTGATGGATATTCTGCTTTCGATCATCGGCAGCGCCGTTCTGGCCGCGCTGCTGGCCGCCGCCTACACCGCCGGGGTCTGCGCCGGAAAGGCCGCCGCACATACGGACGAGGACGACGAACCGAAGATCTACATGGATCATACACATGGAGGTGAGGATTGATGCCGAAATATTCCGATAAGCCCTGCGCCCGCTGCGGCAAAATGATGCTGCACGCCTATTGCAGCCAGCGCTACTGCAAAGCCTGTGCCCCGCTGGTGCGCAGCGACGATGCCATCATCAGCCGGGCCAAGCAGCGCAGCAAACGTGCCATGAGCGAGATCGCCCGCGTGGAACGTGCCGCCCGTGCCCTTGGCCTAACCTATAGCTACTATGTGGCGCTATACGAGCCGCGGAAGGGGTGATGCCATGACCTATGAAGAGAAAGTCGCCTGGCTGCGCCGCTACCAGCAAAGCCTGCGCCAGGAGCGGGAGCTTGAGCAGGAGCTGCTTACTCTGCGCAGCCAGGCTTGCCGCGTCACGCCGCTTCTTTCCTCCATGCCAACCGGCACTCCGGACGGTCAGGGCATCCCCCGTGCTGTGGAGCGCATCATTCAGGCGCAGCAAGAGCTGGAACGCCAGATTGCCATCTGTGCAGATACCCGCCGCGACATCATCACAATCATCAATCAAATCACCGATGCCCGTGATCAGGAAATTTTGCGCAGAAGATACCTGCTTGGCCAGCGCTTTGAACAGATCGCAGTGGAGATGCACCTGGAATACCGGTGGGTCAGGAGGAGGCATAAGCAGGCAATCGAAATGTTGCTTTTTTAGTCGTTTTGAGCATTTTGGGGCATTTTTAAGCCGTTTTAAGCAAATTTCAGCACTTTTTCAAGCATTTTGGGATCACAATCCATTTACATTTCGGGGACATTCCGTTATAATAATCTAAACAAAAGTGCACCAAAACAAACAAAACTGTGCATAGGATGTGATGAAGTGGCTTATAATGAAATTGCTTTTCATGGCACCATAGAACCATATGCACAGAATATTCTTGCTGAACAGCACTTTAATCCTAGTACGAAACCGAACGAGTGGTTGGGCTACGGTATATATTTTTTCTCTCATCGCGTCCACGCCGAATGGTGGGCAAATGATCAAGCTTCCCGGCATCATAAGCCTGCTGCTGTTTTATCTGCAACGCTTCAATATGAAGATAATGCCTTTTTTAATCTTGACTTAAACGAAAATGCTTACGCATTTAATCGCTTTTCTCAAAGATTTTTGCAAGAAATAAAAAGTGCGAAAAAAATTCAAATTGATTTTAATGATCGAGCACAATTACGTTGCTTTTGCATGGAAGCGTTTAAGCTCCAGCATCCCGAAATCAAACTAGTTTCATATACGTTTGATACGCCGGGGCGTTGTGGGCGGTGGCTATTTCGTCCAAGGCAAGTGCAATACTGTGTAATTGACCACAGTATTATCAGCAATATAGAATTGGTCACCAAAGGAGGTGTTCCCACATGAGTGCGCAAGTTTCTGCAACTGAGTTGGCTATGCAAATTTGTAACCGTCTCGGTATTCATTACAGTTTTGGGGAGGGACCTTCTACCTTGATGGGAGTTCCCATTGAAGAGGTCGGGGATCTGTTTCCCGTTGCAAAAGACTATAAAGTATCCATCGCTTTTGAATTGAAGAACCCGGAAGTTAGTTCTGCTTTATATAAAAGCAGCCTTTCCCGCGAGACAAAGCCCGCTTCCTACTGGATGAGTCAAGATATTTCTTGTGTATCGGACCCCGATGATTTCACTTCCAGTAATCCCTCTGCTGCCTGATCTACAAAAGAGGAGAATAAATGAAATGAATCCGCAAGACAAAGATATTCGAAGTGTTCTTTCTATTAAGCATTTCATCTTTAATAGCATTACCTTTGAACGCATCGGTTTCAGAAATGACTCTCAAGAGCTTCCTACTTCTTTCTCAGTAAATGTAGAAAAACAAGGTGAAAACAATTACATTGTCACCTTGGATGTCAATGTAGAAAAGAAGGGTGAATTCAAGACCGATATCAGCATTTCTGGCTATTGCGAAATTGACGATAATCATCCTCAGCTGGATACGATTTTGCGGGTAAATGCTCCTGCTATTTTATTCCCGTATGTTCGCGCACAGCTTTCCCTTTTAACCGCACAGCCAGAAATGAGCCCCATCGTGCTTCCTGTTGTGAATTTCCAGAAGATTTACGAGCATTCTAAAGAGAATGCTGCTGAAAATTGACCCTCGCAGACCCCCAATAAACATGCTATAATACCATCATCAAAAGCCGTAAGGAACCCAAAACGTCCTTACGGCTTTTGTATTGTCATTTTATCCTCCCCATTTCAGCCAGACGGTCTTGCTCCCGTCTGGCTGTTTTTATGCCGCACAGCCGGCCCTTTGGCAGGGGCGCTGTGTTCCCAAGCAACGGCACAGCAAGGGTGCAAGGCCCTTGTGCGGCCCCACTCCCCGGCACCCGGCAAAGGCTCACATATTTTACTCTCTTTCCTTTTGTCCGTGCGTGCCGGGGTTCTTTAATATTCCACCCCGCCCCAACCCGGCGGGGTATTTTATTGCAGAAAGGCGGTGAAACATGGCATACAAACGCAACCCGGTTGGGCGGCCCCCGAAGTACAAGAGCGTGGAAGAGATCCAAGGCAAAATTGATGCCTATTTCACCGCCTGCAAGGGGCACCCCCTGATGAACCCGGATACCGGCGAGCCGTTCCTGGACAAATACGGCCTGCCCATTATTGTGGATGCCAAACCACCGACGGTAAGCGGGCTGGCCCTGGCGCTGGGGTTTTCCTGCCGCCGGGACCTGAACGCCTACCAGGGCAAAAAGGAATTTTGCACCACGATTACGCGCGCGAAGGCCCAGTGCGAAGCATACGCCGAAGAACGCCTGTTTGACCGGGACGGCACCAACGGCGCGCAGTTCAGCCTGCGCTGCAATTTTGGCTGGAACGACAAACCCGCCGAAGCACCGCCCCCGCCCACTGATGACGGCTTTTTAACCGCAATGCAGCAGCAGGCGCCCGCAGCCTGGAAGGATGGTGCGGATGAACCCGGTTAAGCCTGCCGCGTTCCGGTTCCGGCCGTTCAGCCGCCGCCAAAAGCAGGTACTGACCTGGTGGTGCAGCGCCTCCCCCGTACAGGCGGCGGACGGGCTGATCGCGGACGGGTCGTTCCGGCAAAACCGTTTCGCTCTCCCTCAGTTTTGTGCTGTGGGGCATGGCGCGCTTTAACGGCCAGAACTTTGCCCTGTGCGGCAAAACCATTGCCAGCCTGCGGCGCAACGTGGTGGGGGTGCTCAAGCAGATGCTGACCGCCCGCGGCTACACTGCCGCCGAGCGCCGGGGCGACAATTTGCTGATCGTGACCCGCGGGACCGTGACCAACGATTACTACCTGTTCGGCGGCAAGGACGAAGGCAGCCAGAACCTGATTCAGGGCATTACGCTGGCAGGTGCGCTGTTTGACGAAGTTGCCCTGATGCCGGAAAGCTTTGTAAACCAGGCCACCGCCCGCTGTTCTGTGGATGGTTCCAAGTTCTGGTTCAACTGCAACCCGGAGGGGCCGGAGCACTGGTTCTACAAAAGCTGGATTTTGCAGGCCCGCGCCAAGAACCTGCTGTACCTGCACTTTACGATGGATGACAACCTGAGCTTGTCCGAGCCGATCAAGGCGCGGTACCGGGCGCAGTACACCGGCGTGTTTTATGAGCGGTACATCCGCGGGCGCTGGGTGGTGGCCGAAGGTCTGGTTTATCCCTTTGTGGCGGCCAACCCGGATGCCTACCTGCTGCGCGGGCCGACCGCCGGGATGGATGGCCGCTTTTTTGTCTCGATCGACTACGGCACCCACAACCCGTGCAGCATGGGGCTGTGGTGCGTGCAGGCCAACCGGGCAGTGCGCATCAAGGAAAGTTACTACAACTCCCGCGAGGTCCAGCACCAGCGCACCGATGAAGAACATTACGCCGCGCTGGAAGAGCTGACCCGCGGTTACTATGTGCAGGAAGTGGTGGTGGACCCCTCCGCCGCGTCTTTCATTGAGACCATTCGCCGCCATGGGCGGTACATGGTGCGGGCTGCCGCCAACGATGTGCTGGACGGCATTCGGGTCACGGCCAGCTTGCTGCAAGCCGGGCGGGTGCAGATCCACGAAAGCTGCACGGATGCCCTGCGGGAGTTCAAAACCTACTGCTGGGACGACAAGGCCCCGCAGGATGCCGTCATCAAGGAGAACGACCACGCCATGGACGACATCCGCTATTTTTGTTATACCGTGCTGGCCCGCGAATACCGCTGGGCGGATTGGAGGAAGTGAAGATGTTCCAAAAGCTTTTGCGCTGGCTGCGCGCCCAGATCGGCACGCTGTTTGGCGATGCCCCCGGCGCAAATGACATTATCCTTTCCGGCCAGATGGAAAACGCCCTTGCCCTGTGGGCCCAGATGTACGAGACGGGCGGCCCCTGGTGCACGGCAAAAAATGACCTGCACAGCCTGCATATCGCAGCCAGCGTGGCGCGGGAGTTCGCCCGGCTGGTCACGATGGAGCTGAAAGTCAGCCTGTCCGGCTCTTCGCGGGCGGACTATCTGGCAGAGCAGCTGGCCCCGTTTCTGGACAAGCTGCCCAACTACACCGAGATTGCCTGCGCACTGGGCGGGGCGGTGTTCAAGCCCTATGTTTCCGGTGACCGGCTGCTGGTGGATGTGGTGCAGGGGGACTGCTTTTTCCCCACCACCTTTGACACCACCGGCCGCCTGACCGGGGCGGTCTTCTCCGAGCAGCTCAAACGCAAAAACACGATCTACACCCGCCTGGAGCGGCACGAATACGCCGCCGGGGTGCAGACCATCCAGAACAAGGCGTTTGCCAGTTCCAGCACGGCCAGCCTAGGGCACGAGATCCCGCTGGCCGATGTGCCGGAGTGGGCCGACATTACGCCGGAGGTGCGCATTGAGGTGGAGCGGCCGTTATTCGCCTACTTCCGCATTCCCCTTGCCAACCGCAATGACCGGCACAGTCCGCTTGGCGCCAGCGTTTATGCCCCCGCTGTGGATACCATCCACGATGCAGACGAACAGTTTGGCCGCCTGCTGTGGGAGTACGAGGGCGGCCAGCTTGCCATTGATGTGGACGCTGCGGCCCTGCGCCCCACCGGGGACGGTGGGTTCCAGATGGACCAGCGCAGCGGGCGGCTGTACCGCGGCTGCATGACCGGCAACGTGGCGGACCGCACGCTGTTCAACGTGTTTGCACCCGCCCTGCGGGATGAAGCCTATCTGCGCGGGCTGGATGACATTTTGAAGCGGATCGAGTTCCAGTGCAGCCTTGCCTATGGCACCCTGAGCGACCCCCAGAACGTGGACAAGACAGCCACCGAGATCATGGCAAGCAAGCAGCGCAGCTACTCCACCGTAAAAAGCATCCAGCACGCGCTGCAGGTGGCGCTGGATGACCTGCTGTACGCAATGAACGCCTATGCCGACCTGTACCAGCTGGCCCCCGCAGGCAGTTACACCGCCGTGTACAACTGGGACGACAGCATCGTGAATGACCCCAGCGAGCGCAAGCAGTTGTTCTGGCAGTATGTGCAGGCGGGCAAGTTCCCCATGCAGCGCTACCTGACCGAGTTTGAGGGCTACAGCCAGGAGGAAGCCGCCCAGATCGCGGCTGAAACCAGCGCCGAGAACACCGCCGACGAAACCCTGACCTTTGCCCCGTGAGGTGATGCCCCATGCTGACCCCTGACCAGCTGGAAGCCCTGCCCCGCCGTTTTGTGCAGCTGTGGCAGCAGGTGGAAGATGACATTTTGCAGGACATTGCCCGGCGCATGAAAAGCCTGGGCGAGCTGGACCCGCTGACCCCAACGGCCATATGGCAGGCATGGCGGCTGGCCGAAACCCGCGCCGTGCGCAGCAACACCGTTGCCACGCTGGCGAAGTACACCGGCAAAAGCCGGGCGGAGATCAAGCGGCTGCTGGAAACCGCCGGGGCACAGACCCTGGCTGCGGACGATGCCGTTTACGCTGCGGCCGGGCTGGACCCGCCGCCGGTCAACCAGTCCCCTGCCCTGCTGAACCTGCTGAACGCCGGGTACCGCCAGACCTGCGGCACCTGGCAGAACCTGACGGCCACCACCGCCAACACGGTGACCGGCGCGTTTGAGGACCGGCTTTCCCGCGCGTGGGGGCTGGTCAGCACTGGGGCCATGGATTACAACACGGCCATCCGCCGCGCGGTTGACGATCTGGCGGACACCATGCCGTACATCACCTACCCCAGCGGCCACACCGACACGCTGGAAGTAGCCGCCCGCCGGGCGGTGCTGACCGGCGTGAACCAGACCTGTGCGAAATTGCAACTGAAACGCATGGAAGAGATGGGCTGCGAATTTGTGGAAGTGACCGCCCACGAGGGGGCCCGCCCCACCCATGCGGTGTGGCAGGGCCTGGTCTACCACCGCGGCGGCGCTGTAGTGCATGACGGTGAGCGGTACGAGGATTTTGAGACCGCCACTGGTTACGGCACCGGGCCGGGCCTGTGCGGCTGGAACTGCCGCCACAACTTTTACCCGTTCTACCCCGGCATCTCCGTGCGCAACTACACGGACGAACGCCTGGCCGAGCTGGATGCCCGCAATATCCCCTACGGCGGCGGGCTGTACACCCGGTACGAGATCACCCAGATGCAGCGGGCGCTGGAACGCAGGGTGCGCCGGTACAAGCGCCGTTACCTGGCCGAGACCGCCGCCGGGGTGGATGCCGGCCAGAGCGCCGCCAAGCTGAAAGCCGCCCGGCAGCAGCTGAGTGCGTTCCTGGAGGAAACCGGAGAGCGGCTGGACGGCGCAAGGGCGGAGGTGCCGGGCTTTGGGCAAAGGGAGGCGAAACAGGCGGATGAGGCGGCAAGCGCCTTGCAATCCGTACAAAACAATGCTACACTGAAAGAAATCAGCCTGGGGTACAAGGAGATCACCGCCCAAAGCATTCAGCGCATCCAGCCGTTTGCCTGTGAGACGCTGGACGCCGCGGGCAGCCGTGCCCTTGCCAACGCCCACAAGAAGCTGCTGTTGGAAGCCCGAAAGGTTCCGCTTGGGATAGAAAAGGCCCGCTGTTACGGGCTGGATATGCAGCCGCTGGGCGGTTACAAGGAAAGTTCTGAACCGGGAACGCCTGTAAAGATCAAGGTTCCAAATGTTGACTGCATTGTAATGCACTCGCACCCCAGCGGGCTGACATTTTCACCTGATGATTTACGCGCCTTTGCTAAACATACATCACTCAAGCTGCTTACTGCGGTGGGCAATGACGGAAACATTTTTGCAATCGAGCGTACTGCAAATACCAATGAAATAGCTCTTCAGTTGGCCGCGTCAGAATTGAGTGATGCCGCAGACAAAGCAAAAACTAATGAGCAAGTTTGGAATCTCATGAACGCATTTTTTGAGGAGGTGCAGCAATATGGCGTGCATTATTACGCCGGAAAAGATTGAGTATATGAAAAACTATCTCAAAGAGCACCCGATTGACCCGCAGTATGATGAGCCTGAAGGTTATATTGTGCTTGACGGAAACACCCCACCTTCTCAGCTGGCTGCGCGCGGATATTACGACATTCTGAAAAAACTGGGTGAACTGCCTGAATAACCCCTAAACATTCAACCACGATGCACCTGCACCGTGGTTTTTTCATGCCCATTTTTAGGAGGATGCAATGAAGAATCTGCTTGTCCTGATGCTTGCCATTTTGACCGTGTTGACCAGCCCGGAACAGTTCAAAATGAATTCTATCTGCCCGCATCAGTACCGGCTGTGTTTTTACACGGACGTTTTGCCCAGC
>OBKS01000873.1_pt1 | contig 24995 bp, 31 predicted proteins | sample 1517381 | NCBI WGS metagenome assembly OBKS01 (sample SAMN04571686, study PRJEB22368) | human gut metagenome | biome: human gut; material: stool | host: Homo sapiens | place: Luxembourg | collected 2012-08-03 | reverse complement strand
AATTTAGTACAGTAAATAAAATAGGTGGGGAAAAAACTCATACTTTATCAGTAGCAGAAATACCTAGTCATAGTCATGAAATTATTTTTGGACCTGATGAAAATGGAAGTATTTTATTTAATTCAAGCGACGCTGTAGGTAGTATGTGGGTTTATGAAGGAGAGTATAGATTTGCTGTTAGGAAAGATGTAACGAGTACTAGTTATCCATCAGTAATTAGTAAATCAAATATATGGAATTATCCATATACAGCTAATGTAGGTGGTTCAAGTGCTCATAATAACTTACAGCCTTATATAACGGTATATATGTGGAAAAGAGTATCATAAAATAGCCTTTTTCGTAAATAAAATGTCTAATTTAGTTCTATTTTGTATTAATGGTTGTCATGTATCTTAATTATTTTGTATAATTGCCTTAGGAGGATGAGATAAAATGTCAACTAAAGTTAAAAGCAAGGGTTTTACTTTAATAGAATTAATATCAGTAATAATATTAATGGGTGTAATTGCTTTGATAACAGTACCCATAATAAAAGATACTATGGAAAGTGCTAGAGAAAAGAATTTTAAGAATTCTGCAATAGGCTTAATAGAAGCTGCTAATGAATATTATTTAAATAGTAAATTAACAGGAGACTATTTTGAAGAAATAGAGTTTAAAGTTAATAATGGAAAAATGGTATCAGGAGATAAAGAATTAGCATTTAATGGAAAAGTACCAGTAGGTGACTCATACGTTAAGATTAAATCTAATGGAGATATAGCTATTAATATAACGGATGGCGAGTTTTATGCGACAAAAGATTATGATGAAGTAGGTACTTCTATAGGAACAAGCGAAGAATCAGCTTTATTAAGAGAAGAACTAATAAAAAAAATAAATGAACTTGAAAAGAAAGTAGATAGTAATACTACTAGTATAAAAAATAACAAATTAGAATTAGATGATAAAGTAAATAGTAATAAATTAGAACTAGATAATAAGATTGAAAATAATACCACAAATATTAATAATAATAAAACAGAACTAGAGAATAAAATAAATACTAATTTTGATAAAATATATCCAGTAGGCAGTATATTTAGAAGTACAAATAGTACAAATCCATCAACGATATATGGAGGTTCTTGGACTTTATTAAGTAAAAGAGTAATTGATACAGGCTGGCAAGATTTTTCTTGGACTAATTCTACTTATATAGGAGCAACTCAATTTAATACTCAAAATAAATGGCGAATAATTGATAATATTTTATATGTACAAGTAGGAGCTGGAGCAACTGCAAGTATTGATACTAGTACAGAATTTGAAATAGCCAGAATTCCAATTAAAAATACAATTTATAATAGTGTTTATACCAGAGTTTGGATTGGTGCTGTCGGTGGAAGCGGAGCTACAGCTGGTTTTTCTGCTAGACAATGGGGTGATTATTTGTCTATAAATATAAAGCCACACACATCAACTATTGGTTATGCTGGAACTTGGTATTCATCTCACTTTACAATTCCATTAAATGATGATTTTACATTTGCTTCTGGCAGTTATGAATATGAATATAAATGGAAAAGAAACAGTTAAAAAAGACTTTATTTTAAAAGTCTTTTTTGTTCTTCATATTCTTCTACAGTAATGGGAAGTCCATATCCCATTCTAAAATTCAATGGTTTTTGTAATATATCATTAGCATCACAAAAATCTTTTAATTCTTTTTCAATACCTAAAACATGAGCATAACTGTATACTGGTGAAATAACTTCATTAAATTTTATATAACCTTTAAGTCTTAATAGTCTTTCTTTTTTACTAAAATTGTCATAAATTTCTTTGTTTTGTAATTTATCAACAATGCCTAGACAAACATCAGAAGCAGTTTGATTAGCCATTCTTTCTAGTGGATTAATATCATAACTATTATAATAATAATATCTTCTTTTTTGCATTATATCGTTATAAACACCTATATCTTGAAGATAATATCTTAAATATGAATTACATAGAATAACATCTTCTTTACTCAATAATTTAATTAATTCTGCTTCAAAACTTTTCTTTGAAGAACTAACTAAGCTATACTGTCTAGCGTGACACATTTCATGAGCTAAAGTACTAATAATTAATAACTTTAACATTAAATCTTTATTTTCATTTTCATTTTTAAATTCATTTTCGGCACTTTTTTGAATACAGCTTAAATTTAATTCAACTGTCTTACTTATAATATCATAAGATCCTATAGAAAAAAGATTATCATTAAATTCCATTTTAACATTTTCTAATTTGTGGTAATATTTTAAAAATGAAAAAATAGCTATTGCGAATTTATCTATTTCCATTTTTACCTTAGTTGTTTTGGCCATTATTTTATTTAATTCATCAAAGTCCATTTCAATCACCTTAGATAGGTATTTTAGCAAATTTAAAGAAAATGTCAAATTGTATTGCTTCAATTATAAAAATATGATAACTTTAATATAATTGATTAAGGGTGATTATGTGTTAAAAATAGTAAAAAGTAATTATACTTTAAAAAGTAATAAAATAGATAATATAAGTATTATCCATATTTCTGATCTTCATTATGATATAGAATATAATACTAAAAGATTAAATATTTTAACTAAAGAAATATCTAATGTTAAACCTAATTATGTATGTATAACAGGTGATATTCTTGATAACAGTTCAGTTTTAAATAATGAAAAAGCGTATAAAATTATGTATGATTTTTTAGAAAATTTATGTACATTATCTACAGTAATAATAACATTAGGTAATCACGAATTAAAACAAAGCAAAAATTATTCTAGAGATTATTGTGATATAGTTGTAAAGCTAAAAAGAATACCTAATTTAATTTTGTTGGATAATGAAGTATTTATTAATGATAATATTTGTTTTGTTGGTTTTAATCCAAGTTATGAATATTATGATAAATTAGGTAGGGATTATAATATTTTTAATAAAGACTTTGATAAATTAGATATAAAGTTAGATAAAGAAAAGTATAATATTCTACTAATACATACACCTAAAGATTTACTAGAAGATAATATTTATAATAATAGATTAAATAATTTTGATTTAATTTTAGCTGGACATACCCATGGTGGACTTATGCCTGTTAAATTTAAAGGACATATGGGTATTATTTCTCCTGGAAAAAGATTTTTTCCTAAAAATGTTAGAGGTCATTTAATAAAAGAAAAAACACATTTAATAATATGTTCTGGTATTGTAAGACTTAGTAATACTTCAGGAATATTCCATTATTTTAATTTCTTATATAAAATGCATGTTAATTATATTTCTATACGAAAAAACTAGTTTCATCTATAAATTTATAATTTGTTTTATATTTTAATTCTCTAACTAGTTTAAACAAAGCATCGTCTTTGAATTTTGCTTCTAGCATAATATCAATATCAAAATTTAAATGTTTTATTTGATTTATAAATTCGATAAAGCTATTACTATCTATATAATCATTATGACTTCTAAAGTCTTTTTTGGTTTTATTTTTTGGTGAAGAAAAATGAATTTTAGGTGTTATTTTCCATGTCTTAAAAATTTCTTCGTAGTTAATATTTTCTGTATAGTTACATATGTGATGATGAACATCAAGAACCATAGGGATTTTTAATTTATTACATAAATTTAGTGTATCAAAAGCATTATATATCTTATCATCATTTTCTAAAACAATACATTTTTTTATGTGATTTGGTAGCTTATTAAAATTATTTATAAATCTTTTGATAGAGTTTTCTTTTCCTAAAACATTACTACCAATATGAAGAATAATCACTTTGTCTTTTATTTTTAAAGCATTTAAAATATTATAGTTATATTCTAATATTTTAAATGTATTTTCTACTACTTCTTTTTTAGTACTATTTAAAACAGCGTATTGATCAGGATGGACATCAATTCTTAAATTGTTTTCTTTTATTATTTTGGCTATTTCATTATAGTATTTTTGATATGGTTTTATGTAATCAAACGAAAAATCACTAATAGTAGCAAGTGGTATTAATTTAGATGTTATTCTAAAAAAATGAATATTATTTTTAACGTTATATATTAATATTTCTTTTAAATTGTTTAAATTTGTTATAATTATTTCTTTTATTTTATTAAAATCTTTGCTTTTTAAATAATTTGTATAGGTTATTGTTTTAGAAGATGGTTTTACTAAGCCCGACATAACCTAATCTTATTTTCATAGTATCACCATTATTATTATGCTTTATTTAAAAAAAATAAGCATTGTACGGACATTAATTTACATCTTAAAATATCCATGATATAATTTTATTATTATGGAGGTTAAGTATGAAAGAGAAAGTTACAAATTTTATTAAAACACCACTTATAATGGCAATTCTTTTATTTATTTTAGGGGCAATTTTATTTACTAATCCACAAAATATAGTAATGATTGTTACTTATGGTTTTGGAGGTTTATTTATATTGTCAGGCTTTATTAGACTTGCTAATTATTTAGGCGACAAGAAAAAGGAAATAGCTAACAATAATGATTTAATATATGCACTAGTATTGATGGTACTTGGTATTGTAATTATCTTATGTACATCAATGATAGAATTACTTCTTAGAATAATTATGGGTGGCTTTATTCTTTATAATGGTATTTTGAGAATGATATCAGCACTAAAGATGCGTGAATTCGAAGGTAGTATTTGGAAGGGTAGTTTAATAGTTGCTATAATAATTATTTTAGTTGGTCTTTATATAATATTAAAATCTAATTTAGTATTCTCTGGTATTGGCTTATTTATTATGGTTTATTCTGTTTTAGAAATAGTATCATCTATTATGACATATAATAATGATAAATTAGTTATAAAAAAATAAGAAATATTATAAAAACACTTGCTTTTATTAATTAAAAATGATATTCTTTAAATGTAAGCAAGATAGCTTAACACACATAGGAGGTAAATTAATGACAAAAACAGATTTAGTAAATTATATTGCTGAAAAAACTGGATTAACAAAAGCAGATTCTGCTCGTGCTTTAGAAGCAGTACAAGAAGGAGTAACAGAAGGATTAAAAAAAGAATCTAAAGTTACATTAACTGGTTTCTGTACTTTTTCAGCTGTAAAAAAAGCTGCTAAAGAAGGACGTAATCCTAGAACTGGTGAAACAGTTAAAATTCCTGCAAGAGTTGCAGTTAATATTAAAGCTGGTTCTAAATTAAAAGATGCTTTAAACTAAAAAGGGTATAATACCTTTTTTTTTGGCAGGTGATAAAATGTATGAAGCATCCCTTACTATTTTAAAAAAGATAGAAGAAAATGGCTTTAAAGCTTATATAGTTGGTGGATTTGTAAGAGATAAAATTTTAAATATTGAAAGTGTTGATGTCGATATATGTACGAATGCAACGCCTAAAGATTTGTCCCTTATTTTTAATGATATTAAATATACGGGTTTAAAATATGGTTCAGTTACTTTAATTTATAAAAGTATTCATTTTGAAATAACAACGTTTAGAAAAGATATTGGCTATATTGATAATAGAGTACCTAAAAAAGTAAAATATATTGATAATTTAGTTGATGATTTAAAAAGAAGAGATTTTACAATGAATACGCTTTGTATTGATAGTAATGGTAACATTATTGATTTGTTTTCTAGTATAAGTGATATTCAAAATAGAGTAGTTAAAATGATAGGAAACCCTAAAATTAGATTAAAAGAAGATTCTCTTCGTATTCTTAGAGCTATTAGATTTGCGACTGTTTTAGATTTTGAATTAGATGAAGAATTAAAAAAATATATAAAAAAGTATGGATATTTATTAAAGAAGCTATCTAAGAATAGAAGAAAAGAAGAGCTAAATAAAATATTTTCTAGTCCTAATATATTAAAAGGAATTAATTATTTAAAAGAATTAAATTTAGTTGAATATTTAGAATTGGTTAATTTTGATAATGTAAAAATAACTAGTTCAATTATTGGTGTATGGGCTCAAGTTGGAAGTAATTATAGTTTTTCCAATCATGAACTTGAAATGATAAAACAAATAAATGAATTGTTAAATAAGGATTTATATTCACCTTACAATTTATATTATTATGGCTTGTATGTTTCACATATAGTTGGCGAGATAAAAGATATTGATAAAAAAATAATAACAAAACTATATAATGATTTACCTATTCATAGTAGAAAAGATATTGATTTGAATGGTAAAGAAATAATGGATATTTTATCTATAAAAGATACATCTAAAATTAAAATTATCGTAAAGGACTTAGAAGTTCATATTTTATCGGGTAGTATTATAAATAATAAAGATGTTTTAATAAATTATGTCTTAAAAAAGTATAAATAATGGTATAATTAGGGTGGTGGTTATATGGTGGAAAAATTTGTTGACATATTAAAAAATGGTACGGTTACAATACCAAGATTACTTTTAAATAATTATGCTAATTTAAAGATTAGTGATAAAGAATTTATAATACTTATATATTTATTAAATGATATAGATACAGTTTATAATCCTAGTAAAATAAGCAAGGTTTTAAATATTAATATAAGTGATGTTTTATCTTCTATTAGTTCTTTAGAAGAACTAGGAATTTTACAAATAGAAATAAGAAAGATTGATAAAAAGAGTGAAGAACATGTTATTTTAGATAATTTATATAAAAAGTTAGCTTATATTACTGTTAATGAGGAGGAAAAATCTTCAGATATTTATAGTATTTTTGAAAAAGAATTTGGCAGAACTTTATCTCCTATGGAGTATGAAATAATTTCTAAATGGTTAGATGAAAAATTTAGTGAATCACTTATTGTAGAAGCTTTGAAAGAGGCTGTATTTAATAATGTTTCTAGTCTTAATTATGTTGACAGAATTCTTAGGGATTGGAAGAAAAAGGGCATTAAAAGTGTTAATGATGCGTTAAAAGAAAAAGAAAAATTTGTGGCTAAAAAACAAACTAAAGAACAAATTTTTGAATATGATTGGTTAAATGAAACAAAGAATAGTTGATTATTTTGATTTAATTATTCCTAATCCTAAATGTGAACTTAATTATAATAAAGACTATGAATTAGTGATTGCAACTATGCTTAGTGCTCAAACTACTGATAAAAGAGTTAATATGGTAACTTCTGTTTTATTTGAAAGATATGATTCTTTAGAAAAGTTAGCGAATGCCAATATTGAAGATATTAAAAATATTATTAGACCAATCGGAACATTTAATAAAAAAGCATCTAATGTAATAGCAATTGCATTAAAATTGTTGGATTATGGTTATGTCCCTAATGATCGAGAATTTTTAGAAAGTTTAAGTGGTGTTGGGAGAAAAACTACTAATGTTGTTCTTAGTAATTTATATAATGAAAATGTGATTGCTGTTGATACACATGTTAATAGAGTTGCTATTAGACTTAAAATAGCTAAAGAAAATGATAATGTAAATGTTGTTGAAAAAAAATTAATGAAATTTTTTGATGGTTATGATTTATCTAGATTACATCATCAATTGGTTTTATTTGGTAGATATTTTTGTAAAGCTAAAAATCCTAGTTGTGAAAGTTGTGGTTTAAAAGATATATGTAAGAAATAATATTTGATATTATTTCTTTTATAATGTTTATTTAATATTTAGCAAATATACTCTTTATGAAGAGGTGATAATATGTATGATTATAATTTCAAAAGAGTAGAAGAAAAATATTTACTTCAAGCTTCTTTAAAGGAAAAATTTTTATTTAAAATTAGTGATTATATTGATAAAGACAAGTTTTTTATTTCTAATATTCATAATATATGGGTTGATACTGATAATAATGATTTGTTTATTAATTTATTAGATAAACCACTATTTAAAAACAAGTTTAGAGCTAGATATTATGGTGAAGGAAATGAAGTTTTTTTAGAAACTAAAATTTATTGTTAGTAAAAGAAGATTTAAGCTTCAAATAGATGATTTTAATCAATATATGAAAGGTAATCTTAATATATATAATCAAATATTTAAGGAAATAGATTATTATTTTAAATATTATAATTTGAAACCTGTAATTTATATTGCTTATGATAGAGAAAGTTATAAAGGTAAGAATAGTGATTTAAGAATTACTTTTGATAGTAATTTAAGAAGTAGAAGAAATGATTTAGTATTTAAAAAAAGTACAAAAATGGATAATTACTTTGATGAAGATTATTATATTATGGAAATTAAGTCTATGTTATCTATGCCTATGTGGTTAGTAAGAATTTTATCGGAGCTAAATAATAAGCCAGTTAGTTTTTCAAAATATGGCAAAATTTATGAAAAAGAAAGAGGAATGATTTATGTTTAATAGTATTTTTGATAGTTTTAATAGTTCTATTGATGTTATGAGTTTATTTATTTGTTCTATAGTTAGTATTATTTTTTTGTTTTATTATAGCTTTAGTTCATAAGAAAACAGCACGTAATAGCAAAAATTTCTTAATTACTGTTTGTATGTTACCTATATTAGTTCAAGCTGTTATGCTTATGGTTAATGGTAATTTAGGGACATCTATTGCTATTATGGGATAGAATTTATATATAATAAGATAATAATGAAATAAATACTATGAAAAATAAAAGCAATTAACAAATAAAAAATTTTTTAATTAAAATTTTTGCTATGTCGTTAATGAAGATTTTTAAAGAAATGAGTATTTATGTAGGAATGAAAATTATTAGTGAATCATATTATAATAGTGCTTATAATACAGTGATTTGACTTTAATTCATATTTACTTAATTTGAAAATTAATGCCATAGTTATTTAGTGTTATAGTATTAGATAAGTGAATTTGCACATTTAAGAAAAATAATGTATAATTAAAAAAGGTGATTTGAGAATGAATTATATCGAGTATATAATAATATTTGTTATTTTAATAATAATTGCTATTGCAATAACTAAGGCTTCTAAAAAAGACTTTAAATTGGACGCAAATAAATTAGTAGAGTATTTAGGTGGAAAAGAAAATATAATTGATTATGAAGTAAATAAATCAAGATTTATTGTTAGTCTTAAAAATGTTGATTTAGTTAATAAAGAAGCTATTCAGAAGATGGGTGCTAAGGGAATTGTTGAGATCGAAAACCAACTTAAGATAATTCTTGGTGATAATGCTAATCAATTGAAAAAATATATTGATGAACTTAATTAGAAGTATTATAAAAGAGTGTAATTTGTTACACTTTTTTTTGTAGAAATGAGCCTTTGTTATTAACACATTTATCTAGAACTCATACTATAGATTAGGATTAGAAAGGAACATTCTATGAATAAAATTTTAAAAGTTAAGAATTTAAAAAAAACATATCATACTAAAAATGAAGAAACTTTAGCTATAAAAGATGTTAATTTTGAATTAGAAGAAGGAGATTTTATTGCTATAGTTGGTCCTAGTGGATGTGGTAAAAGTACTATTTTAAACATTCTTTGTGGTTTAGATAAAAGCTATAAAGGTGATGTAGAAGTATTAGACAATAAAAGTATAGGTTATATGCTTCAAAATGATGCTTTATTTAATTTTAGAACAATTCTTAATAATTGTTTGTTAGGTCTTGAAATACAGAGTAAATTATCTTTAGAAAACAAAGAATATGTAATTAAACTATTAGAAACATATGGATTAAAAGAATTTATAAGTAGTTATCCTACTAGTTTATCTGGTGGTATGAAACAAAGAGTTGCTTTAATTAGAACACTTGCGACTAAACCTGATATTATTCTTTTAGATGAGCCTTTTTCAGCTTTAGATTACCAAACTAGATTAGCAGTCTCAGATGATGTATATAAAATAATAAAGAAAGAAAAAAAGAGTGTTATTATGGTTACTCATGACATAGCAGAAGCTATATCGCTTGCTAATAAAGTAATTGTTCTTACAAATAGACCATGTACAATTAAAAATATTTATGATATAAATTTGTCTAATAGAAGTACTCCAATTGAAAATAGGAAGGCTAAGGAATTTTCATATTATTATGACATGATATGGAAGGATATTGATACTTATGTATAGCATGGAACATAAAAAATATCTAAAAAAAATTAAGAAAAATAAGTTTTTAGTTTTACTTTTTCAGCTATTAATATTGATATTATTTATTTTAGGATGGCAAATACTTGCTGATTTAGAATTAATAAATACTTTTATATCATCAAGTCCAAAAAAAGTATTAAATACATTAGTTGAACTAACTAAAAATGGAGATATTTATAGACATATTTGGGTTACTATTTATGAAACATTAATAAGCTTTTCACTTGGAACAATACTTGGAATTATAATTGCTACCATATTATGGAGATTTGAATTTTTAGCTAAAGTAATAGATCCATATTTAACTATTTTAAATAGTTTACCTAAAGTAGCACTTGGTCCAATTATTATAATATGGGTAGGTGCAAATATAAAATCTATTATTTTAATGGCTTTATTAATTTCAGTTATTATAACTATTATTAATATATATCAAGGCTTTATTAACACTGATCCATTAAAGATAAAGTTAATGAATTCATTTAAAGCTACTAAAAAACAAATATATTTTAAATTATTACTTCCTAGTAATTTGAAAGTAATAATTAGTACACTTAAGATAAATATAAGTATGTCATTAATAGGAATTATAATGGGAGAGTTCTTGGTTTCAAAAGAAGGTATTGGTTATTTAATAATGTATGGTTCGCAGGTGTTTAATTTAAATTTAGTTATAACTGGGATATTTGTTCTTTGTATTGTGGCGACTATTATGTATTATTTAGTTTGTTGTATTGAAAAAAAATTAATAAAAGTTGGCTAGTTTTAGCTTTCTTTTATTATTTTTTTAGTTTTTGTAAAAATATAACTTTTTTATATACAAAAAAGCCTTACAAAGTAAGACTATTTAGAGAAAGAAGTATCTACTAATTTATCATAAGGAGCATCTTTTTCTAGTGCACCAGCAGATTTCATTATTTCTTTTACATGTTCAAAATCAGACTTTTCTATATAAGTTGTTTTGTACCAAGAATCACTATCTTTGTATCTCTTTATAATTTTAATTAAATCTTCCATAGAAGTATCAGGAAAATAATCAATAATAACTTTGGCAATTTCTTCTTCAGTTCTGTTATGAACAAAATCTAATCCTTTTTGAATAGCTTTAGTAAATCCTTTAATTACGTCAGGATTGTTTTCAATATAACTTTTTCTAGCATTATATACAGTATAAGGGAAAATACCACCTAGTTCTCCAACAGAAGCAACAACATATCCATAGCCTTGTTTTTCTAATTGTAATGCTTGTGGTTCAAATAATGTAACATAGTCTCCAGTACCGCCAATAAAAGCACCAGCCATAGCAGAGAATGCAACAGAAGTATCAATATTAACACTATTTGGTTCTACATCATTTTCTTTTAAAGCCCATTCTAGAGTCATTTCAGGCATACCATTTTTTCTACCACCTAAAACATGTTTCCCAACTAAATCTTTAACACTAAAGTTATCTTCTTTAGTTCTAGAAACTAAAAAGCTGCCATCTCTTTTAGTTAAACCAGCAAAGTTAACTAAATAATTTTTTTCACCTTCATTGTAAACATAAATAGTTGCTTCACTACCACAAAAACCTATATTAACATCATTTGATAAAACAGCCGCTGTTACTTTATCTGCACCAGCTGTTAGTATTATTTCAACATCAAGATTTTCATCTTTGAAATAACCTAAACTATGAGCAACATATTGTGGTGCATAAAAAACACTGTGTGTTACTTCTGCTACTTTTACTTTCTTTAATTCACTTTTTTCTTTCTTATCAAAAACTAAAAATAAAGATACTGTGATTAACAAAAAAGAAATAATTCCAACCCAAATCTTATTCAAGATAAAACCTCCAATCAATTTATTATATTCATCTTTTTAAATCATGTTAAAAAGTATATGTAAAAAGTAAAAAATATGTTATTATATTATTGGTAGTAATAGGTGATATGGAGGTAGCTTATGAAGAAGGAATATAAAATATTAATAGCGGCAATTTCATTAATATTAATCATAATAATAGGAGTGTTTTTGTTAAAAAAAGATAATAAAGACAATCTTCTTTTAATAGAAAATAAAAATGTAACTTTATTAAAAGATACAACCTATACATATAAAGCAATATGTACAAAAAATAACTGTAATATAAGCTATAAATCATTGAATGAAAATATATTTAGTGTTACTTTAGAAGGTGAGATTAGCGCTAAGGAAATAGGAGAAGGAACTTTAGAAATAGAAAGTGGTAATTTAAAAAAACAAGTATCTGTAATAGTAACAGATATAGATACAATGATGACAGCTTTAAATATAAAAGAAGATAGTATAAAGTTAAATAAAAATGATAAATATTTGATAGAATTAGAAACATTTCCTAATAAAACTGTTAGTAATAATTTTAAATGGACTAGTAGTGATTTAGATGTAATAACAATTGATAACGGATATGTGATTGCTAAAAATGAAGGAGAAGCTACTATAACTGTAACTACTCTAGATGGTTCATTAACTGATTCAGTTACAATAATAGTAGGTAAAGGTGCGACTGAAGAAATTAAAAGCGTGTCTTTTGAAGAAGAAATAATAACGGTTTCTGTAAATGAACTATATCAGTTAAATCCAATAATAAGACCAATTAATTCTAAAAATAAAGAACTTACTTATGTAATAGAAAATGAAGATATAGTTAGTATAGAAAATGGTGTAGTAAAAGGAAAATCAAAAGGAGAAACTACAGTAACAGCAATATCTAAGTCAGGTATAAGTGGTAGTGTTATAGTTAAAGTTGAACCTAGCAGTGATGACTTAGCAATTAATGGTTCAAATATTGTAATTGCAAGAGGTGAAGAATACCAATTAAGAAGTAATTACATAAAAGGTGTAGAATGGTATAGTAGTAATGACAAAGTAGCAACCGTTTCATCAAGTGGTTTGGTAAAAGGAATAAGTAATGGTGATGCTATAATATCAGTAGTAAATAGTTATGGAAGAATAGATACAATCAAAGTAAACGTTAAAGGCAGCGGCATTCCTGTAAGTAAAATAGTACTTAATAAAAGTGAAGTTTCTATAAGACCAGGTGGAAGTTATAAAATTACTTATACATTACTTCCAAGTAACGCTACTAATAAAGAAATAACTTGGGAAACAAATGATAGTAGAATAGCGACAGTAAATAAAGACGGAACGATAATTGGCTTAAGAAGTGGTGAAACTACTATAATAGGTTATACTAGTAATCAAATAGAAGCTAGTATAAAAGTAATAGTAACTCCTAATGCTGTAAGTGTTGATAACTTGGAAATAAGTCCAAGTGATATGACAATTGTAAAAGGTGATACTTATAAATTGAATGCAAAACTTATTCCAAGCAATGCGACTAATAAAAATATTACTTGGGAATCAAGTGATGATAGAATAGTAAGTGTAAATGAATATGGTGAAATAAAAGGTGAGAAAGTAGGAACTGCCATAATAAAAGCAAGCGTTGATGGCTTAGAAGCCGTAGCGACCATTGAAGTAAAAACAAGCATAGTAGAAGTAACAAGTGTAAGAATAAATGAAAGTGATTTAACATTAAAAGTAGGCGACATGACAAGTTTAAGTACAACTATAATGCCTAATAACTCTACTAATAAATCTCTTATTTGGGAAAGCAATAGTGATAGTGTATCTGTAACTAATAAAGGTGTAGTAACAGGGTTAAAAAAAGGAACTGCGGTAATAACTGTAAGCTCAACCAATGGTAGAAAAGATACCATTAAAGTAACAGTAGAAGGAGTAGAGGAAAACCCTACTAATCCTACTAATCCAACTAATAACAAAGTGACAGAAATATTGTTAAATCTATCAAATGTTAATTTACATATAGGTCAAACAAAACAAATGAAAGCGACTGTTTTACCATTAAATGCTATAAATAATGAGATAACATGGGTAAGTAGTAATAATGGCGTAGTGACAGTATCATCAAGTGGATTGTTAACTGGAATAAACCCAGGAACTGCTCAAATTTCTGTAATATCAGAAAATGGTAAAGTTGCTAAGACAACCGTAACGGTAACATATCCACCAATATATGATAGTGGAGTTAAGGAAATTGAATTGTATTCTGATAAATTAATTGTAACAACAACATCAAATAAAAATGTTAAAATAATTAGGGTTTGGGTAGCAGATCCATATAATCAATTTCACAAAGTAGATACTACTAATAATGGTGGTACTTTGGTAAGTGATCTTTTGAATAGTGCTATTTATGACAATAATTTAGTTAATAGTATTATGATAGGTAGCAATGCTTCTTTAACCTCATCTAATCGTTCAAAACACGCTGGTAATTTGATTATAACAGAAGGGGTTGTAAAACTAAATAATCCTGGTGGACCTGATAGGTTTGTTGATGGTGACAATACAGTATACTATGGAATTAATAGTGAAGGTATTTTAAAGGCATATTATCCTGCTAAAAATGCTAAAGAAGAGGCTAATTTATTTGCGCGAATTATTAATGATGGTGTGAAAAATACAATGGGACTTACAAGAGAGTTTGTTACTGTTTTAGATGGTAAAATATCTACTTATTATGATGATCCAAGATATGCCATTAGAAATAGTATTTGCCAAGTAAATAAGAATAACTTTATTTTTATAGTAAGTGATACTAGTACACATAAAATGGGAAACATTGCTCAAATTCAACAATCTTATGGGTGTAAAACAGGTTTAAGTTTAGATGGCGGAGGCTCTGTTAACGTATTCTACAAATCACGTGGAGCAACAAATGTTACTGCAATTCGTAGTACAACTAGACCAAGATCAGAAGCTATATATTTTTCAGAGTATTAAAAGGAAGTGAACTATGAATTTAGATTTATTAAACAAAGAACAAAAAGAAGCAGTAGAATTTATGGATGGTCCTTTGCTTGTTATAGCTGGTGCAGGTAGTGGTAAAACTAAGGTATTAACAACAAGAATAGCTAATTTAGTTGAAAAAGGAGTAGATCCAACTAATATTTTAGCAATTACTTTTACTAATAAAGCAGCTAAAGAAATGAAAGAAAGAGTAATAAATATTTTAGGGCCAGTTGCCTATGAAACAACTATATCAACTTTTCATTCCTTTGGTTTAAGAATACTTAAAGTAAATTATGCATTACTTGGTTATGATAAAAATTTTACTATTTTAGATAGTGATGATGTTTTAACTATTATTAAAAAAATTCTTAAAGACATGAATTTAGATCCTAAGAAGTATAATCCTAAAGCTATTAGAAATAAAATAAGTAGTTGTAAAAATGAATTAATTGATTCAAAAGGTTTTCTAAAATATGTTAATACTGATTTTGATGATATAACACAAAAGGTATTCTCAAAATATGAAGAAAAATTAAAACAGAATAGTTCTGTAGATTTTGATGATTTACTTATTTTACCTATTATTTTGTTTAGAAGTCATCCTGATGTTTTAAGAAATTACCAAGAGTTATATAAGTATATTTTGATTGATGAATATCAAGATACCAATGAAGCACAATATATATTAGTTAAAATGATAAGTGCTAAATATAAAAATATTTGTGTAGTAGGTGATGAATCACAATCAATTTATTCTTTTAGAGGTTCTAATTATAGAAATATTTTGAATTTTGAAAAAGATTATAAAGATGCTAAAGTAATTTTATTAGAAAGAAATTATCGCTCTACTAAAAAAATATTAGATGTAGCTAATTCAATAATAAAAAACAATAAGGAAAGAAAAGATAAAAAATTATGGACTGATAATGAATCTGGAGATAACACTGTTTATCATAGAGCACTTGATGAAAAAGATGAAGCTAAGTATGTAACAGAAAAAATTGAAAAATTAATTGATGATGGTGTAAGTAAAAAAGATATAGCCGTATTATATCGAACTAACGCTCAATCTAGAAACATAGAGGAAGCTTTACTTCATGACAATGTTCCTTATAAAGTGGTAGGTAGTTTTTATTTTTATAATAGAAAAGAAATAAAAGATTTAATTTCATATTTGAAATTGATTTATAATCATAAAGATGATATTAGTTTATCTAGAATAATAAATGTTCCTAAAAGAGGAATTGGTCCTAAAACTATCGAAAATTTGAATTTGAAAGCTTCTTCTTTAGGAACAAGCATATTTGAAGTAATCGATAGTGGTAAGGAATTAGAATTTAAAAAATTGATTGAAGAAATCGAAAAAGAAAGTGAACATTTATCATTAACAGAATTAGTTGATTTTGTTTTAGAAAAGAGTGGTATGAAAGAAGAACTAGTTAGTGAAAAGTCTTTAGAAGCTGATATAAGGCTTGAAAACTTGGAAGAATTTAAGTCTATTACAAAAAGCTTTGAAGAAAATCATGGAATAGTTTCTTTAGAAGATTTTCTAGAAGAAATCAGTTTAGTTTCTGATATTGAGGAACATAAAAAAAATGATGATGTTGTAACTCTTATGACAGTACATTCATCTAAAGGATTGGAATTTGAATATGTTTTCTTAATTGGTATGGAAGAATCTATTTTCCCACATATAAATTCTTTTGATAGTGCGAGTGCGATTGAAGAAGAGAGAAGACTTTGTTATGTTGCTGTAACAAGAGCTAAGAAAAAATTGTGGATTATTAATGCTAAAAAGAGAATACTTTATGGTAATGATGTAAGTAATATACCAAGTAGATTTATAAATGAAATAGATGAAAATTTATTAGATGTTGATAAAGAAGAAAAGAACAGTTTTATTAAGTCTAATATATTGAACAAGAAAGTTGTTTCTAATGAAGAATACAATGTTGGAGATAGGGTTATGCATGATGTATTTGGACAAGGTGTTATTATTACTGTGGATAAAAGCCTTATTACAGTTGCATTTCCTCATCCACATGGTATAAAAAAACTTATGAAAGGTCATTCTAGTATAAGGAAGGTGTAAATATGGGATTTATTGATGATGTAATTAATTGGTTTGGTGATGCTTTTAAGCCACTTTTTGACTTTTTCTATACATATAGAAGTCATCCCCTTTTATGGATTGGTATTTTAGTAATAGGACTTTTAATTTCTAAATTAACTTATGACGCTTTAAATAAAAATAATAGTTTTTAATATGAATGAAAATATAAAAGCTGATGTAAATAACAAACAATTAGAAGTTAAAAATACTGTTTACTTATATAATAATGAATTAGAAAAATTAGAAAAGATTGATTTAAATAGAGTTAAAATTTGTTTAATATCAGTTACTGCGATATTAGGTGGAATCAGTTATGTTAAAAGTTTTAAGGGATTATCTTTTGTTAGTTTTATAATTTGTATTATATTAACAATTACTAGTTTTTTACTAGATATATATTTAAAAAATAGAGTAGCTTATTTAAAGCAAAGAATAAAAGAGTTAGAAAAATTTTTTCTTGAATTAGATGCTAAAAAGATTGAATTATAAAAAGAGTAGGTAACTACTCTTTTACTATTCTATAAAAATTGATTGATGGTTTATTTAAAAATCTTAATTTATAATTAGATGTTCCAAGACCACCGCTGATATATAAATTAGTATTATTTACCTTATAATATGGTAAATAATATTTTTTAGCTCCATCTATTTTAGTAAAATCTCTTATGATTGGTAAATTTATTTGTGAATTATGTGAGTGCCCTGCTAAAACTAAATCAAATATATTGGTATTATCTATTATGTCTGGTTCATGAGTAAGTAGTATTTTATAAACCGCATTATTTTGTTCTAAATATTCATAAGTTGTTTTTAATTTATTACTAACATTATCATTATCTTTTAAATTAGAAGTAATACCAGAAATAATTATTGAATCATAACTATTTTTATAAATTAATTCATATGAATTATTTAATACTGTAAATCCGCAATTTTTCATAATTATATCAAATTCATTTATATCTTTGTCACCATTAACTGCGTATTTTCCTATTTTAGCGTTTAATCTTTTTAATTCAGAAGTTACTTCCTTTATTTTTTCACTATCTGATATATCAATTAAATCCCCTGTAAAAACAATAATATCAGGATTTATAAAATTAATTTTATCTACTATTTTTTTTAGGTCACTTTTATTTACAGTAGAACTATAATGTAAGTCAGAAAAATGGACTATTTTTAATCCGTTAAAATTATCAGAAATATTAGTACTTATTTTATATTCTTTAACATTTAATCCTTTTGTTTCTACATATCTTGCCCAAACATATAAAAAAGAAGATATTAAAAAAATAATTATAGTAATTATGATTATATTTTTTTTCATTGAATACTACCAAAAAATAGTGTAAAGAATTGTAGGGCAATTAATATACCATTATGGAAGATGTGCATGCTCATTGATGTAAATATGTTGTTTGTTTTTACAAATAAGTATCCAAATACAAATCCAGGAATAGAATAAGGTATTATATATAAATAGTCTATGATTGTTTCTGCTTGCCCAACAACATGAGCACATCCAAATATTACACCAGACATTATAATAAATAGTGTATCTGTTTTAAATATTTTTCTAAGATTAAATCTGAATACTAGTTCTTCTAGAATAGGCGCAATCATTACACCTGATATATATACATATAAAGGGTTTTTATCAAAGATATTTCTGATTCCTTGCTCGTTGTTAGCGATGCCACCACCATTTAAACACATTATGATAAAATTACTTATCATCATTCCTATCATTATTACAAACCAATATTTAAAGTATTTCTTAAAGTATTTATTTTTGTTTTTTTGAAATGCTTTAAAACTTTTAATTAATGTGTCCTTATAAATTAAAGCAATAATCAAAAGTATAATTAATTCATATACGATTAAATAAATAGTTTTAAATGTGTAACTTAAATTCATTATATTAATTCCTAATATTTTAAGTGGTAAATCAGGAAAGTATTGTGAAAAGTAATAGAATAAAAATACTCCTATTCCTATTAAAAAATCAAATGTATCTTTTTTTACTTCTTCATATTTTGTATGTGTTATCATTTATTTCATCTCCTATTTTAATTATAACATTTTAAATAAAAAAAGAATATACTTTTTAACTAATTTTGATATATATCATATATTAAACTAGGAGGTATATTTATGAACTTTTCAGATAATTTCTTTAGTAGGATAGAAAAAAAGACTAACGTTGATAAGAATACAATTCTTGATTTAGCTAAGAAATTACAACAAAATGATATGAAGAATGAAAATACTTTGCGAGAAGTTATACAGGAACTTGGAAAAATGACTGGTAAAGAGGTTTCAAAAGAAAAAGAAGACAAAATAATATCAGCCGTTATTAATGATAAGGTACCTAAAAATATAGATAAACTTATATAAGGCATATTATATGTCTTTTATTCTTTAACAAAATATTTATATATTTTATTGTTTGAAATTTCTCTAATTTGAGCTTTATCATAAAAATTGTTCAAATCAAAATTTTCTTTTAGTTTTTCATTGCTAGAATTAGTTGTATAAAGGCTTACAAGAGTTCCAGCAGTTTGGACTTTACAGTTTTCAGCACTTAAATTAAATTGTAATTTTCGATTTGTGCGGTTTTTAATATTGACTTCAAAATCTTCTATTGTATGGTGTTCCCAGATTCCATTATTATTTATAGATAGTTTAATGATTCCAATATTACCTTTATAGTTTTTATTAACTAGTTCATCTAATGATTTGATGTTTTCAATATCTATTTTTGTTTCTATTGCACCACTTACAATATTGTCATTATATAGTGTAGGATAAAGCTCAGTATTGATTATTAATGTAATGTAGTTTTTTTCTTCAAAAACTCTGTATCTTATATTTATTTCTGTAAATTTTTCTTCAAATTCAGTATTATTTATTTTTATCATAGTATCTCCTTTCAAATATATAATAATATTTTTGTTATTGAAAGTAAAGATATTATTTTCATTAAATGGTAACTAATTTTATAAAAAATATTTATTTTTATTTAGTATCATGTTATACTTAATAAAGTGGAATATCACTGCACATTGACAAGGAAGGATGATTTAAATGAAGATATTAATACTAATTATGAGCCTATTTATGTTTACAGGTTGTGATAATGCTAAAATGAATCCAACAGATACTACAGGTGGAGATACAGTTGATTATAGTAGTGAATATTATGAAATAATTAACGTTGAAAAATTTAAAGAAATATACGCTAATGAAAATCCTACATTAATTTATTTTGGTGCTAATTGGTGTAGTAATTGCCAAAACTTTAAACCAATTGCTCAAAAATTTGCTAAAGAAAAGCAAATTAAAGTATATTTTGTTCAAACTGATGCTTTAACTGAAGAAGAGCAAACAGAATTATATGAATTAGTAGAATTTCAATACATTCCATTTATAACAGTGTATAAAAATAAAGAGAAGTTATATGGAGAAACAGGAGTTCATTCATATGAAGAACTTGAATCTTTGGCACAACAATATAATATAAATGAATAATGAAATAATTAGAAATATTAGTTCTGATTTAAAAATAAGCGATAAACAAGTTATAACCACTTTAAAACTATTGAGTGAAGGGAATACAATTCCCTTCATTGCTCGTTATAGAAAAGAAATGACTAATAATCTAGATGAAGAAAAGATAAGAAGTATTAGTGAAGTTTATGAATATGAGGTAAACTTGTTAAAAAGAAAAGAAGATGTAATAAGATTAATAAATGAAAAAGGTTTATTAACTGATGAATTAAAACAAGATATTATTAAATCTACTAAATTAGTAGAAGTAGAAGACTTGTATAGACCGTTTAAAGAAAAGAAAAAAACTAAAGCAACGGACGCTATTAATAATGGATTAGAGCCACTTGCTAAAGAAATTTTATTATTTAAAACAGTTGGTAATATTGATTCATTGGTAAAACCTTATTTAAATGATAAAGTAAAAACTATAGCTGATGCTATTACGGGAGCAAGTTATATAATTTCAGAACAAATAAGTGATAACGCTTTATATCGCAAATGGATTAGAACTAATACATATTTGTATGGCAAAATAGTAACTAATATAAAGAAAAATGCCGAAGATTCAAATAAAGTATATGAAAACTATTATGCCTATGAAGAAGCAATAAAAACTATAAAACCTCATCGTATCTTAGCTATAAATAGAGGAGAAAACGAAAAGGTATTAACAGTTAATATTGTTATAAATGAAAATAAAATATTAGAATATTTAGAACAAAAAGTGATTAAAAACAAAGATTCCTTTGTTGTAGATATAGTGAAAGACGCTATTAAAGATAGCTATAAAAGGTTAATAGCGCCTTCTATAGAAAGAGAAATAAGAAGCGATTTAACGCTTAAAGCAGAGGATAGTGCTATTTCTAATTTTAGCAAGAATTTAGAAAAATTACTATTACAACCACCAATGAAAGAAAAGATGGTTTTAGGATTTGATCCTGCTTATAGAACTGGCTGTAAATTAGCTGTAATAGATAAAACTGGTAAAAAGATTGATATAAAAGTTATATATCCACATGAGCCTAAAAACGAATATGAAAAAAGTAAAAAAACTATATTAGATTTGATAGATAAATATAGTATAGATATAATAGCAATAGGTAATGGAACAGCTTCTAGAGAAAGTGAGGCTTTTATTGCTGATGTAATAAAAGCTAGTAAAAGAAAAGTGGAATATATAATAGTAAGTGAGGCAGGAGCTAGTGTTTATTCTGCAAGTAAATTAGCAATCCAAGAATTTCCTGATTTACATGTAGAAGAAAGAAGTGCTATAAGTATAGGCCGTAGACTTCAAGATCCTCTTTCAGAACTTGTTAAAATTGATCCGCAAAGTATTGGGGTAGGATTATATCAACATGATGTTTCTAATAAAAAGCTATCTGAGTCATTAGATTTTGTGGTAAGTAAAGCTGTAAACCAAGTTGGTGTTAATATTAATACAGCAAGTCCATCTTTATTGAAATATGTTTCAGGAATAACTAAAAAAAATATAGATAAGATTATAGATTATAGAGATAAATTTGGTAAAATAAATTCAAGAGAAGAAATTAAAAAAAATAAAATATTAACTGATAAAGTATATGAACAAGCTATAGGTTTCCTTAGAATTTTAGAAGGAAATAATGTTTTAGATAGAACACCGATTCATCCAGAAAGTTATGATATTGTATTAAAATTATTAGAAAGTCTTGATTTGAGTGTTAATGATATTGGTAGTGAAAAAATGACAAATAAGTTAAATAATATTGATATATCTGAGTATTCTAAAAAATTAAATACTGATATTTATACACTAACTGATATTGTAGAATCTTTACAGAAACCTAATAGAGATCCGAGAGATGAAATGCCCAAGCCTTTACTTAAAAGTGATGTGCTTCATATAGAAGATTTAAGCGTCGGTATGTGTCTTGAAGGAACTGTAAGAAATGTAATAGATTTTGGTGCTTTTATTGACATTGGTCTTAAAAATGATGGACTAGTCCATATATCTAAAATAACTGATCATTACATAAAACATCCTAGTGAAGTTTTAAGTGTAGGTGATATTGTAACTTGTTATGTTGATGAAATAAAATTAGATAAAAATAAAGTATCTTTAACTTTGATAAATCCTAATTTGTAAAGTTTTGTCAATAAAGTTGATTTTTCTTGTAAATAAATTATTATTGTTATATGCTTATATTAGGAGGGGATAATATGATATATCCATCAATCGATAAACTATTAAATCAAGTTGGTTCTAAGTACTTACTTGTTAATTTAGTTTCAAAAAGAGTAAAGGAAATGGAAAAAACAGAATTTTATCAATTAAAGGAAAACGAGTATACTTCTTCTAAAAATATCGGTAGAGCTTTAGAGGAAATATCTGCTAATTTAATACATATTAAAAATAATGAACAATAAAAGAGGTCTATTCATAGACCTCTTGTTTTAATAAATCTAAATTATCATTCATGATAGAAATGTAATCGTCATTGTTTTTTCTTTCTTCTTCTTTTAAATTAGTTAATGTGTGTAAGTATAATACTTCAACATTAGTTTCATCAATTATAGATTGAATTGTACTGTTTATTTCTTCATCATTTCTAACAAAGATATATTTTATTTGTCCATTATTTATTAGTTTTTTTACTTCTTCTTTAGTTTTATCAGTTAAATTTTCATTTTCTTCTAATGAATATACTTTTAGATTATATTTTTCTAAAAACTTAAATAAATCACTAGATACTACTATATTTTTATCATTAGCGTTTTCTGCCATTAATTTGAATTTAGCATCCAAACTAGATATTTCTAGTTTTAGTTTCTCATAATTTTCATCGATTTCATTTTTTAAGTAATGATTTGTTATGTATTGTTTGAAACCAGTTCTTATGTTTTGGATCATCATTAAGTAATTAAGCGGGTCTAGCCACATTTCTTCGTAAGAATTAGTATATTCCATACTAAGCGTACTATCTATTATTTTTATATCTTTATTATTTTTATACATTGAAATAACGTAATCTTTTTCTTTACCAATACCGTTAAAAATAACTAGACTAGCATCACTATAGTCTTTAATAAGTTTATCTGTTAATTCATAGTCATTGACATTAACTCCATTAGGGTAAATACTATAAATATTGCTATGACTTCCATATAATCTTTCGGTAATGTATTCGATTGGGTAAATAGTTGTATATATTTTTATGTCTTCTAAACTATCTCTTTTTATACATCCAGTTGTACAAAATAAAATAAACAAAACAATTAATAAACTAAATTTCTTCATTTTTCTTTCCTTTCTTCTACTAAATCAATTGTATTTTTATTAAAAGGATTACATCTCATAATTCTTTTTATTGTTAAATAAGAACCTTTTAAAGCACCAAATCTTTCAATAGCGATAATTCCATAGTCAGAACATTTTGGTATGTGTCTACAATAATTATGGCTACTAAATGGTAATAATTGATATGTTTTTATTAAACCTATTATTAAATATTTCATCTTAAATATTATACTAAAATTAAAAATAAAAGTAAATAATATTTGAAATAGATATCTAATTATTATATAATTGTTGTGGTGATTAATTATGGAGATATTAGATAAATTTAATATAAAAACAGATAATGAAGAAATGTATCAAACTGCACTTACTCATACTTCGTTTGCTAATGAACATGGGAAAGAAAGTTATGAAAGATTAGAATATTTAGGAGATGCTGTTTTAGAACTTGTTATGAGTGAGTATTTATATAAAAATACTACTTATGAAGAGGGAGAAATGACTAAACTTAGAAGTCATTATGTTTGTGAAAATGCACTATATGAATATTCTTTAAGAATTGGTTTGAATGAATTTTTATTACTTGGAAATGGGGAGTATGAAAGTGGTGGAAAGTTTCGTAAAGCAATAGTTGCGGATATATTTGAAGCTTTTATTGGAGCTATGTATTTAGATAAAGGTTTAGATGTAGTAAAGGATTTTATTCATTCTAATGTTATTGATTTAATTGAAAGTAATGCGTTTACTTTTGAAGAAGATTATAAGTCAAAATTACAGGAATTAGTTCAAACTGATAAAAGAAGTCTTAAGTATGTTGTTATAAATGAGGAAGGACCTGCTCACAATAAAGTATTTACTGTTGAAGTAAAGATAGATGATATCATTTATGGTGTAGGAAAAGCTCATAGTAAAAAAGAAGCAGAGCAAGAAGCAGCTAAAAATGCTTTATCTAAAAGTGTAAAATAAATATTTTTATAGGAAGTAAAACTAATAATAATGTCAAGGACTGATAGAATTATTAGTTTTTTTATACTTTTTAAAAGAATAAAAAGAAATTTGATAAGTAATTCTTTGAGTATAAATGATTCATATAAAAATACTTTAGCAGTAACGCAAATAAACTTTA
>OBKS01000862.1_pt1 | contig 25266 bp, 26 predicted proteins | sample 1517381 | NCBI WGS metagenome assembly OBKS01 (sample SAMN04571686, study PRJEB22368) | human gut metagenome | biome: human gut; material: stool | host: Homo sapiens | place: Luxembourg | collected 2012-08-03 | reverse complement strand
TGAAGGAGGCTTTAAATATGCTAATAGATATGAATAAAGACAGAGCCTTAAGAGCAGAAGCTTTTTCAAGGGAGATATTTTCCCTAGATCAAAATAGCCAGTTATATGAAGCCGAACAGAAAGGAAAAGCTGAGGGAATTCAGGAAAATAAGAAAGAAATAGCTAAAACTTTATATTAATTAGGTCAAACTAAGGAATTTATAGCTAAAGCTACGGGGCTTTCTTTAGATGAGCTTGATAATATATTAAAATAAATAATTTAATGAAAATAAAACGATAGTATTAATTTGCTATCGTTTTGTTAAAAAGATTTAATTGTAAAATTAATTTTTTTCTTTATGTTCTTTATATTGAAGCTTAATAAAAGAAATTAAAGCTGCACATCCATTTAATCCATTAAGGAATCCAGAAATAAATAATCCGGCACCTTGAATCATAAAGCATACTGCCCACATAAATGATGATATAGAAAATGATAGCTTAAGCCATTTAACACTAATGCCATCAATCATTACTGCAACAGAATATTCAAAATTTGCGATTATTGGTAAGAAACTATACCAGTGGATTTCATCCATACCCTTCCATGGTGTAAAGGTATTTTTCCCAAATAAAGCACAATATCCGCCAAAAATGACTCCAATAGCTATCAAGATTAGATTAACAATTTTAGTATTTTTATTAAAATATACTAAAATATTTCTTGTAATGGAAATTATTTCTTGGATTATACTTGAAAATGCGTTAGAAATAAATTCGCCAATGCCTAATAAAATATGTCCTAAAACCTGTACTAATAAAATCTTTTTTTTACTTTGAAGACAAGCTGAAAAAATGAAAATAATGATTGCAAGCGATGAAAAAATTGTAGACATCCATCCCCAAAAACTAGTTGGGAAAACTTGATCAATAAATCCTAAAATCATAAAATCCTCCTTAGTTGATTTAATTTTAGCATAAAGAATAAAATAAAAAAAGGCGTTATCCACACCTTTTCAATAAAAGTACAAAAAACAAAAAAGAGTTTTTATACCATAGTCTGAGAATTTATTCGGTTCTCTGGTAGAAACGTAACCACCATATTTGATTACTTATATGTTATTAGAACTACGGCGACAATTATATCACAAAAAAAATATTTGTCAACAACTTTTTTATTTTTTTTATTATTCTCAAAATGAGCATATAAAAATTATGTAATGTGTCTTTAAAACAAAGCTTTTATAATGTATAATTATACTATAGAGTGTATTTTGTAAAAGATAACTGGAAATAATAAACAAAAAACTTGACAACTATTAATTATTTTGTATAATATAATTGCATTTAATTAATGCACACAAATTTAATATTATAGTGTAAAAGGCAAAGCAGTAGAAATGCTGTGACGCAAAGCTATAGGGTCTTTAAATGAGATAGCCAGTTGTCAATAAAAGTAAGTAAACTATTATTGGCAACTTTTTTTATGCTAGGAGGTGAAAAGATGCCGCAAAAGAACATATATGTTAAAGATATTTATGGTCCTAAAAAGAAGAAAAAGAAAAGACTTATAATCTCGCTATGCTTCACTGGTATCTTAGTCACTTTGATTGTTATTTTGGCATATTTTGGTCAAAATGTTGGATCATTTTCAATTAAGCTTGGCGATGATTTAACATCAAGGCAAATTTTCATTTCTGAAAAAGAAGATTTTTCTTGGTATGATTCAAGACTCGAGGCTGCGTCTGTTAAAGAAGCTAATGTCATTATGTATCCCTTTATTAAAGCAAAAGAATGTAGAAATACTGATGGATCTAGAATTTGGGAAAACAATTCTTATGTTTCATATACCTTTTATTTGAAAAATATGGGGCGTGAAATAGTTAATGTTATGCAACAATGCTCAATTACAGGTAAGAACGATGGTCTTGAATTAGTAACTTGGCTTGAATATTTTGAAGATGATAATGAAGGAATAGTTTATCAAGGTGGAAATGTACCGGATAAAGCATCTGATCCCTTTTTTGAAAGATATCCTGATCCCAAATTATATGATCTTGAAAATAACATTGCCTATGAGAATAAATTTTATGACTTGCATCCTGGGGATGTTAAAAAGTTTACTTTAATTACTTGGGTTGATTCCCAAGACCCTGACTTAAGCGAAGAAATCCTTGGTGGTACAATTAGATTTGAGATTTATTTCTCATTATTCAGAAGGTGATAATATGAGACGAAAAATTATTGTATTATCATTATCTATTATTTTGCTAATTGGTACAGCTGTAACGGCGACATATGCAGCATATCTTAAAGGTCTTACAGCTTCAGTTGGTAACCTTGAAATGAGTCTTTATAAAGATAATTATTCTTTAGTTTCTATCGATGGAGTAAATTTTAGTGAGAATCTTGGTAAGGATGAAATTTATAAAGCAGTTGTAGCTTCTTCAAAGGGATATACAGTTGGCGCTGATGGTAATTTCTATGATGGAATGAAATTGGTTGAAACATCTGATGATTTTGTTAAAACTGAACTCAAAAAGATAAGCTTAAGCCCAATAACATCCTCAGATGGAATTATCTTTGAGAGGGTAAGCTATAGTGGAATTAATCAAAGTGTAGATGTTGCTAGCGGTGCGTATATAAGCTTTGACTTATATTTTAAAGCTAATGTTGATACACCATTTGATTTATGCTTTAATACCGAGGCTAATAATTATGATGCATCTAAGCAAGTTCTTAATATATCATCTGATTATTTAGAACTTAATTCTAATCAAGCATTTAGCTTGAAAAGTGGATTTGAAGCATATGATGAATTAGGCAATATAACTTATTATAAGAAAGATACTAAAGGCTTTAAAATTCGTCCTAGTGACGCAATGAGATTTTCGACTATTGTAGAAGATAAAGCCAAAATATATGAGCCTTCAATTGGCATTGGCTCTTATGCAACATCACTAGATAGTGAATTGTATAATGATTCATATAAGTCCATAGCTTCTAGATTTGATAGTAATAAGAATGCATCTTATACTTATAGTGTAAATCAAGGAGCGAGTTTTAGTCCAATAAATTATGATGCATGTCCTTCAAGTTATCAAAGCTTTGACTTGCTTGATTCATTAAAAATTGTATCATTTAAACAAAAGGACGAAATAAAAAAAGTCAAATTTAATTTTTGGCTTGAAGGCTGGGATGCAGATTGCTTCGAAGGTATCCAAGGAACAAATATAAATATTTCATTATCATTTAGAGGTATGCAAAGCATTGATTCTTATAGAATTAATTACCATGATGGTGATAATGTTACAAGTGTTGATTATCTTAGTAGTGCCCTTTTAAATACAGTACCATATAATATACCTTATAAAAAAGGTAAAAAGTTTATGGGGTGGTATTTAGAAGAATCGTTTGACACCTTATTTGATCAAAGTGCATTAAGTACTGATCAAGTAGGAGACGTGTATGCCAAATGGCAATAATAAAATAGTTAAAAAATAAAGGAGAAATAGAATTATGAAAAAAAGTTTAAGAAGAAAATTAATTATGTCTGCTGTAGCAGTAGGAGCTGCAGCTGTAGGAACTACTGCATCAACATATGCATGGTTTGTATCTAATAATACAGTAACAGCAAGTGAAATCAATGGTAGTGTTGTTGAATCAAATGCTAACCTATTCATTTTAAACGGGGAAAATTATGGACAATCAACAAATCTTAATATAAGTGGTACAAAACTTTCTCCAATTGCTATAAAGAAAAATAGCGAAGTTGATAATTTTGTAACTAGTGATGGAACTGTTGTTTCTGTGTCAGAAGGAAATACTCCATATGTATCTTTTGAGTTGAAATTTAAAACAACTGGAATTAAAGAAAATGAATCATACTCATTAAATATTAGTAGTGTTACAGCTAGTGCTACAACTCAAAGTACATATACAGCTGTTGCTACTGCAGGTGGTCTTACAAAAGGTCAACAAGTAAAGGGTAATGTTACAGAGTCTTTGATTTTATCATATTCTGCTGATGCGGCAATTACACCAACTACTGTAAAGGCATCTCAAAGTTTAAATTTAAATACTGATTCCTCAGAAACACAAGGAAATGCTAAGGAGTATTACAAAGCTGTTACTGGGAATGACGTATTATCTGGATGTGAAACTATCACAGAAGGATTTGGAGCAGATGGCTATAAGGCATTAGATACTAATAAAGATGGATATGCAGTAAAAAGTAATATTTTATCAAATACAGATGAGTTTAGCGTTTATTTCGTAGTATGGTTAAATGGTGACGATGAAAAATGCTTTGATGCAATTGCGTCTCAAGCATGGAAATTATCACTAAATTTCAAATTAGTTAAAACAACTACAAGCGAATAGTATTACTCTATAAATTTTAGCGAAAGGAGCATACCATGGAATATTTCTTAAAAAAAATATGGTTATCAGCTATACTTAGTATTTTAGTGTTAATAACCGGTGTTACATCAACATATGCTTGGTATGCTATGACTCGTACAAATAATGTAGAAGATTTTAATTTTGATATCAAAGGTGGAAATTCACTTGCAATTTCCACCAATGGTATTGATTTTCAAGATTCTTTATCATCACTGGATGTAAAAAAAGCAATTCTTCAAAAAAGAGGAATAGATGCTTCCGGTTTAAGTGATGATAAGGTTAACTCTTTATTAAATATTGTCCTAGATCCTGTAACTCCTAAGGATTATACTTCCTTAGATAAAGGATTTCAGTATGTAGATAATAAAGATGCATCTGATTATAAATACATATCATTTGATATTTATCTTGCTTCTAATAACGATAATAACGAAGAAGCTACGTCTGTCAGGCTTTCAACAATTAATCCCGTTAAAGCATCTGATAAGTATGTAAGCTTTGATGGTGAGAATGTTAATGATGAAACATCACTTGGCAAAATATCAGATGGTGTTAAAATGAATGTTGCAAATGCAATGAGGCTTGCTCTTACAACATATGATGCTTGTTTATATAGTGATATTTTAAATTCTAGCAATAATCCACATACCACTATTTATTCTATAGGAGGAAATGCTCCTAATGTAAAGAATAATGTATATAATTTTGGTGGAATTAATACAGAATATAATTTGGCAGTAGATTTATATAATCAAAGAAGTGAAAATAAAATATCAATTCCCCAAAATGAAAGAAATGATCTTGATTATGATACAACTGAAATTATTTCTTCAAATGATGGTTTATATTCAGGTATGATGAAAAAAATGACAGTGTATTTGTGGCTTGAAGGATGGGATGCAGATTGCATTACTGAACTTCAAGGTGAAGCATTTACATTTGAGCTTGGTATGTCATCAAGTATTTAAAAAATAAAATGCGTTTTTATAATGCTATTTTATGTTAATGTTTTAAAATGATTTTATTTGTGTTAGAATATTAACATAAGATTGAAGAGAGGTATATATATGCAAGAAAACACTACCAAAGAATTAAAAACTCCGATGACTACTAAACAAAAAGTTTGGTTTGGAGTAAAAATCGCTTTAAACGTTGTATTTTATATATTAATTTTATTGGTACTTTTATTTTCTATTTCAAATATTAGAGCTAAAAACAAAAATGATCAAATTCCTAATATTTTTGGAAAAGGTTATTTAAATGTACTTTCTGATTCAATGACTGGTGATAATAAAGACTCATTTAATACAGGAGATATGATTATTGTAAAAATAGCTAACAAGAAAAATATTTCAAAACTTGAAGTGGGTAATATTGTTACATTCTATGATTATCGTCTTGCATCTAATAAGGGAGCCGGTTCAGCATTAGATACCCATAGAATTGTTTACATTGATAAAACAAACAATGATTCATATGTATATTACACAGTTGGTGATAAGATTGCTAAACAGTTAAATTTTGATGCATCCAAATTAAATGCTGATAATTATTTGACAATATTAAATAGTCTAGGAAGTAATAATTATCAAGCCTTTGGATCTACAGAGATTCGTGGTATTTATTCTGGAAAATGGTCTGGTTTTGGTAAAACTATTCAGACTATAAATAATCATTTTATTGCGATTATTATTGTACCAGTTGCTATTCTATTGGTTTTTGAAATTGGTGTTTTAGTTTTAAATATAATGCGTGCAAGAGAAGAAAAGTTAAAACTTGAAATGAAAGAAACTAGTCAAGAGCTTGCAAATCAAGAGACTATTTCTGCAGATGAAAAAGAAAAGCTTAAGGCAGAACTTCGTGCAGAGCTTTTAAAAGAAATGCTTAAAGAATCAGATAATGAAGAAGAATCAAAAGAAAAAGAAGAAAACAAATAATTGATTAGATTAAATTTTAGTAAGGAGGATTAAATATGGCTGAGTTTTCAAAATATTTTATAAGCTTTTTAAAGAAATTCTTTGAAAATTTTCTTGATTGGTTTAAAACCTTATTTAGTCTTTTTTCTAAGATATTTTATTCATATCCTAAACAATATATAAATGATATTATAACATCTTGTGTTAATAATGAAAATTTTAAAGTATTAGATTGGATTGTTCTTGTATTAGTATCAATTGTTTTAGTTATTTTCTTTGGCTTAGTAATTGTTGTTATTTTTCAGTTCCTACGTAAGTATATAAGATTTAGAAAGCGTGAGATTGAAAAAGATGAGCTTGTTGATGAAATAGCAGTTTTAAATAATCGTGTTTTTGATTTAGTTGAGGAAAAGAATAAGATTTTAGCTTTACGTATTAATCAAATTGGTGGTACTGAAGCCTATGCAAGACAGGCTGATATGGAAAGAGGAACTTCATCTCTTAAAGGTAAAAGACCTGCTCTTCAATCTGATTCACGTTTCGTTAAGCTTACACAGGTTGATAAAGACTATGAAATTTCATCTGAATTCACGGTAATGCAATCAAGCGATATGGTTAATTTACCTGAGCTTATTGATAGATTTATTAAATACAGTGCTTCTCAGCTTCATCTTTATTATACAAAAGAGATTATTGCTAGATTTTTTGCAGGAATGGCCACTTCAAAGGTTTTAATTTTGGAAGGTATTTCTGGTACTGGTAAAACTTCCCTTCCTTATGCAATGGGTAAATTCTTTAACAAGGAAACATCTATTATTTCTGTTCAACCATCATGGCGTGATCGTGCAGAATTGCTTGGCTATTTAAATGAATTTACAAAGAAATTTAATGAAACTGATTTCTTAAAAGCTGTTTATCAAGCAGGTTATTCTGATAAACCTAATTTTATTGTTCTAGATGAAATGAACCTGGCTCGTATCGAGTATTATTTCGCTGAATTCCTATCAGTTATGGAAATGCCAGATGTTCATGAATGGAAAATTGATTTAGTTCCTGCTTCTGAGCCAAGTGATCCTAAGCTATTAATTAATGGTAAGCTATTTATTAATCAAAATACTTGGTTTATTGGTACAGCTAATAAGGATGACTCAACATTTACAATTACTGATAAGGTATATGACCGTGCAACCCCAATTGTAATTAACAATAAAGCGGAATTAATTGATTGTGATTATACTAATAATGTACAGATGACATTTGATTATCTTGACGAGTTATTTAAAAAGGCTCAAGCTGAGATTACTATGTCAACTAAGGTTATGGATTCATTTAAAAAAGTCGACGAGTATATTCAACAAAACTTCAAGATTGCTTTTGGTAACCGTATTATGAAGCAAATTAAATTATTCGTTCCTGTATATGTTGCCTGTGGATTTACAGAGGTTCAAGGTCTTGATTATATGTTGGCTAATAAGATTTTACGTAAGTTTGAATCATTAAATTTATCTTTCCTTCATAATGAGCTTGATGGATTAATCGAACTTCTAGATAAATTATTTGGAAAGAATTCATTTAAAGTATCAATTGAATATATTGAAGATTTAAAGAAAATGATGTAGGTTAGGATGTGATATTATGGCTTTAGAGGTTTTAAAACCAACTGAAGAAGAGTTAAGTGATAAGGCCGTTTCGCAATTCTATGAAGCATTTTATTCTTGTATTGAAAATGCAAAATCACCTTTGGGTGATTTTCTTTTTAATGAATTGCAGCAAGGCGAAAAAACAATATATAATAAAACAGTTCGCGAAACAAAGATTTTTGATGGAAACTTTCTAGATGTTGTTATAGGGGCATATCCAAGCTTGTTAAAAATATGTCGTGATCCTAAAAAGACACTTGCTTATATGCAAGAGGTTGTAGCAATGGAAAAGGCTAAAAAGGTTGATTCAGAATCGATTAGACATTTAGCCTCTCATACCCAATATATACGTGATATAAATGAGCAAAATGAAGTTATTCCGTCAAAAATATTATCTACATATGCGGAAGATAATATTGGTATTTATGAAAACCGTTTTATTAAAAGTTTAATCAATCGTGTGATTGTTTTTTTAGATACAAGATTAAAGCTAATGGATGAAAACCTAGAATCAATTAGTGCTGATGAAATTAGGTATAAAAATAATATTAAGTTATCACATCGTAAAATCGATTTAGAAATGAATATAAAAATATCTAATGAAATTTTGGATGAAACGCAAAAGGCAAGAGAGCTTTTTGACAAAACAAAGAATGCTCTTGATAAGTACCGGGCATTAAAAGGAACAGGATTATATCAAGCTGTAGCTAAGCTTAAAGATGTTGTACCTCCAATTATGAAAACTAATATAATTCTTCATAATCCTGATTTTAAGATTGCTTATAATTTATGGCTTTATATTGACCGCACAACTGAGGTAGGTTATAATGTTCAATCTGATGAGAAAACTAATGATGACGATGATGTAATTCTTAATGATTTTAATCATATTGGAGTTTTTCTTATTAATGATTTGATGCATCAAAGAGGAATCCAATCATTAGAAGCCTTTGATGGCGAAAAAAATGTTCGTGAATTAAAACATGATGATATTACTAAATATGAATTAGAACCTAAAGATATTAAATTATCCCACCAAGAAATATCTGAGTATCTATTGAGTCGGATATCAGAAATATTTGAAGAAAAATATAAAGAGTCATTGTCTCAAGGTTTAAGCTATGAAATGAGTGTTAAGCGTGTTTTCAGGGAAATGATTGATGTTTTGAACCGTATTTATCCTAATTTATTTGGGGTTAATACAGAAGATATGAAAAAAACACCTGAGTTGCTTGAAATATTAAAACGTAAACAACGTGTTATGAAGCTTATTAGAGAGCAAAAACAAATTGATTTAAATAAAATGGATAGAGAAACTCAGACTTTAGATACAAATATAAAGAATCTTGAAGATTATTTAAAACGCCAAGAGGAAAGACAAAAAGAAAGAGAAAGAAAAGAAGCTATCCGTCTTGAAAAGCTTCGCCTTCAAGAAGAAAAGCGTAAGGCTCGTGAGGAAAAACGTAAAGAAGCAGAAAGACTTAAGGCTGAAAAAGAAAGAATAAAGGCAGAGCAGGAAAGACTTAAGGAAGAAGAAAGATTAAAGAAAGAGGAAGAAGAAAGACTTAAGGAAGAAGAAAGACTAAAAAAAGAAGCAGAAAAGCGTACTGAAGAGCAAAAAGAAGAATTACTTGTAGAACCGTCTTTATTAGATGAAAAGACAAAAGAAACATCTAAGCCGGATGATGAATATGCTAAATTAAAATCAAGAAAATCGCAAACAACAATAAAAAATAAATATCTTGAGGATTTAGATGAAGATATTGTTTTAAGATATAGTGAGGACGAATTAGTTGAAAATAATCGTGAAAATTTTGCATATGATGAAGATATTGATAATGATGTTATAATTCGCTTTGATGAAAATGAAGTAATTGAAAATATTCTTGTAAAGGAACAAGCTGCTAAAAAAGCTAAGGCGTTAGCTAGAAGCAATATTAAAGATTCTAAGGGAATATCTAAAGATAAAACAAAAAAGGTTCCTAAAGGAAGAAAGTCTATTTATATTGATGATGTTAAAAGAGGACATAAACCTTTGAGAAAAAATAGAGTGAATAAACATGCACATTAAAAAAATAATAAGTATAATAATTACATCTATTTTAAGCTTAATTGTTGCGGGACTTTTGATTATATTAATAAAAAATACAATAGCATTAAAAAATAATCAAATTTCATCTTTTTTTGGTTATTCAATATCTTATGTTCCAACAGAATCAATGGAACCCACAATTAATCCGGGAGAAACGGTTTTAATAAAAAAAGGTTCAATTAAAGATGCTAATATTGGTGATATAATTGTTTACTACGATGGTGAACGTTACATCATTCATCGTGTCACAAGAATTTTAGAAAATGGAAATTTAAAAACAAAAGGTGATAATACATATACTAATCCTGTTGAGGACTCTTTGCAAATTGATGAAAATATGTATTATGGTAAGTATATTAAAACGGTAAATTTCTTAAATTTTACTAGCATCTTTAAAAATAAAAATTTCATTTTTCCAATTTGTATATTAATATACGTTGTTATTCTTATCTCGGAGGGGATTTCAATTGCTAAAACAATTAAAAAGAAAAATGATGAGAATATAAAGAAGATGCAAGAAGAGCATAATCTTAAAATGCTTAAAGAAACACTTCGTGAAGAAGTAAAAAAAGAAATATTAGATGAAATAAATAAAAATGCCCTCAAAAAGTAATTTAATACAATTAAGATGTTATCTTTTGGTAGCATCTTTTTTTTGTTATTAAAGGTTAAATAACGTTGAAATTGGCCTTCCTTTTTGTGAAAACGTTTTCAATATAATTTTTTTTAAAAATCACAATTTTAGCTTTTTTTAATGAAAAATCTTATTTTTGGAGAAAATATTTAAGTGAATCCTATAAAGCTAAATTATAGAATTAATTTTATTATTTATTTTTCTCAAAAGACCCTTTTTAATGGCATTTGACACATTTATACCTTGATGCTAATATCAAATTATAAAGTGATTTACGCTACTGGAGGTATACTTATATGGAACAAGAAATAATTTCATTTTATCAATATTTAATATCAAAAAAAGGAAAAGAAGTTCATTTAAAAAATGATTTATGCTTTAAATATGCTATGCAAAATCAAGAAGTAGCTTCAGTTGTATTAGATACTTTAGGCTTTATTGTAAAACCACAAGATATTACAATAAGAAGTGAAATAGGAGCGGGTATTCATATAAGATGCATGGGTGAGCATCGCTTTGATATGGAAATTATAGATTCTCAAAGTCAAACTACCTATGATTTTGAGCTTCAAAATTATAATGAAAATATATCATTTAAAATGACTATTAAGCTTCTTGAAAGAATTATATCAGATTTTGATATTAAGAAAAATGAGGTAAAAGATATTAATGAGCTTCCTGTAACACATTTGATTGTCCTTGATAATTATACGAAGAATTCAAATCATAATTATGAAGAAATAGCTATCATGAAAAAGATAGAAGATAAATGTAGGGAATATTACAAAGGTAGGATAATGATACATCATTTGCAATCTAATGTTAAAAATGATAAAATGAAGCTAGGAAAAGTACGTTTTGAAAGATACAAAAAGTTTTTGAAATGTTTTGACAAAAACGCAGAAGAACTTCAAAAGGATGGTGACTTATTAATGAGAATGCTAGGAAAACAAGTAGAAGCCTTTAATAGCGATGAAGTTAAAAGAAGAGAAGCCTTTGAAGCTGAGTGGAAACAAATAAACGAAAGATGGGTTAAAGCTCAAAATGAGAAAGAACTTCAAGCCCAAAAAGAGTTACTATCTCAAAAGGATGAGCAAATAATAAATCAACAGGAGCAACTATTGAATCAGCAAGAACAACTATCTCAAAAGGACGAGGAACTATTGAATCAACAAGAAAAGATTGTATCCCTAGTTAAATTATTAAAATCGCTAGGTAAAACTACCTTAGAAATCAAAGAAGCCACAGGTCTTACAACTGATGAGATTGAAAAGATGTAAACTGATAAAAAAACAAGAAATAATTTAATGTTTCTTGTTTTTTACTGTTAATTGACTAGATAATATAATTGCGATTTGTGCAGGAATAGCGATTATGTATACTAGCCATAATGTATAATTTAAAAATTGAAGATGAATGGAAAGACAAAGTGTCCATAATAAAACAGAAACGATTAAATAAGTAAAACGCTTATTCCCCCACACGGAATTAAATATTAAAATAATAATGGAGGAAAAAGGTAAAGCCCAAATAAACGCTTGCCAAAAATAATAATTATTTAGGATTTTAATAATTGTAAACCAAACAATTGATGAAGTCCATACGACTGTAACAGCGAGTAATGTAATAATAATTTTGTTAGTCATTATACGCTTTCTTTCTTTTGTTTCGCTTTCTGTTTCAATTGGAACTTCTTCTAAAAGGGAATCGATTGTTACGCCATATAAATCAGCTATTTTCTTTATTGTTTCAATATCAGGAATAGTATCTCCTTGTTCCCACTTTGAAATAGCCTTATCAGAAAATCCAAGCTGATGTGCAAGTTCTACTTGTGTGAGTTTATGTTTTTTTCTTAATTTTGTTAAATTGTCTGCTAGTGTTATTCTAATATCTTCCATAATGAATATAGTATAACATATTTAAATCTTTCTTAAAAGTTAAAAATTAAATAAAAAAATTAACATGTATATTTATTTCATAATTAAGATTTGATATAATATTTTTGATGAAAATTTGGAGGTATAACAATGAAAAAATTCTTTAACAATTTATGTAATTTATTATTTAGACCTAAGAAAACAAAATTGTTTTGGCTCTTTTTTGTTACAGGCGTTTTAGCTATTCTTTTAGGAATTATGTTTATGCCTATTTGGCAAAATGCTGGTGATTGGGTTTTTTGGAAGGATTGGGGACAAAATTTAGTTAATATTATTATTTTTGCTTGTATTGTTCTATATTTATGTTTATTTCTTGTTAAAAAAATAAGACGAAGAAGTAATGGAGTCGTAAAGGTTTTAACAATTGTAGAATTTGTATTAATGTCATTAATTGCTCTTGGTTGTATTTTACAACAATTTAAGGTTATTAACATTGGTGGTGCATGTGCTATTCTAGGACTTGCATTATGGTGCCGTGGAGTTGTTGAAATATTTAGAGCATATTATCATCAACACGGGAATAATGATCGTTATCCATTATGGTGGTTAGTATGTGCAATTGCTTTAGTTTCAGTTGGTGTTTATTTATTTGCTAAGCCTTTATTTAGCGACGTGACTTTAATTTGGATTTTTGCAATACTTTTGATTCTTGCGGGAATTATATTATTTATTGATGGATTTCTTGCCAAACCAGTGTCTAAAAAAAGTAAAAAATAATTAATCTTAGTCCTCTTCAACAAAATGAAGAGGAATTTTAATAATTGAAAATAAAGTTGCTTATTTTTAAATAAAAAAATAAAAAATAGTTGACAATATATAAGTTTTATTGTAAATTATATAAGGTACATTTTTTATTTAAATCCACATTTGCCCTTAATTATTTAATTAAGACAATATTAAGGAGGAACAAACAATGAATACTTATATGGCAAGTAAACAAACTGTACAACATAATTGGTATGTTGTTGACGCTAATGGTTTAACATTAGGTCGTTTAGCTACTCAGGTAGCAACACTTTTAAGAGGAAAGCACAAGGCTATTTATACTCCTAACTGTGACTGTGGAGATAACGTTATCGTTATCAACGCTGATAAGATTAAATTAACTGGAAACAAGTGGAGCGATAAGTTATATCGTCATCACTCAGAGTACAATGGTGGTTTAACTACTTTAAATGCTTCTGAAATGATGGCTAAGTTCCCTACTAGAATGGTAGAATACGCTATTAAGGGTATGATACCTCATACTAAATTAGGTGACGTTCAAAGAGGTCACTTATATGTATACGCTGGTAGCGAGCATCCACATGCTGCACAAAAACCAGTAGAATTTAAGGTAAAGGCATAAGGAGGAATATAAATCATGGCTAATAAAAAAGTTCAATATTTAGCAACAGGACGTCGTAAGAGCGCAGTTGCCCGCGTAGTTTTAGAAGCAGGTAAAGGTACTATCACAATCAACGGACGTAGTTTTGAGGATTATATCCCTTCTCCATCTGTTCGTTTAGATGTACTTCAACCACTTGAGTTAACTGAATCAACTGAAAAGTTCGATATTTCTGTTAATGTTAATGGTGGTGGTATTACAGGTCAAGCAGGAGCTATTCGTCTTGGTATTACTCGTGCTTTAATGCTTGTAAATCCAGATTATCGTGCTAGCTTAAAACCAGCTTGTATGTGTACTCGTGACCCTCGTCAAAAGGAACGTAAAAAATACGGTCTTAAGAAGGCTCGTCGTGCACCTCAATTCTCTAAGCGTTAATTTTACAGTTTATTTAAACGCAATTATTCATTATGGATTAATAAAAAAAGAACTTCGGAATTCTCAACCGAGGTTCTTTTTTTATGAAAACTAAAAAAAAATTTCTAAACTATTGTCATGATAATGCTTTTTTTGGTATAATATAGGAGACTCACCTAGGAGAAATGTCTCCGGGTTTTTTTAGTTTTGGAGGGACATATGAGAATAGCTTTTGATAATGATTTATATTTGAAATTACAAAGTGAAAATATTATAAAAAGAGTTAATCAATTTGGTGACAAGCTTTACCTAGAATTTGGGGGAAAGCTTTTTGATGATTATCATGCAAGTAGAGTTTTACCAGGCTTTTTACCAGATTCAAAGTTAAAAATGTTATTAACTATAAAAGATGATGTGGAAATTGTTATTGCTATATCAGCAAAGGATATAGAAAAAAACAAAATTAGAAATGATATTGGTATAAATTATGAAAGTGAAGTTTTAAGGTTAATAGACGCTTTCAGATCATCTGGTCTTTTCGTTGGGTCTGTTTGTGTTACTCAGTATCAAGATGTACCTGTGGTAAATACATTTATTAAGAAGCTTAACAATTTAGGTATTAACGTTTATAAGCATTATGTAATAGAGGGCTACCCTCATTGTATTGATAAGATTATTAGCGAAGAGGGTTTTGGAAAAAATGATTATATTAAAACCTCTCATAAGGTAGTAGTTGTAACAGCACCTGGTCCTGGTTCAGGAAAAATGGCTACTTGTTTATCGCAACTTTATCATGAAAATAAAAATGGTATTAAGGCAGGCTATGCTAAATATGAAACATTCCCAATTTGGAATTTAGATTTAAAGGATCCTATAAATATTGCTTACGAGGCGGCCACAGCTGACTTAGCAGATGTAAATATGATTGACCCCTATCATTTAAATCATTATGGTAAACTAACAGTTAATTATAATCGAGATGTAGAAATTTTTCCGGTTTTAAAATCAATGTTTACAGCCATCTATGGTAAATGTCCGTATGAATCACCAACAGATATGGGTGTTAATATGGCAGGCTTTGCTATCTCTGATCATGAGGCGTCTGATGAGGCAAGTAAAGCAGAAATTGTAAGAAGATATTACGAGACGAAGGTTTTACTTCGTAATGGTAAAACAACAGAGAATGCTCTTGAAAAAATTAAACTTTTAATGCAAAGCTTAAATCTTAATGAGGAATCTAGGCATTGTGTTTTATCTGCTCGTAAAAAGAAGGAAGATACTGGTACTGAATCAATGGCTCTTGAGCTTTCAGACGGAACGATGATTACCGCTAAAACCTCAAAGCTTTTGCTTGCACCTAGTGCGCTTATTTTAAATGCTTTAAAATATTTAGCAGGTATTCCTGATGATATCCCTTTATTATCTGTTCAGATTATTGAGCCTGTAAGTAATTTGAAAATTAATGTATTGGGTAACCGTAATCCTCGTCTTCATGTAAATGAGGTTTTAAATGCCTTAGCTATTTCTGCTACAACTAATCCTTTAGCTCAACTAGCAATTTCAAAACTTCATGAGCTTAGAGGTGCTCAAGCTCATTCAACTGTTATTTTAAGTGAGGTTGATAGCAATATTTTTAAAAAGCTTAAAATCGATCTTACAACTGATGATGTAGCTTATGCTCATAGGTTATATGTTAAATAACTTGGAAATGATTTTTATTTATATGCTTTAAATTTTATAAGGAGGATATAGATTTTGCAAAAGAAAAAGATTTTCTGGTTTTTTATAACTTTATTATTAGTCTTTTTTATTACTCCCTTTGTTTATGCAGATACAGGGCCTAAGCCTCATGCAGAATATACATTTAAAAATTTAGAAGAATCAAATTATATTGTGGCTGTGATTTATAAAAAAGAAATATATGGACCTCATATTAATTATAAAGATAGTAATGATAAGAGAATTTATGATTTATTAAAGCTTCTAGATGATAAGGTTGATATACCTGATGGTTATTTTCTTTTAGATATCGCTTCTTTGTATGAAAATACAACTGGCTTTACTTATAAAACTGGCTATTGGTATCCCACTAATGAATATAAAATTTTACTTTATGATGTCTTAAATGAAAAAGCATACTTTTCACAGGAGATTAATAATTATGCTTTTAATTCATATTATCATTACGATTTTTCAAACTTTAATCTTGATGAATTTATCTTAGTCTCAGAAGGAAAAAAGTTTGTAGCTTTAAATATTGTAGGTTTTGTTTTTAGATTATTAATTACGATAGCTATTGAGCTTCTAATTGCCATACCTTTTAAATTTGATAAAAAATCAATTAAAATAATTATTTTAACTAATTTTATTACTCAGGTACTTCTTAATATTATTTTGACAGTAGGATATATAAATAGTGGTAAAAATATTTATGTTTGGTTTTTCTATCTTTTGGTAGAATTTATAATTTTATTAATTGAAATGGTTATTTATTTAGCTACTTGTAGGCTTAAATCAAATAATAGAATATTAATTCCTACATATACTGTTTTAGCTAATATATCGAGCTTTTTATTATCATTTTTAGTTTGGTTAATTCCTTGGATGTAATAAGAACTATAATTAGCACTTTTTTTGAATTGAAATGATAAATGGGTATCATAATATAGCTAGGTGATAAAATGGCTGATATTATGTTGTACCCTAAAAATACTAAAACACGTATGAAAATCGATTTATGTGGAATGTGGGATTTTATGTTTGATTTTGAAGGTGATGGTGATTTAAAGGATTATTCTAATGGTCACTTTAAAGGAGAACAAGTTCCTGTCCCCTCAAGCTATAATGATTTTTTTACCGAAGAAAAATATAAAAATTATGTTGGTAATGTTTGGTATAAAAAAGAATTCTATCTTAATGATGAATTTAAGAATAAGGATATTAATTTACGATTTGATGGTGCGGCTCATGAAGCGTATGTCTTTTTAAATGGAACCTTAGTTAGACATCATATTGGAGGCTTTTTACCTTTTAGCATATCGATTAATGATTTGGTAAAGTGGAATGAAAAGAATTTAATTGTTGTTAAGCTTAACAATGAGCTTTCCATTCATACACTTCCTTGTGGTGAAGTTAAAGTACTTGAAGATGGAAGAAAAATTAATAAACCTTATTTTGATTTTTTTCATTATGCAGGCTTAATAAGACCAGTAAGGCTAGTTATAACGCCTAAAACTTCAATTACTGATATTAGTTTAAATCATAAAATTTGTAAAGAAAATTCTGAGACATTTTACAGCGTTAAAGCGACTGGAAATAGCACTTTAAAGCTCACCGTATATGATGAATTTAATAAAATTGTAGCAGCTTCTAATGATATAGAAGGTATTATAAAAATTGAAAATACTAAATTATGGTCGCCAGAAAATCCTTATTTATATAAATTTGTGTTTGGGCTATATAAAGAGGATAAGCTTATAGATGAATATATGCTTGATGTGGGTATTAGAACTATTGAAATTAAGGATAAAGAGCTAAGGCTTAATGGAAAGCCTATTTATTTAAAAGGCTTTGGACGTCATGAGGACTTTTATATTAGTGGTAGAGGTGAAAATCTTCCGGTAATGAAAAGGGATTTTAAGCTTATGAAATGGATCAATGCAAATTCATTTAGAACTAGTCATTATCCCTATAGTGAAGAAGAATATATGTTGGCTGATAGGGAAGGCTTTTTAATAATTGATGAACTTCCGGCTGTAGGTTTTTTTCCATCACTTATGAATGCTTTTGATGCAGGAAGTGGACGTAAGGTAGAGCCTTTTTTTGAAATGAAGGGTGTAAGCACTATTACGCTTGAAAATCATTTACATGAGCTTTCAGAATTAATTTTACGTGATAAAAATTACGCTAGTGTAATAGCCTGGAGTTTATTTAATGAGCCAGATACAACTTCATCAGATAAATCAATTTCATATTTTAAGGCTGTTTTTGATAAATGCTATGAACTTGATATTGAGCATCGACCTCGTAGCTTTTCAATGATCATGTCATCAACCCCAGATGCTTGTAAATGTTATCAATTTTCGGATTTTATTATGCTTAACCGTTATTATGGGTGGTATACGCAGGGAGGATCCGAGCTTGATGTAGCCTTTGAAGCACTTGATTCTGAGTTAGATAAATGGGAGCTTTTAAATAAACCAGTTATCTTTACTGAATATGGAACGGACACATATCAGGGTATTAAAAGACTTCCTAGTGTAATGTGGTCGGAAAACTATCAGGTTGAGTTTTTAAAAGGATATCATGAAATATTTGATAAGCATTCTTGTGTATGTGGTGAACAAATTTGGAATTTTGCTGATTTTGAGACATCAGAAGGTATAATTAGAGTAAATGGAAATAAAAAAGGTGTTTTTACAAGAGAAAGGGAACCTAAGCTTAGTGCTTTTTATTTGAAACAAAGATGGGAAAATTTAAAGTAAGCATAACATTGGTAAAATAAATAAGTCTATGGTATTCTAAATATTGGTGGTGATTTTATGCATAAGGATGAAGCAGCGAGAGGCTTTGCAATTTTGGCTAATCCTAATAGAGTTAAGATTTGTAAAATGCTTTACAATAAAGGTGATTTGAGCTATGATGAGCTACATGCTATATTTGAAGATGAAAAAGCACTTAAAGACGACCTAAGGACTTTAATTGAAGGTGGCTTTGTTGTCGTTATAGATAAATATAGTCTTCGTAAAGGTTATGTAGATAGCTTAATGAATTTTATTAAAACACCTTGCGGATGCACAAAATAAGGATATCATTTGACAAAATAAAAAAGTGTTGTAAAATAAAAGATGTAGAAATACATTTTTTATTTATATATAAGTTAGTTACGCCTAACCAGGAGGATTGCTATGAGTTTAGTTTCTTTAAAAAATGCTAGTAGATTTTATGATGCTGGAGAGCATAAGGTAAAGGCTCTATCAAATGTTAATTTAGAGCTTGATAAAGGAAAGGTAATTGTTATTTTGGGACCATCAGGGGCTGGCAAGTCAACTCTTTTAAATTTGATTGGTGGTCTTGATATTCCGTCATCTGGTGAAATTATTATTGATAATAATGATATAGCTAAGATGTCTGATGATATGTTAGCCAACTATAGGGCTAAACATGTAGGATTTGTTTTTCAATTTTATAATTTGATTCCAACGCTAACAGTGTATGAAAATGTTAGTTTAGTTGGTGATATAACTAAAAATACACTTGATTATGAATTGATGCTTGATGCGGTAGGACTTAAGGACCATAAGGATAAATTCCCATGCGAGCTATCCGGTGGGGAGCAACAACGTGTAAGTATTGCAAGAGCTTTGGCCAAAAATCCTGATATTATTTTAGCTGATGAACCAACGGGAGCTTTAGATATTGAAACGGGTATTCAGGTATTAAAGCTTTTTGAAAAAATGGCATATGAATTTAATAAATGTGTTATTATTGTAACTCATAACCAAAACATTGCGAAAATGGCTGATATAGTAATTAAGGTTCGTAATGGCAAAATCGAATCAGTAAATAACAATGAAAAAAAGCTTGAAGTAGAGGAGATTGATTGGTAATGCTAAAAAGAAAAATAATAAGAACGCTTTTAAATTATAAAGCTCAAATGATTTCAATGCTTCTAATGATTATTTTAGGTGTAGGAATCTTTTTGGGATGTAATATTGAGTGGTATTCGATTAAGACAAATAGAACCAATTATTATGAAGACACTGGATATCCTGAATATCGTATTTATAAGGATTCATTTAGTTTAGATGAACTTCAATATGTAAAAGATTTTTCGGATGTTAAGTATGCAACAAGAGCTTTAACTGTTTTAGGCTCTTTAAATAATAATACATATTTAATGCTTAATGTGTTAGAGGATTGTCAAAACATAAAGCCTTTTTATATTGATGGAGAAGTTTATTCAAATGAAGCGGATGGTATTTATTTATCAGATTTATACGCAAAAGAAAATAATATTAAGCTTAATGATTATTTAGATATTGAAGCCGAAGGATTTAAAATTCATGAGCCAGTAAAGGGCTTAATTAAATCATCTGAATATTTGATTTGTCTTAAGGATTCATCCCAACTTCTTCCTAACTATAAGGAATATGCATATTGCTATTTAAGCCCCAAGATGATAACAAAATACTTAGGACAAGCATTTTATAATACTATTTATGCTTCGTCTAAATTATCTACATCTGATTTTGAGGCGGAGGCTCTTAATGCTTTAGGGGCTAGCATTACGATTTTATCATATCAAGATGAAACAGGTTATAGTGGCTCTAATGGTGAAATTGAAGAAGGAAAGACGATGGCCCTTTTGATTCCAACGGCTTTCATTTTGATTGCTGTTTTAACGATGGTTACGACAATGGCAAGAATTAGTACTAATGAAAGAATTCAAATGGGAGTTTTAAAATCTTTAGGTTTTAAACGAAAAAAAATTGCAAGACATTATAGTCTATATGGCCTTATTATTGGTATTATCGGAACTTTAATTGGTTGTGTGCTTGCATATGGTATAGCATATTATATTATTAATCCTAAAGGTCCGATGTCAACTTATCTTGATTTTCCTTCGTGGCATTTGTATATGCCTTGGTATGGTGTTTTGATTGTAATACTATTACCAATCACATTAGGTTTAATATCATATTTAATTGTTAATAGCGAGCTTAAAGGAACCGCCTGCGAAACCCTTAAGCCTAAAAGGGAAAAAGCAGTTAAGGCTTCCTATATTGAAAAAACAAAATTCTTTAGTAAAGCTTCCTTTCAGACTAAATGGAATATAAGAGACATGCTAAGACATAAAGCTAGGACTATTATGAGCATTATAGGCGTATTGTTCTCAACTGTTTTAATTTTTGCGTGTATGGGTATGAGAGATACAGTTATCGATTTTAAGAATACATTATATAATGAAAATTATAACTTTGAAAATAAGCTAACCTTAAATAGTCAAATTTCAAATACAAAAGCTTTAGACCTAGCTTCTAAATATGAGGCGGATTATGAAGCAAATGTCGCTATTAAGCTTAACAATAAAACGGTTGTATTAAGTATTATTAATAATAGTCGTAATCTTTTGGGAATTGTTGATGAAAAAGAAAATAGACTTGAACTTAAAGATGGAGGAGTATATGTCTGCAGAAGAATCAAGGATGATGGATATAAAATAAATAAGGAAATAGACTTTAATCTATATGGTAGTAAAGAGATTATCAGCTCTAAGGTTATTGGTGTATGTTTAAGTATGACTGAGGGAATTTATATGACCGAAAATACTGCAAATGAATTGGGGATTAGTTATAAAATTCAAACGCTATATACAAATTTAAATGCTATGGTGGATAGTAATGTTTCTTCAATCACGACAAAGACTGAGCTTTTAAGTGCTTTTAATACGATGATGGAAATGATGGATTCAATGATATGGATTTTAATTTTAGCATCAGCAATTCTTGCAGTTGTGGTTTTATATAATCTTGCATCATTAGGTTATATTGAAAAGATTCGTGAGATGTCGACCTTAAAGGTTATTGGCTTTACTAATAAGAAAATTGCTAAAATTTTAGTTGTCGGGACGATCTGGATTACAGTTATGGGACTTATTATAGGGCTTCCTTTGGGAGCATACTTGCTTGATATTCTTTTGCGTGCCTTAGCTGGTGAAAACGAAATGAATATGGCATTTGGCTATCTTTCTTATATTGTTGGTATTGTTGTTCCCTTTTTAGTATCATTAGTTACTATTTACCTAATATCTAAAAAAACGAAAAAATTAGATATGGTTAGTGCCCTTAAGGAACGTGAGGCATAAGATAATTTAAAATATTTCTTCTATTATTTTAGATTATATGGTACAATGACATTGACGAAAAAATGGTGATTTTATGATAAAAATTTATGGAAAAAACTGCACATATGAAGCAATATTTGCAGGACATAGGCTTGAATGCGTTTATACAACAGTAGAAACAACCCAAAAAGATCCTAATTTTACTAAGCTTTTAGATGACAAAAAAATTAAGTATAATATCATTGATAAGAAGAAAATGGATTCGATGTTTCCTCAATCACAAGGCTATGGAGCATATGCAAGCGATTATCAATATGTGACACTTGAAGAATCATTAAGCAAAAAAACTCAAGGAAGAGAAATCTATTTAATTCTTGATGGACTTGAGGATCCGCATAACTTTGGTGCGATTTTAAGAAGTGCCGATGCTTTTGGTGTGAAGGGTGTTATTATTCCTAAAAATCGTTCAGTTAGTGTAACCGAGGTTGTTGCCCATGTATCTACAGGTGCAATTGAATATGTTGATATTATTATGGTTAATAATTTGAATCAGGCACTAATCAAGCTTAAGGATAATGGTTATTGGATTGTTGGAACAGATGCTTCAGGTGATAAAAAGGCCTCTGAGCTTCCTAAGGATTTGAATTTAGCGGTAATTATTGGTTCTGAGGGCTTTGGAATGTCAAGGCTTGTTAAGAAACAATGTGATTATATGTTACAAATTCCAATGGTTGGTCATGTAAATTCACTTAACGCATCAGTATCATGTGGCATTGTATTGGCATTAATTAATGAATAGTATGATGGATTTTAATAATTATAATGATAAAGAATTGATTTATTTAATTAAAGATGGTTCTAATCCTAAGGCATTAGAATTGATTGTAGATAAGTATAATATATTGTCTTTAAAAATAATAAGAACATTTAAAATTGTCAATTATGATGAAGAAGATTTGCTTTCAGAGGCTAACGGGATTTTAATGAAGTGTATTCGTCATTATTCAAATGAAGGCTCATTTTATACTTATTTTTCTGTTAGTTTAAAAAGATATCTTATAAAAATTAAAAATCAAGAGCTTGAATGTGTTATACATCTTGGCGAAGATGTTATAGATTCGTCTACTATAGATGATGAGTATCTAAACGAAATGAAAGTAAGGGATATTTATAAGCGAAGTAGTAATTTGCAAAGACAAATTGCTGATTTAATTCTTAGAGGCTTTGCGGTTAGTGAAATATCTAAAAAGCTTAATATTCCTATAAATAAAATATATTATGAAATGAGAAAACTTAGATTTTCAGATCAAATTAAAATAAATAAATGATTTTAACTTGACTAAAAATAGAACTTATAATAAAATTATATGGTAAACACTGATAAAGGTGGTTTTTTATTATGAGAGAAAAAGTAATCTTAGTTTGTGAGGAGTGTCTAAGCCGTAATTATCAAACGACAAAAAATAAGGCAACTACTTCAGAACGTTTAGAATTTAAAAAGTTTTGTCCAAGATGTAATAAATATACAATACATCGTGAGACTAAATAATAGGAGGCTAAAAAATGGCTATTAAAGAGAAAAAAGAAGAACAAACAAGTAGAATTTGGGAATATATTACGACTGAGCATAAATGGGAAAATTATGCTTTCATGTTTCTTTCTATCGCTGTTTTAATTTTGGGTGTATTCATTTTAAATGGAACAATTTCTGTTAAGTCAACCGTCCCTATTATTGGTTCATTCCCAAAAGCTTTTGCGACTATAATTGTAGTTATTGCATCACTAAGCTTAGTGTATGCCGTGTATCCGTTTGTTAAGGTTGCGTTTCCAGAACTTAAAAAGGTGACATGGCCTGGAAAAAATTTATTTTTAGGTAATACTTTAAAGGTATTTGTTTTCTTAATTGTTTTTACTTTGCTATACTTGATGTATGATGTATTAGTTAGTGAATTAATATCTGGAATTTTAAATATTAAAGGATAAGAGGTATTTATATGAGCAAAAAATGGTATATTGTACAAACATATTCTGGCCAAGAAAATTCTGTTAAGGATGATCTTGAGCATCGTATTGAATCAATGGGATTTCAAGATAAAATTCTTCAAATTTTAAGTCCTGATGAGGAATATGAAGAAGAGAAGAAAGATGGAAAGAAAGTTATTAAACAAAGAAAAATGTTTCCAGGTTATGTATTTGTAGAGATGGAAGTAGACAAGGAAGTAGATGAAAGAGCTTGGTTTATGGTACGTAATACACCAAAGGTTACAGGATTCTTAGGGTCTTCTGGAAATGGAACTAAACCAAATCCAGTTCCTCAGTCTGAAATGAATGAAATTTTACTTCGTATTGGTAAAATGGAAAAGCCTTCATTCGAGTTTAATGTCGGAGACAAGGTTCTTATTACAACTGGATCGTGGAGAGATACAATCGCTTCGATATCTGCCATTAATCCTGAAAAGGAAATGGTTACAGTATTAGTTGAGATGTTTGGCCGTTTAACACCACTTGAGTTGAATTTCTCAGAAGTTAAAAAGATTGAAGCGTAATTTTACGCTTCTTTTTTCATAAGGAGGGGATAGTATGCCAAAATCAAAAAAATTATTTTTAGTAATGTTATTTACACTTTTTGTAAGTGATATTTGTAAATATATTAAAACTTGGGTACATCAAGGGAAAAACAGTTTGATATCATTTGAAGTTTTAATCACAAGATTTCAACATGGATTTGTTTTAAATAAGGCAGTAATTTTTTTGTTGGTAATTAGTCTTATTTATTTTATGATTAATTTTTTTAGAAATGATAATGATTAATTTAGATACTAAAATTAATTAAAGAGAAATATATGAAAAGGCGTCAGTACTAAAGAAACTGGCGCCTTAATGATTTAAAATTATTTAATTTAATATGTTATTAAGCTCATCTAAAGAAAGTCCTGTAATAGAACTAATAAATTCTTTAGTTTGACCACTTTCAAATAGCTTTTTAGCTATTGCAATATTCCTTTCTTCAATCCCTTCAGCATTTCCCTTAACTAAGCCTTCTTCAAGTCCTTCCTCCCTAGCACTTTTAAATTGAG
>OBKS01000823.1_pt1 | contig 26112 bp, 19 predicted proteins | sample 1517381 | NCBI WGS metagenome assembly OBKS01 (sample SAMN04571686, study PRJEB22368) | human gut metagenome | biome: human gut; material: stool | host: Homo sapiens | place: Luxembourg | collected 2012-08-03 | reverse complement strand
CTTACTGTGGCTTTCGGACGATAAGGCAAGCGGATTTGTAACGGGAACGGTGATACCGGTAGACGGCGGATTTTCGGCGTACAGCGGAGTGTAAACGATGAAAGCGTATTACGGCGAAGAATTGTTGCTTGAAAACGAAGCGGCGAAGAAAATATACGAAGAAATCAAGGATTTGCCGATTATCGATTATCATTGTCATTTAGATGAAAAGGAGATAAAAGCGGACAAGAAATTCGAGAATATCGGCGAGTTGTGGCTTTCGGGAGATCATTACAAGTGGCGCGCTATGCGGCTTTGCGGCGTGGAAGAAAAGTATATCACGGGCGAAGCAGACTATAAAGAAAAATTTTTAAAATTCGCCGAAATACTGCCGTTGTTGTGCGGCAATCCCGTGTATATGTGGAGTCAGATGGAATTGAGCCGCATATTCGGGATAAACAAGCCGCTGAATAAAGACACGGCGGAAGAGATATGGGAAGAAGCGAACGAAACCTTAAAAACGCTTTCGGTGCAAGGACTTTTGAAAAAGTTTAAGGTAGAATATATCGCCACCACGGACGATCCGTATTCGCCGCTGGAAAATCACGGAGATATCGGCGGGGTAAAAGTGCGTCCCACGTTCCGCGCGGATCAACGGTTTAAAGAGAACGCGGCGAAAAGCGAGCTTGAAAAACGGCTGGATTATTTTGTGGAAAAGGGTTGTAAAATCGCGGACTACGGCTTCGATTTTATCGACGAAGGGGATGAAAATCTCGTGTGGCTGATAGAAAACTGTTATAAGCGAAAAATGCTTTTGCAACTGCATTTCGGCGCGTTCCGCAACGTAAATTCGGTTGCATATAAGCAAAGCGGAAAAGACAGCGGTTTCGATATTATGCGCGGGACAATCGATACGGACGCGCTTGTAAAAATTTTCGATAGAGAAAATATGCGCCTCGGCGGGCTGCCGAAGATAGTGGTATACCCGTTGAACGATTACGATTTACGCGCTTTGGGTGCGCTTACGGGCGCGTTTCCGCAAGTGAAGCTCGGCGCGGCGTGGTGGTTCAACGATACGGTGAACGGAATTAAGCGGCAACTGGAAACGGCGGCGGAATATTCCGCGCTCGGCACGCAGTACGGAATGCTTACGGACAGCCGATCGTTTTCATCGTACGTGCGGTTTGATTTTTATCGGCGGATATTATCGTCGTTCATCGGCGAGCGGGTGGAAAACGGCGAATACGACGAATCCGCGGCAATTACTCTCGCCAAAAAAATCGCCTATGAAAACATAAAAAACGCACTTGCGGTTTGAAAAATGCATTTTTGAGGAAAAAAACAAATGTTGAAAGGAATAAATAAAATAGTATCGCCCGAGCTATTCAAAACGCTCTCTGAAATGGGGCATGGCGACGAAATCGTCATCGCGGACGGAAATTTCCCCGCGGAAACGTTTGGTAAACGCGTGATCCGCGCGGACGGAATCGGCGGTGCGGCAATGCTCGAAGCGGTACTTTCGTTGATTCCGCTCGATACGTATTCTAATCCGAATATGATTTTAATGCGGCTTATGGATTGCGACAAGGGTAAAATCAATCCCGTGATCTGGAAAGAATACGAAAAGATAGCCGAAAAGCACGATAAAAACGTAAAAATCGGGAATATCGACCGATTCGCGTTTTACGAGCGGGCGAAAACCGCGTTTGCGGTAATCGCCACGGGCGAAGAAGCGGTATACGCGAATATCATTCTGAAAAAAGGCGTTATCAAGTAACGCAAAGGAGAAATAAAAATGGCAGAAAGCAGACTTATCGGAAGCTATCCCGTGATCGGAATCCGCCCTACAATCGACGGCAGACGCGGTAAAATCAAGGTACGCGAATCGCTTGAAGATCAGACGATGAATATGGCGAATTCCGCGGCGAAACTCATCGAAGAAAACGTGTTTTACTCAAACGGCGAACACGTGAAAGTTATAATCGCGGACACCACAATCGGCAGAGTAGCGGAAGCGGCGGCGTGCGAAGATAAATTCAAGAAAGCGGGCGTAGATATCACGCTTACGGTAACGCCTTGCTGGTGTTACGGCGCGGAAACGATGGATATGAATCCGCTCACAATCAAAGCGGTGTGGGGCTTCAACGGCACGGAACGTCCCGGCGCGGTGTATCTTGCTTCGGTTTTGGCAACGCACGCGCAAAAAGGCTTGCCCGCATTCGGCATTTACGGACACGAAGTGCAGGAAGCGGACGATATCACGATTCCGCAAGACGTGCAGGAAAAGATTTTGCGCTTTGCCCGCGCGGCGGTAGCGGTTGCCACCATGCGCGGCAAGAGTTATTTACAAATCGGCTCGGTAACAATGGGTATCGGCGGCTCTATCATCAGCCCCGAATTTTTTGAAGAATATCTCGGAATGAGAGTTGAATCGGTTGACGAAGTGGAAATCATCCGCCGAATGGAAAAGGGCATTTACGACGAGAAAGAGTATCAGAAAGCCTTGAAATGGGTGAAAGAAAAATGCAAGCCGGATTTTGATAAGAACCCGAAAGAAATGCAGAAAACCGCCGCGGAAAAAGAGAAAGACTGGGAATTCACGGCGAAAATGGCGTGTATTATCAAAGACTTGTACAACGGCAACAAGAATTTGCCGCAGGGCTCAGAAGAAGAGGCAGTGGGGCATAACGCGATTGTCGGCGGCTTTCAGGGACAACGGCAATGGACGGATTTTTACCCGAACTGCGATTTCCCCGAAAGTATTCTTAACTCGTCGTTCGACTGGAACGGCGCGCGCGAACCGTATATATTAGGTACGGAAAACGACACTCTGAACGCAACGAGTATGTTGTTTATGAAACTTCTTACGGGCAGAGCGCAGATGTTCGCGGACGTAAGAACGTACTGGTCGGGCGAAGCGGTAAAGCGCGTAACGGGTTACGAAATCGAAGGCAAGGCGAAAGAGGCGGACGGATTTATTCATCTTATCAATTCCGGCGCGTGCTGCGTAGACGCGTGCGGCGAAGTCAAGGATAAAGACGGAAACGCGGTAATGAAGAAATGGTGGGAAGTAACGGAAAAAGATATCGATACGATGATGAACGCCACCACGTGGCCGTATGCGGATTTGGGATATTTCCGCGGCGGCGGATATTCGAGCCGATTCGTAACGCGTGCGGAAATGCCCGCTACAATGATAAGACTGAACCTTATCAAAGGTTTAGGGCCGGTACTGCAGATTGTAGAGGGCTGGACGGTGAAATTGCCGGACGAAGTAACGGATAAACTTTGGAAACGCACGGACTACACATGGCCTTGCACGTGGTTTACGCCGAGAGTAACGGGCAAGGGAGCGTTTAAATCTGCTTACGACGTAATGAATAACTGGGGAGCAAACCACGGCGCGATTTCTTACGGACATATCGGCGCAGACCTTATCACGATGTGTTCTATGCTGAGAATACCGGTGTGTATGCACAACGTAGATGAAAAAGACATTTATCGCCCCGCCGCGTGGAACGCGTTCGGAATGGACAAGGAAGGGCAGGACTACCGCGCCTGCGCCGCCTACGGTCCGTTGTATAAAAATATAAGATAAAAATTTAAAAGGAAAAAAATAACAAAATGATATAGTCCCGTAATAAAAAAAACGAGGAAATTACGGGGCGGTACGGTTATGTAAAATTCTCTCTTTCCGAGTTTTTTGGAAGGAGGGGATTTTTTTATGCGTGAAAATAAATTTTATGCAGTATCGCTCGCATTAAGCGATAGCCGAAATCTTGAAATATCGGGGTAAACGGCAGAGGAAAGAGTAGCAGAAAAAGTAAGAGGGAAAAATACGGAAACAGTAGATATGCTAAACAACATCATCAAAAAATCGAAAATGCGTCTATTTTGCAGATTGAAATTTTGCGAGATAGGCGCATTTTTGTATATTTTCATTTAAATAAGGGCGGGCAATATAGAATAAGAAGCCCTCCGGATTTGAAATTTGAACTAAAAAACAAATTTCAGATTCAGGAGGACAAAACGGTGAAATACGCACCTAAAAAGGTATTTATTTTAGAAAACGGAAAATATAAAGAAATCACATATGTCTACAAAAGGTTGGAGACGGAAATATTCGGAGATGAGAATAACGAATGAATCGTTGATTGATGGACCATATAAGAGTTTTCAAAAAATACGGCTGACACATTAGTAGTGTCAGCCGTAAAATTTAAATTTATCAAGAAAACATGCTGTCAAGAGATATAAAATGCAATGATGAATCCGAAAGTTTCATTATTTCCGGAGTAAACCCCGATTTTGAAAACAAGTAGTAATCGATTGTGGTATATCCGCCGAAAATGGAAACGCTTTCTTTTAATTGTTCCAACATCGCAACGGAAAAAGGAGCTTTGCGGTATTTGCATTCAACGACTAACAAGCAATTACTGTTTTTCCCGAGCCCTTCGGCAAGTCCGTCCAGTTCAATGGAACGCCCTAATTTCGAGTTATCTACTTTGTAGTTGCGGATCGGGGCATAATAATATGGAAGTAAGCCTTTGCCGTTTTGTTCTGTGAGAAAACTGATAGCAACGTCTTCAAAGCCGTGAGAGATAAAGTCGTCAATTTCCGTCTTGCATTCCTCAAACAAAACGTCTCCCAAACCGAGAGCTATTTCTTCTTGTCTGTCGAAGATAAAACGATACCAAAAGCGAATCAGGTTATCCGAAATTTCGTAATAGTTAAGTTTTTGACTACGATTGAATGCCGTTCGCTTTTCGATGGTCTCGTTCTCTACTAATCGAGGGAGATAAGCGGCGACATAATTATCGTCTTTATTTAAGTAACTTGCGATATCTTTGTTAGAACGTTTGCGGTTTGCTATTGCTTTCAAGATAGTATTATAGTTTGTCTGGTCGGAAGATGCACTCGGCAAAACTTTATCGGGGGCATCCAGTAAATTGCCGAATTTACTGAAAAGAAGCGATTTGACGTTTTCATCGAAACTTTTTTCATTGTCTATCATTTCTAAGTAGAAAGGATGTTCTCCGAAGATGGAAAGATATTTTATTTTTTCTTCATTTTCAAGCCCGTTCAGGAAGCATACGGCATCAGAGAATAACAATTTTGTGATGTGCATCTGGAAGGTGCTTCTTTGAAAGAGCGGGGCTCGCTTATCTTTCAATATATTTTTCATAAAAGAAATGTTGCTGCCGGAGAGTAAAAGCTTAATTTTTGTGTTTTTAAATTTATCGTCGATACAGAACTGCAATTCGGATAAAAAGCCTTTATCTGCATTGGCAAGGTAAGCGATTTCATCTATAACAATGACAAAAGGCTCTGTTCCCGCATATTTGATAAGTTCATCAAAGGCATCCGAAAAGGTGGGATAAATAACGGTATACGGGATGCCTATAAGCTTATTTATTTGGAAAGAAAAGGCTCTGCGATTGTCGTACTCGTTGGATTCTTTGGCTTGGAAATAAAATGCACGCCGGTCCTTTATCGATTCTTTTATGAGTGAAGTTTTTCCGATTCGACGAGCGCCATAGATTACGCCCATTTCAAAATGAGTGGTTTGGTAGCGGGATTGTAATTCTTTTAATTCTTCTTTTCGACCGATAAACATAACTTATACTCCTGTTATCAAACAAAATATTGTCAAAGATTTGTTTGAGAATATTTTAGCACGAAAAAAGAAAGAAGTCAAGCAAATAGTAATATCAAACAAAATATTGTCAAAAATATATTTGAGAATATTGTCGAAGAGCTGTGTTAAAAGTATATATAAAGCGGACGGCAAAATAAAGGATATATGAATTAAAAGCAAAACGCAATAACCCCATAGTTTAAGAACTGACCTACGGTTGTATTCGAGTTGAAACATTTTCAAAAAAGTTGAAACGTTTTTGGAAAGGACGAAAATAGGTCTTTTTTTATGTTATAATACTGTCGGGAAAAGTATTTCCGAGGTGATTGAATGGATGATAGAAAAATCGTATATCCGAAACAAAGAGAGCTTGATGGCGTTTATACTCGTGTAGAACGCAACGGGCATTGGTATAGCGTCTGTTTTTCGGATTTAACTGATGAAGAACAGGATGTTTATGATAAAATTCAAACAATCTGCAAAAAAGAGGGGGCATCATAGAAGAAGTTACCGTTGATTTCCTGTATTTTTGCGCAAATCCGAAAAATACGCCGTTTTTAAGAGAATGGTTCGAGAAAGTTAAAAATGAAAAATGAGCAGTTTTATAAAATCACTCTAACGGATTGTGGTATACCGAATTTTTGTTCCGTCGGTAAAGATTATTATGGAAATAAGAATGTCGGCTTCAGAAGTCGATTTGTATAAGTATATTTATCACTCGAACAGATTAAATCATAACGATATAGCGATGACGGAGAGCGGGTTGCAGTCAATGAATAAATTGCTCGGCGAAATAGAAAAAATAGAACCTACTTATCCCGACAAACGATGGGAATTCTGGTTTTCCGTGCGGAGAGGAACGTTAAAACAATACATAAAATTCAATAAGTATTACGCTCCCGAAGATTGTTCCGAGGAAAAGTTCCAAAAAGATATGGAAGAAGAATTTCCGTGGAAACGCGTATGGTTCAAAATCGGCGTCATCAACGAAAACGGCTACGTTATGGTTTTTCTTGACGATACCGTGCTTGTGCGCAGAAGCCCGGATATGAAAGGGGATTTCTTCCCGGACTCTCGGTTAGACAGAATACTTGAATTTTTAAGCCAAACGGTTGCTAACACCGTCGAAATATTGAAACAAGGCGTGTATAACGATTATGTTAAAAATGGATTGCCTTACGAAAACAGAAAAGGGTTTATCAACCGCGCGCTATATTGGAGGCTTGTCCCTAAAAGCAAAAGGAATGATCGCGACGGCTTAAAGGAAAAGGAGATAGATAAACTTATAAAGCATGTAAAAAAGGGAAATGACCTGTTTGCGACAAAAGCATCGGGGCGTTATGAGCGCATGTCTTCAGGGAAATATTACGAAGTGTGTTCTTACTGCTATGCCGCTGCGGGATATAAGGAATTAGACGGAAAGACACCTAAAGAAATGTTTAAGCGTTACGGCGATGAGCGGGACGGCGGAATGAGTTTGCTTGACGAGACTTCCCAAGATGACTTCGATAAGTGGTTTAAGTTAAGTACGCAAGAAAAATGGGAAATAGAAAACCCCTCGCACATGTGGGAAATTTCCTGCGGGCATACGCATACGATGATTCATTTGTATTTGTTTTGGGACGGCGGATATTGGTTTTATCTTTCCGGCGGAACTCATTGTTTAACGACGGAAGTCGTGCGTATGTATAACGGAATGAAAGATAAAGGCGTTCCCGTTCTTCTCGGACACGCCGGGCAAATAGTAGATAAACTGCTCGGTAACGACGATCTTGGCATTATTCCGAATAACGATATGGGGTGGCGTTATTGGTATGGCGGGAAAGACGACGTAATCAATTTCGTTCAATTAAGCGACGGTAATGCAGAAGCGGTTATCAAAAACGCTACTTGGTTTGATATTGACGACGTAAAATTGGCAGATAAATAATGTAAAAAGCGGCTACAAATTCGTAGTCGCTTGTATGCTATTCGGAAAAATTACCTTTTGTTTTTATAATTCGACAATATAACCCCTCATAACCCCTTGATAAAATTAAACAAAGGGGTTATAATGGGGTTACGACAAAAACAAAGAGGGAGAGTCTAGCAATGTTGTCGACATATGAAGAGATGAGTGAAAAGGCAAGCAGATTTTATGAGGGTTTACAAATAAAAATACCTGAACAATATGTGGATTTAGCGGTAAGATCTTTGACAATGCCGCAGTATGCAAAAGAATATAATGACAGCAACAATCATCCGATAGGGGATCATCGTGCTTTGGCAACGGTCGGGGATGCCGTATGTGGTGCATTTCTTATGTTGGACAGATATACGGATGAAAAAACAAAAAAAGAACTGACGGCAGAGAAAAAAGTCGTTACTAATGAGCATTTGAATCTTGTTGGAGAAAAAATATTGAAAGTTCGGTTATTTGCGAAGAATAACGATTTGGAATCGAAGAGCGATAAAAAGAATAAAAAGGCTTACGCAACGGCTTTTGAGGCGGTTATCGGTTTTATTGCTTTGTTGGATAAAAATCAAAATACAAATAATGCGGACAGAATTCTCAAGGAACAGTTATCAAATATCTGACGGAGATTATAATGAATAATCAAGAAATTCAGAATGAGCTTTTACAAGTTCAAAAAGAAATAGCCGAGTTGCCGGCGGGGTATATCTCGAAGAAAAATATAAACGGTAAAACGAGATATTATTTGCAGTGGACAGAGGGCGGCAAAAAGAAAAGCAAATATGTCGATGGTGCGATTGTAGACGATTTACGCGCGAAGATAGAAAGAAGACGCGAACTTCAAAAACGCGAAAAAGAACTTACTTTTATGCTTCCCAAACCGCAGAAAAACGAGCAAGAAAAAAAGGAAAAGCACGTTTTCAGAACCGACGTAATGCTCGGAGAAAACTTGAAAAGTTACGTTCAGACAGTCGCAAATTACAAAAAAAGAAGTCTTTATAAGAATATTTGCGATTATGTTTACGGAGATGTTCGAGACAGGGTTTTTATTCTTTACGGATTAAGGCGCACGGGTAAAACGACGCTCATACGCCAGGTTATAGCCGAAATGAATGAAGAAGATTTTTCAAAAACGGCATTTATTCAGGTCGGCGCGGGAATCGGTTTAAGCGATATAAATCAGGACTTAAAATACCTGATGAACAGCGGATACAAATATGTGTTTATCGACGAAGTAACGCTTATTGAAGATTTTATCGAAGGCGCTGCGCTTTTTTCGGATATATTTGCCGCTTGCGGAATGAAAATCGTGTTATCGGGTACGGATTCGCTCGGATTCTTTTTTTCCGAAGACGAGCAGTTATATGACCGTTGTATTTTCCTTCATACCACGTTTATTCCGTACAGAGAGTTTGAAGAAGTTCTCGGCATTAAGGGGATCGACGAATATATATGTTACGGCGGCACGATGAGTCTCGGCGGCGTTCATTATAACGAAAAATCTACGTTCGCAAACAAGAAAAGCGTTGACGAATACGTCGATAGCGCGATAGCCAAAAATATTCAGCATTCTCTTAAATGCTATCAGTACGGCGGGCATTTTCGCGCGCTTTATGATTTATATGAGAAAAACGAGTTGACGAGCGCAATAAACCGCGTTGTGGAAGACGTCAACCATCGTTTCATTTTAGACGTTCTGACGAAAGATTTTATGTCTCACGATTTGGGCGTTTCGGCAAGGAATTTGCGAAACGACAGGCAGAATCAAAACGATATTCTTGATCGAATCGACAAAGAAGAATTTACAAAGAGGCTTAAGAATCTGCTCGAAATCAGAAATAAGGAAGAACAAATCGTAGCGATTTCGGAAGATCATAGAAGAGAAATAAAAGAGTATCTCGATGCTTTGGATTTAACGGTTGATATCGATATTCAGACGTTGCCTGTCGGTCGGGAAAAGAACTACAAAACCGTTTTTACTCAACCGGGAATGAGATATTCGCAAGCAAAAGAACTTGTGCAATCGTTGCTTGAAGACGAGGAGTTTCAGGAGCTTTCGATTGACGAAAGAAATGCTGTTATCGAACGGATTTTAAGCGATATAAAGGGTAGAATGATGGAAGACATCGTGTTGCTCGAAACAAAGATTGCGAATCCGAAAAAGCAGGTATTTCAGCTTCAGTTTGCCGTCGGCGAATTCGATATGGTTGTTGCGGATAATGCGAATGCGACTTGTGAAATTTACGAAGTAAAGCACAGCAAGGAACAGGCGAAAGAGCAATTCAGGCATTTGATTGACGAAGAAAAACTGAAAAACACGGAATTCAGATACGGGAAAATCACGAAGAGAACGGTCATCTATCGCGGAGAAAATGCAACTCTCGAAAACGGAATAGAATACAGAAACGTAGAAGATTATTTGAAATCTCTTTTTTGAAATCGCGAAGTGTGTGGTTCGAAAACGGAACGGAAAAAGCGAGAAAACGTAAAAACTAAAATCCAAAACGGCAGATAGAATCAGCTATTTTGGGCAACGCAGACATATCAGGAATATTGATAGGAAGGAAAATTATATGGCTTCAATTATTGATAATAGATCAAAAACGATGTTGGATTCGTTAAAGAATTCTCTAAAGCAAGCTGAAAGCGTTGATATCCTTACCGCTTTTTTCTATTTTTCGGGATTCAATGCCTTAGCTGAAGAACTTAAAGACAAAAAAATAAGAATTTTGGTTGGCTGTACGATTGACCCGAACTCAATCGGCGAGCTTTGTAATGCCGTAAAAAACAATCCCGACGAAGAGTTAAGTTCTTATTCTATTTCTCCTATTTATGGTAGTGTAAAGAATATTGAAACGAAATCTGCTCATACGGCTTCGCGCCGTCGAACGGTGGAATAACTTCCTGCATTGTTTCAAAATCAAGGAAATAAAGAGGATAGGATAAAGTCGATAAAAACTCGTCTAAAAGTCGATTATCGGCATAAGATCCCCTGTCATTAAGCGTAAAATCAACCTGCCTTGCCTGCAAAAAGTTAAGCGGAGCGCGTTTTTGCAGATCCTCGAAAGAAACGATTCCGTTTTTATAAAGTTCCCATTTTTTATTGCATCGATATATTTGGAAAACGTTATGCTCGGGCAGGTGTTTTGAACAGTAGTTCCAATAAGCGCAGGCTTGTGGCTGAGAACATTGTTCGCCGATGTCCGTATCCGGTTCTCTGTCGGAGGTCAGAATTTCTTCGGCGCGGTTAAGGTTGCGTTCGACGACCTCGTATTCGTCCGTAACGAGATCCTTTACATCGTTGATTCTGAAAAGTTTTTTAACGTCGATTTCGCCTTGTCGTACGTATTCGCTGTTTATGCAGACAACGTACGTACCCGTAACGTTTACGCCGCATTTTTCGAGAACGTATTTTTGATACTCCACGTCGACGAGATAATAGTATTTCAGTTTCGTCGAACTTTTCACTTCGTAAATTGCGTATCCGCCGTTTTCTTTGCGCAGGATATCCACCGCGCAGTATAACCCGTTATAATCGAACGAGGTTTCGCATATGTTTTCGATGCCTTTATCGATGCATTCTGCGGTTTTGCGTTTCATCGCGTCGAGATCGAGTTTGCCGTCGTCGTCGAACGTCGTTACCTCGGTAAAATCGCCGAACAGCGTCCTGGCGAGATCGCCTACAATGTTTCCGCTTGCCATTCGTTCTTGTGCGCTCTCGTCGATTTCTTTTTCTTCGGGCTTGTATTTATCGAGCCAGACTATTTTAGGACATTGCCGGAAGCTTGTATATTTTGATTTTGAAAAATACATAACTGTTTTCCATCTTTTCATTCGTTATATTTAGGATTATACTACTTTTTTCAGAATTAATTAATCAATAACGGCTTTCTGAAAGCCGTACGTCCTTTTTTTGTCGCAAGGAGTGGACAAGTCAATATTTTTTATGATATAATAAAAATATGAGAATAGCAAAAGAAATAGCCGGAAGGCAGTGCCCGAAGTGCGGGAGCGCGGCAGAACAAATTATGTTTGGAAAAAATTTAAAAGGCATACAAAGGTACAGGTGCAAGAAATGCGGAAAGGTTTACACAATGGAAAACCGCAGCCGCTGTATCCGGAAGAAGTAAAGGAGCAAGCGATAAAAGCATACTATTCGGGCCTTAGCGCCCGGCAAGTCGGAAAGATGTTCGGAATGAACAAGGCAAACGTGCTGAATTAGATAAAAAAACGGGGTGTAGTGTGGATAAGTCCGGAGACGAAGCCGGTGTTTTTACAGAAGTTACGAAACGCTTGACGCGGTGATGAGTGTGTTTATAGACGCTTACAACAAATTCGGCAAGGCAAAAGGAAAGCGACCGATACCAGTCATCCATAAACCGGGTAATGAAAATAAACATTTACACAAATACCGCGACGTCCCTTTTTCTTTGCTCGATTTTCTATAAACAACTTAAATTCGGACACTCTCAACAAAAATTCGGTCTTGACAGAGCGGTATTCCTCTGTTATAATACAACAGTTAAAAGGCCGAACCGCGCGGACAAATTTTAAAAATCGGCGCGGCAGAGTTTTATAGGAAAACAAAAGGGGAAAAGCAGAATGCAAACGAACAAAAGCATAGCCGTGGTAGGCTCGGGGTGGCGGGCCTTCACCTGGTTCAACATAATAAACGTAATGTCGGGCGTAACTTTAAAAACAGTGGTTTGCCGCAACGCCGAAAAAGCCGAGCAAATAAGAAAAATGTACCCGCACGCGCGCGTGGTAGCCGATATAGAGCAAATAGAAAGCGCCGACCACGTTCTGCTTTGCGTAAACAAGGCGAGCAACGTGAGCGTTGCAGAAAGTTTGCTTGCGCGCGGCTACTCGGTATTTTGCGAAACTCCCGCGGGTTTTACCGTAAGCGAGCGCGAAAAGTTAAAACAATACGTAGGCAAAGAATTTCAAATAACCGAGCAATACCCGCTGCGCCCGCGCTACATAGCAATTAAAAAACTTGCGGAAAAGGGGTATTTCGGCAAGGTTCACACGGTAGAGGTTTCGTGTTGTCATTCATACCACGCGGCGGCGCTTATCCGCGCGTTTTTGCAAACGCAAAAAAAATTGCCCGAAATAACTAAAACGTTAGTAAACGACGAATACTACGAAAGCAACGGCAGAAACGGCAAAAAGCCTCCCGAGCTTAAAGCTCACCAAAGAGTAATGGCGTTGCTCGATTTCGGCGACCGCCGCGCGATTTACGATTTTTCGCACGCGCAGTATTTTTCGCTTATAAGAAGCGAGCGTTTTGCGGTTAAAGGCACGGCGGGCGAGATTTTCGGCGATAAAGGTTACAGATTGAAAGGAGAAAGCGAAATTCCTTTCGAGCTTATGCCTATATACAGCGGAACCGATTGCAGCCTGCATGTGCCCGAGCTTGACAAAATAGTTTGCGACGGCGAGGTGTTGTTCGAAAATCCGTTTACGGACTGCCGTTTCAGCGAAGAAGAAATAGCGATGGCTTTGTGGCTTAAACTTGCAACCGAACTTTACGACAAAGGCGAAGCGCTTTACCCCGCGTGCGAGGGCGCAATCGATGCTACGCTCGCAGCCGAAATTGAAAATATTTAATTACCGCCCCCGAGAAAGCGTTTAAATAGAAAGTATTCAACTTCCCGAAACGTTCGGTTTTTAAAGTTTTCGGCGGGGAGTGCCGTTCGGTCGGGTTTTTATCGGGCGATACGGTAGCGGGTACTATTTTTTATGCAGAAATAGCAAAAAATTTTGTCTTGTAAACGCACCGCTTGCGTGATATAATATGCTCGAGAAAAGGTCGAAGTGTCGCTTTTGCCTGCGCGGCGATAAACGCTGAAAAAACGCTTAAAAACGCCGTATAAACCGCTTGATAAAAACAAGCGCGGCGATTGATGAGCAAGAACTAAAAGCAAAAACGCAAAGCAAAAAAGCGAAAAAATTCGGCTGAAAAACCAGGAGGGAATATGATAAAAAGGCAATCATCAAGGGCGATAGTCATAATAGCGCTCGTCTGTGCGTTGCTGGTATCTTCCGCGCTGTTCATAAGCGGTTGCGGCGGAAACAACAGGGACAACAGTTACACGATAGTTTACGATTCTCAAGGCGGCGCCGCGGTTAAAAACGGCACTTATACCGAGGGCAGCAGCAACAAATTTTATTTGCCCACTCCCAGCATCGGAAGCGACCCGAAAATGTACGGTTATTCGTTCACGGGTTGGTTCTACGACGCGGAATGCACTAAAAAAGCGACCACTGAAATAGACATGTCTTATGCGAAAAACGGCACCATAACGCTTTATGCGGGTTGGAGCAATTTGCATAAAATTTACTTTGATGCAAGAACGGCGGAAACCATAGAGCCTCTCGAATACGCATACGGCACCACAATCAACGCAGCCGATTTGCCTGTTCCGGAAGACAGAGTGGTAGGCACCGCCACCTGTAAATTCCTTTACTGGGCGTTTTTAAATACCAACGAAGAGGTTAGCGAAACGTTCACTATGGACGCGGTAGATATTTATTTGTTCGCCGTTTACGATACGGGCGTTAACACTCGTTTCGAACTCACCGACGACGGATATTATATCCCCACCTCGACCGACGGCAAAGTAACTCAAACCCGTTTCAGCGACTATACGCTTAACGACGGCGAGATTTACTCGGTAGATATGACGCTTCCAGCCGACTGGTCGACTTACACCGACGACTGCGGTCCCGTATTCTCGGCTACGGCGTTCGATGAAAAAGGCACCACGTTTATAGGCGCGCCTTACGTAACCATGTTTATTTCGGCGCCCACCAAAGCGAACGGCGCTATAGAATTCTGGGGCGACGTAGATACCCCGAACGGCTCGGTAGACGCGCAGCTTATAGCTCGTTACAGATTAGGCGGCGACCTTTTGAAAGACACGCCTTACGAAAAGAAAATGCTCGCTTATCAGGAAAGCGACGAAGAAGCTACGTTCACACTTACTTACAGAAGAGTTGAACGCACTGTAGAGGGCGTTACCAAGATAAGCTATTATATAGGTATTGACGGAATAGAATACATTTGTCTGACCACTGGCGAGGTGGCCGTTCGTTACAGCGAAATAAGCAACGCGGCGAACGCGTTTTCTACCAAGCACACCGGCAACATAGTAGGTTTGCGCGCTAAAACCAAAGGCGTTAAATACAGCAACATCACCGTTAAAAAGGCAAGCGAATTAAACGTTAAGTTCTATGCAGAAAACGGCGGCGAAGCAATCGAAAGCAAATCTTTCGGATACGGCAAAGCGATGGGTACTCTTCCCGTTGCCACCCGCGAGGGCTTCGATTTCGCAGGCTGGTATTACACCGATTATATAACCGGCGCTAAAAAAGAACTTACAGCCGAAACCATCGCTTCCGCCGATATGTTTAATATCGAAGCGGTTGCTCAATGGAGAAAGACGGGCGCCAAACCCTACACGGTTAAATTCAACACCGGCATAGATGGTTATGAAGTAGACGACGTAACCGGTTGGTACGAGGGTAACGAAATCAAGCTTCCCGAACTTGCCTACACCATGATGGAATTCGACGGCAACTGGTATTACGAAGCCGAATGCCTGAACGTTGTTGACTTCGATAATATCGATACCGAAAAGGCAGGCATTACCGGCGCGGATACCGACGAACCCGTGCTTACCATATATGCGAAAGTTTCTAAAAAGCAATTCCTCGAGGGCGAGGGAACCGAAGAAAATCCGTTCCTCGTTAAAACCGAGGCAGACCTTACCAAACTTGCCGAATTTGTAAACGCGGGCGAAACTCTTGCGGGTTACTACATTAAACTTGAAAACGACATCGCTTTAAGCGGCGCATTCACTCAAATAGGTAGCAGGACCAAAGCGTTCTCGGGTGTGTTCGACGGCAACGGCAAAACCATAAGCAATATGACGCTCGAGGGCAACGATTACCTCGGTATGTTCGCTATTTTGAAAGGCGCAACCATTAAAAACCTTACCATAGAGGGAACCGTTGTAGGCACAAGAGGCGTTAACGGCTTGCTCGCAGGTCAGTTGCAGGGCGGCACTCTCGTTGAAAACGTAACCGTAAAAGGTTCGGTAAGCGGCGGCGGCTCGGACGTAGGCGGCATAGCCGGCGATACCGTTAAAAACGGCGAGGGAAACGTTGTTGTTAAAAACTGCGTAAACTATGCCGAAATAACCGTTACCATGGCTAAACCAGGTGACGTAGGCGCAGCGGGTGGTATAATCGGAGCGACTCAGGCGGGTTTTGAAACGCTGGTAATAAATTGCTTCAACCGCGGCAAAGTATCCACTACCTCCACTTTCGGCGGCGGCATAATAGGTCTTTTAAGAGTAGTAAGCGGCAACACGAACTATAAAGTTTCGGGCTGCTACAACTACGGAGATATAAGCGGCGCCATTCAGGTCGGCGGTATAGTCGGCGGCAGCCGTGACAGAATTGAAAACAGCTACACTCTTTCTACCGCTAAAATAAACGGCTCTGCCGCTGTCGATCTCATTCTCGACGGCGAGGCCGCTGCCTATATCGGCGCTATCGTAGGAAGACTTGAAACCACTGCCGCAATGAGAACGGCAGGCGGACTTTGCGACGCAGACGGCAACCCCATAACCGTAAAAATCACCGCGGTGCTCTACACCGACGGCGGAACATTGCCCGAGGGCGTTACTTCTCCCGCGGAGATAATTGCCGAAACGGCAGTGCTCGGTCAGTTGCCCGTTCCCGTTAAAGAGAGTTACAGATTTGTTCGTTGGGAACTCAAAGTGGTTTCGGGCGAGGGCGATGACCAAACAATTTCTTACGTGGCCGTTACCGAATCCACCGTATTCCAAGGTCCCGCTCACACCGTTGAGCTTGTGGCGAGATACGTTGAACAAGTGACTATAACCGTTAACGCCGACGGTGGCGAATATGACGGCGAAACCACCATAACGCTCGATAAAGGCGGAAAACTTGACGCCGACGCGTTGGGCGTTCCCACCAAAGAGGGTTACACTTTCCTCGGTTGGTTCAACGGCGATACCCGCGTTGCCGCGGACGACGTTTACGAAGCCGACGTTGAAATTAAAGCTCACTGGGAAAAACAGGCGCAGAAATCCAACATTAAATTCAACTCCGACGGCGCTTTGGTTGACAGCAAAGAACTTACCGTAGGCGAAGAAATAGGCACTCTTCCCGTTCCTCCCGCAAAAGCGGGCTACCGTTTCGACGGTTGGTACGACGTTGACGACAACAAAATAACCGAAACCAGCACTTTCGAAGCATCGGTTGTAGATCTCAACGCTAAATGGGTGCTTCAAACCGTAATAACCTTTACCGCAGAGGGCGGAACCATCAACGGCGAAGCCACTAAATCGATTGACGCAGGCACCGCTATAGGAACCTTGCCCACCGCTACCATAGATGTAGCAGGCGAAGCGTTCGGCGGCTGGCTTACCGCAGACGGCAAACTCGTTGACGAGAACACCGTTTTCGCTGCCGACGTAACCGCTATAACCCTTACCGCAAGCTTCGGTTGGGACGGCGAAACCGTAAGCGAATCGCTTTCGGGCGAGGGCACCGAAGAGGCTCCTTACCTTATAAGCAGCGGCGCCGACCTCGCTTACCTTGCTTCAAGCGTAAACGGCGGCAACAATTACAGCAGCAAATATATATCTCTTACCAAAAATGTCAACATGAACTTTAAGGCTTGGACTTCTATCGGCAAAACCTCCGATAAAGTGTTCTCGGGTATATTCGACGGTAAGAATTTCGCTATTGAAAACGTTACCGACGCGTTTATAGAATACGCTGCAGGCGCTACCGTTAAAAACCTTACTTTAAGCGTTAAAATTCAAAAGACCACGATTGTAGGCGGACTTATCAGTATAACGAAAGATACCGCTTGCACGGTTGAAAACGTAACCGTGAAAGGTTCCGTAAGCGGCTCTGTGGCGAACGTCGCGGGCGTTGTAGGAAACGCACAAGGCGCAACTACAATTAGAAACTGCAAAAACTTCGGTAACGTTACGGGTTCGGCTCAGGTGGGCGGCATCGCCGGCGCAAGCAGGGTAAAAGTGGAAAACAGTTACTGTCTCGAAACTGCGCTTATCAACGGTAAAGAAGCAAAAACGCTTACCCTTTACGGAATTAAAACCTCGGTAGGCGGCTCGGTTCGAACCGCTTCCATCGTAGGACAGATTGACGATAAAGCGGGCAACTCCGACTGCGGCGAGCTTATTAACTGTGGACTTTGCAACGCGAACGGCGAAGCTATAACCGATGAACAGCAATAACAATTAAATAAAAAAGGCAAAGTCGCCGAAAGTTGGGTTAATCGGCTTATACGGCGACTTTTGCAAAAATTTTATATAACTAAACAATAAACGGGGGAACTAAATGAAAAACAAATTTCATAAAAAACGAATAGTCGGGCTTGCTGCGGCTATGCTTTGCTGCAGCATGATTTTATTCGGTTGCGGCGTCGGTAACAACAATACGCCCAAACGGCAATACGACCCGTCTACCCGCGTTCCCACCGACAACGGCGAGCAGGTTTTCACAATAGACCAAGACTACGCGCGTTATAACAACTATATTGAACTTTACGACGGCGACGGCGATATTTACGATATAGGCGACCCGTACGTGTTCAGGTTTAACGGCAAATACTACTTATATACCTCGCTTAACGGCAATAAAAAATATTCGGGCAAAATTCCTTGCTGGGAATCGGACAATATGGTCGACTGGAAATGGAGCGGCTGGGCATACGACCCCAACAGTACCTCGCAGTCGTCCGAAACATACATAGCGTTCGCGCCCGAAATCGTTTATTACAAAGGCTGGTTTTATATGTGCGAATCCCGCCGCGGACAAGGGCATTACTTTTTCAGAAGCGCTACGCCCAACGGTCCGTTTACCCTTATTTCCGATAATTTGGGTATGGGCATCGACGGTTCGTTTTATCTTCACGACGACGGGCAACTTTATTTCGTAAGCGCGAACGACGCTCTTTCCTGTCTTACCTATTACACCATAGATTTCCCCGAAGACGCTTCGGGCAATCCGCAGGTGAATGTAGGCAAAGCGCAGAAAATAGAAAACGCAAGCTTAAACGGTTGGACGGAGGGACCCGGGTATTTTAAGCGCAACGGCTTTACCTACCTTACTTACACCGGAAACCACGTTGATAGTGCAGGTTATAAAGTGGCTTATTCCTATTCTAAGAACAATTTCCCGTTTACCGAACTTTCTTCCAGATGGTATAACACCACTCTTATTTCAACCGGACTCGACAACGAAGCTCCTTTGGGCTATGCGAGCAAAAGCACGGTTAAACAGGTAAGCAACTATCGCGGTTTAGGGCATAGCAGTAACGTTATAGGTCCCGACCTCGACAGCGTTTACACCGCTTATCACAACGCCAACCGTATTAATTACGACAATACGGTGATATCCAGCACCAGAAAGTATAACTTAACCCGTTATTTCACAAACGGCTCTTACGTTCTTACCGACGGGCTCGGAAACTATTCCAAAATTAAACCCACCGGCGCAGATTATTCCGCAACAGGAGATAATTTAAGCGAAACTGCGAATTTTAAATTAAGCGCGACTCAAACCGAGGCGCTGTTCACCGTCGAAATAAACTTTACGCTTACAAACGGCAAAGGCACGGCGGTTGCGGGGGTCAAAGACGAAAGCAATTATTTCGAGGTTGCGGTTGACGGAACGTCGCTTACCTATTCGCAGACAGTAAACGGAAAATCGCAAAAAATAGATTCGGCAAAAGTTGCGGTTTCCACAAACGAAAACGCCGTTCACACCGTTAAAATAGTAAACGGCAGCCACAAAGCCCAGATTTATTACGACAATATGCTTGTAATAACTTCCGAAAAAATAATGAACGGCGGGCTTGTCGGCGTCGGAAGCGGAACAACGGCTACGTCGTTGCAGTTTAAAAACGACGCGTTCGGCACTTCCGATTTTGAAGCGGTTAAAGATTTAACCGGCAGTTTCGCGGCGACCTCTTATCTGAAAGGCGAAAACCGCGGTTACAGCATCGCCAACGCAAAAGTAAAACGCGACGGCGTTCGTCAGGGCGAAAAAGAAAGCACCGCATATTCTTCCCAGAACGAAGCGTACGCTTTGGTGTTAAACGCCGAAGACTGGGTAAAATACCTTGTGGACGCTCCCGAAACCGACGACTATTCGTTAAGCCTTACGGTAGGCAAGTCGAGCAAGGGTTGCGTTTTCGAAATTATTATCGATAATCAAACCATAATAAAAAGCGAAATTCCCGAAGATCTCGAGTTTGGCACTCAATCTTACGTAAACGTAAACGCGGGCTCGTTCCACGTTGGAAAAGGCGTGCATTCGCTAAAAATAAGGGTGTTCGACGGCACGCTTGACGTTTTAAACTTATCCACAAGCAAAAACGCGACCGCGCTCGGACAGGTAACCGATTCGCTTCGCGATAAAGACTCCTCCGTGTTCAGCCAGAAAGTAGGCACCAAAGCTTCTTTCTCGGCCGCAGGACTTATGACCAACACGAGCGACGACAGAACGCTTGTTCTTACCGGCAGCCGCGGAGTTTCAAACTATGAATTTTCGGTAAACGTAAAAATAATTTCGCAGGAAGCGCAGGGCGGTATATTGTTCAGAATGAACGATTTCTCGCACACCGACAATAAAACCACTTCGCTGGGGACCAACTACGACGGATATTATTTAAGCATAGGCAAATATCTCGTAAACCTTTTCAAACGTTCTTACGGCAGGGAAGACGTCAAGCTTGGCGGCAACAAACCGCAGGGTGGGCTGTCGTTCAATAACGGCGCGCAGATAAGGGTTACGGTTCGCTGCGAAAACACTAAAATTACAATTTATTTAAACGGCGAGGAGTTCTTGTCGTGCGTGGACGCCGAGTGCTACACAAGCGGTTACATCGCGCTTTACGTCGAAAAGAATTCGAGCTATCTGTTCTCGGACTACGAATATATAGAACTGTAATTTTAAGGTTGCTTTTTCAAAACAAACGAAAAACAACATGAAAAATAAAGAAATATTAAAGGAGTGAAAATATGAAGAAATTCAAATTAGCAAGCCTTGCTACGGCTCTCGTTTTATCGCTTTCGGTTTTTGCCGGTTGCGACGGAGTCGGCAATAAGGTAGACAACGACAAAGCCTGGAACTCGCTCAACAGCGGCGAAATCATTCAGCTTGTTTTTGCGGGTCGCGACGTAGACACCGAAAAAGCTAACTATCAGGCGTTCGTTGACGAATTCAATAAAACTCACGAAAACATCGTTATAGAACTTAAATGGTGGAGCGACGGCACCGCTTACAACGCGGCGCTCGACGGAATGGGCAAAAACCTGCCCGACGTATTTATGCTTAACGACATAATGTTCTCGTCTTACGCATACAGCGGCAAACTCGCCAACATTCGCGACCATATAGACGAAAGCGTTATGGACGATATGTATGAATCCGCCTGCAACGAATATTATTTCGACCACACCATCAACAAAATAGGCAAAACCGACAAAGCCGCGCTTTACGGCTTGCCCAAAGATAACGGTCCTTACGCGCTCGCTATAAACGAAGCTCGCCTTAAAGAGCTTATAGCCGCTTACAACGCGAAAACCACTAACGACGCCGATAAAATAGACGAAGCCGCGGTGTTAAGCACCACCGAGCCTATGACTTTCAGTTATTTCAAAGAGCTTGGCAAAAAGCTTAAAACCGTTCTTGGCACCGACGAATACGTTCTTTCGGGGTACGACATCGAAAGCACGGTTTATTCCAACAACGCCAACTATTTCACCGACGACAGCGGCGCGGTAGCTAATATCGATTCCGATAACTTCGTGGGCGCTATTCAGTTCATACAAGACCTTTACAAAGAGGGCATACTTCCTCCCGCGGGCGCCGTTTCTTCGGCTGAAACCTTGTTCACCTCGGGCAAAGCGTTGTTCTATTACGGCGCGGTAGGTCCCTGGAAGACCAAAGACTACTGGAAGAGCTGCTCGTTCGACTGGAACATTCTTCCCGTGCTTTGCGGCGACGCCGAGGGTTCGGTTTCCACCGCTTGCGTGGGCAGCATGGTTTACTCAATTTCCAACAACTGCGCGTATAAAGACGCCGCTCTGGAAGTAGTTAAATATTTCTCTACCGACGTAACCGCTCAAAGAACGCAATATAAACGCGGACAGTGCATACCTAACCTTAAAAGCCTTGCCAACGAATACATAACCGATTCTCAAAGTCTTATTAAAAATCAGGCTAAAACGCAGGCTAACCGCGATAAAGCTTACCCCGAAAACCGCGGAGTATGGATTGACGTAGTAGACGGCGCAGGCACGCAGAAAACCGTGAACGGCGTTACTTATACCGATAAAATCACTGGCAAATACCGCGCGGCAAGCTACACGTTCGATAGTTTGTGGCAAACCGAACTCAACCAGTTTATGTCCGGTCAGAAAGGCAACTACGGCTCGTTCTGGCAGGCGGATAAGAGCGGCAAATGGGTAAACGTAAAAGAAGCGCTCACCGCTTATAAATCCACTATGCAAGGGCTTCTCGACGAGGGAAGAGATTTCATCGGCTAAACGAAAAGCATTAACAAAACACAATCAACAATCCGAATGCGCCGCTTTTTAGCGGCGCGCGATATTCGGGAGGACGCATAACAGATGAACGTAAACAAAACGGAAACTTCAATCGCGGTTCTTTCTGGTAAACCGCCCAAAAAAAAGAAAAGCACGCTTAAACGCAAAGAAAATTTAATCGCTCTTGCGTTTATATCCATAAAATATTTAGGGCTTATAGTTTTTACCGTGCTTCCGTTTATATTCGCTATTTTATACAGTTTTACCGACTATAACGCCCGAATCGAAACAGAGTCCTTTTTAAGCATAATGGGCGAAAAGTGGTGCGGTTTCGGCAATTACGTTAAACTGTTCGGAAAATCGGTTTATAACGAGGCGTTTATAAACGCGGTGCTGAACAACCTTATATTTATGTTAAGCGTGCCTTTGGGTATAATAATCGGGCTTGTGGTGGCGATTATGTTAAGCCGCGAAAACCTTATACGCGGTTCGCGCGTTATAAGAATGCTCATTTATATCCCCGTGGTTTCTTCCGCAGTGGCTATGAACATAATTTGGCGTTACATATTCGACAACCAGTACGGTATAATCAATCAGGTTACCGGCTGGAATATTCAATGGCTTACAGATTCACACTGGATTAAGGTCGCCATAATAATCAAGTCGGCATGGGGCTCGATAGGGCGCTCTATGATATTGTGCCTTGCCGCGCTTACAAACGTAGGGCGCGATTATTACGAAGCCGCCGAAATCGACGGTGCGGGCGAAGTAACCAAGTTTTTCAAAATAGCCATTCCGCTTATTTCGCCTACTTTGTTCTATCTGTTCTGCACCGGCTTTATAGGAAATTTGCAGGCATACGTCGATTCGCAGGTTTTCGCAAACGGACATCCCGGCGCACAAACCATAGTTTATTTCATATGGAACTACGGCATAAGCCGCAGCCGCTACGGAATAGCTTCCGCCGCTTCGGTCGTGCTCACCATAAGCATTATGATTATAACGTTGTTGCAGTTTAAAATTAGCGAAAAATGGGTTTATTCCGAATAAGGAGGGGGTTTTTATGACTGCGAATATCGAAAATAAGGCATATAATAAAAAGTCTCCCGCCGCGCCGAAAGCAGGAAGAATTATCGGGATTACCCTATGCTATATCTTTCTTATATTAATCTGTTTTACATGCGTTTTTCCGTTTCTATGGATGTTTTTATCAAGCCTTAAAACGGTTGAAGAAGCTGTAAACACTTTAACTCTTACGTTTTTCGCCAAAGCCCCGCAATGGCACAACTACGCCGTGGTTTTTGAAAAAATCGATATGTTCTGCGGATTTTTAAACACAATGGCAATCGAAGTGGCTACCATTCCGTTCTGCGTGTTTATGTCGGGCTTGTCGGCTTTCGCGTTTTCTAAAATGGATCTTAAGCATAAAAACGTTCACCTTATGGTGCAGTTAAGCGCGCTTATGATTCCTTACGCATGCGTGGTTCTGCCGCTTTATCGCGCTTACTACTCGCTTAACCTTACCGATACGCTTTGGCCGCTCATATTGCCGTCGCTGTTCGGCGGGGTTTCGATGATGTTCTTCTTCGTGCAGTTTCAGCGTTCCATTCCGGACGCCGTTTTCGAAGCCGCAAAAGTGGACGGCGCAGGGTATTTGAGGCAATACGTAAGCTTTATGCTTCCCATGATGGGGCCCGCCGTGGCGGCTCAGGTTATATTTATGTTCGTGGGCAACTGGAACGACTTCTTCGCTCCGTCGCTGTATCTTACCGTAGAAAAGGTTATGACTTTGCAGCTTATGCTTAAATCGCTTTCCGATTCGAAAGTAGATTTGCCCGTATCGTTTGCGGGCGCGGTTATAGCAAGCGTTCCGCTTTACGTAATTTACATAATCTTCCAGCGCTACTTCATAGAGGGCATGGCTATTTCCGCCGTTAAAGGCTAATATAAAAAATTCTAAAAGTCGGGCTATAAGTTCGTAATCGGAGCTTTCGGCTCGGCTTTTAAAAACACAAGGTGACAATATGCAACACGCAGCGTGTTATAAAAAAGGGTATCCTCGTCCGCGGTTCGTGCGCGAAAGTTACGTTTGCTTAAACGGCGAATGGAATTTTATGTTCGACGACGAAAACGTTGGCGAAAAGCATAAATATTATAACGATTTTTTGGGCTTTGAAAAGTCGGTAAAAATCAACGTGCCGTTTGCCTATCAGTCGGAAGCGAGCGGCGTGGATGACAAAACCGACCACTCGTATATGTGGTATTCGCGCAGGTTCGATTACTCTCTTGCACGCGGTAAACGCCTTATAATAAATTTCGACGGCGCCGATTACCTTGCCAAAGTGTGGCTTAACGGCGTGTTTATAGGCAGCCATACCGGCGGATATGCGCGTTTTTCTTTCGATATTACTAATTATTTGAAACGCGGCGAAAACCTTTTGGTCGTAAAGTGCGAAGACGAGTTTTCTCCGGTTATGCCCCGCGGCAAACAGCGCTATGTAGAAAAAAATATTTCTTGTTTTTACACCCCGACTTCGGGCATATGGAAAACCGTCTGGCTGGAAGAAACCGCCGACGTTTACTTTAAAAACGTTATTTCTTCCTGCGAATATGAAAACTGCCGCGCAAATTTCGAATTTTACCTTAACAAATTCGTAAAAGGCACTTCGCTGCAAATAGAGGCGAGCTATCAGGGGGAAAAAGTATCTTGCACAGAAATCGAAATTTTTGCCGATTACGGGCGTGCCACCGTCGACCTTACGCTTTTTAACAAAGTTCTGGTTATGAAGCCGTGGAGCATAGGTCGCCCCGAACAGTTTTTCGATTTGCAATTCACGCTTAAAGTGAACGGCAAAGCGGTTGACAAAGCGGGGTCGTATACCGCGCTTGTAGATTACAGAACCAAAAACGACGGAATAGAGGTCAACTATCTGCCGTGTTATTATTTCAGAATGGTGCTTGACCAAGGGTATTTCCCGCGAGGCGGAATGACTGCCGAAAGCGACGAAGAGCTTTTGAACGACGTTCTGCTTATAAAGCAAGCGGGCTTCAACGGCGTAAGGCTTCACCAAAAAATAGAAGACGAGCGGTTTTATTATTTCTGCGATATGGTCGGCTTGTTCTTCTGGCTGGAAATGCCCGCGGCATACGATTTCACGTCGGCTGCGGCGGCTGAACTTTCAAGGCAGTGGAGCGAGATAGTTCTTCAACACAAAGGTTATTTGTCGCTTATGGCATACGTGCCTGTAAACGAAAGCTGGGGCGTATTGCAAACCAGCGAAAATATAGCCATGCAGAATTTTACCGCGGGGCTTTACAGACTTACAAAAGCGCTCGACTTAACCCGCCCGGTTATATCCAACGACGGTTGGGAACACACCGAAAGCGACATTGTAACCCTGCATAACTACGCGCAGACGGGCAAAGAAATAGTTGAAGCTTACGGCGATATGCAGGCGTTTTTAAACGGCGATTTTGTAAAAGACAGGCATTCGCGCGCGGCTTTCGCAAACGGTTATAAATACGGCGGACAGCCGATTATAATAAGCGAATACGGCGGAGTTTCTTTTATTAAAGACAGTTCCGACGGCTGGGGTTACGGCAACGCCGCGAAGAGCGAAGAAGAGTTTATAAACAGGCTGTACGAGCTTACCCGTGCGATAGAAAGCGTTAATTGCCAAGGGTATTGCCTTACGCAGTTTACCGACGTAATGCAGGAAAAGAACGGGCTTTTCACCGAAGACAGAAAGCCCAAAGCCGACATAGCCAAACTGCGGCTTATAAACGGAATTAAATAACCGTTCGGACAATGAAAAACAAATTTTGGGTAAAAATGTCGGCTTTAACATTATCGGCTGCTGTTGTTGCGGGATGCGGCGCGTTTTTGGGCGCGCCCGAGAAGCCGAAACTGCACATAGCCT
>OBKS01000816.1_pt1 | contig 26283 bp, 30 predicted proteins | sample 1517381 | NCBI WGS metagenome assembly OBKS01 (sample SAMN04571686, study PRJEB22368) | human gut metagenome | biome: human gut; material: stool | host: Homo sapiens | place: Luxembourg | collected 2012-08-03 | reverse complement strand
TTAGCAAAAGGAACATATAAAATAAAAGCTTATGTATTGGATTCCAATAATAAAATAAGTGAATATATATCTAAGAATATAGAAATAACTAGTATGAGTTTAAGTGAATATGTTATGTCTCAATATACAGGTACTCAAGGAGAAAATAATATTTATTATCATGATGCAAATCTTACAAATGGAGCAGGTGATAATTCATACAGATATGCTGGAGCAAATCCAAATAACTATGTATGCTTTGGTTCAGATGAAGCTACATGTCCAACAGAAAATCTATATAGAATAATAGGTTTAATAGATGGAAAAGTAAAATTAATACATGCATATGGGGCAACAACAGATATGCTTGGAACAGATGAAGGATATGTAAATACATATGGAAGTGCACCAAGTTATAAAGGAAATGGAGATTTAACAAAGATAGGTAAATATAAATGGAATATAGCAAATGATAATACATGGAGTGCAAGCACAACCAATACAATAAATTTAAATGAAAACTTCTTAACGTATTTAGATAGCAAAAATACAAAATGGAAAACTATGATAGCAGACACAACATGGTATGTAGGTGGAATGACTGGAGCTAATGGATATCAATCTAATGCAAAAACAGCATACAATTATGAAGTAGGAGCAAATAAGGATGCATCAACAACAGTAACCTCAAAAATCGGTTTAATGTATTTAAGTGATTATTATTATGCAGCAAGCGAAAACTATTGGACATTACCAGGATATAATTCAAGTGGAAATGATTATAGAAAATCCACAAATGATAATTGGATGAGTATAGGTTTATTCGAATGGACAATTTCGCGTTCTTCCGCTGGTTCTGACGGTGCGTTCTTTGTGACTGTTGATGGCTATGTGCGTGGCGTTGGTGTCGTCAACTCGAGTTGGGATGTGCTGCGTCCGTCTTTCAGTCTTTCATCTTCGATAAAATATACATCGGGTGAAGGCACAGCCGTAAACCCGATCAGAGTAAACTTGTGATTAGGGATTATGCATGTCTAGGACGTAAGGGCTAGGCATGCGGGGTGCAAAATTATGCAGAGGTATGTAAGTAAATAACACTTTGCAAGAACAATTTTAAAGCCATGTCTGCCAAATGCAGGCATGGCGTATGCAAAAAATGACTCTGTTAATTAAAAATAGGCTTTTTTAACTTAAATGTGATAAATATACTAACATATATTTTGTAAAAGTTAAGAAAAAATGTTATGAAAATATATTGATAAAAAATATTATATACTAATATTGATGTTTGAAAAATAAACAACTGAACATCAAATAGTGACAATACAAAAAGGATGTATACAAAGTAATTTTGTATCTTCTTTTTATTTTATATTGACATTTATAGTAATGAGTTGAAATGTGGGTAAGAATATTGATTATTGTTTGATAATTTTGTATAATTAAAAAAGGAAGTGGTATTATGTTTAAAGAATTTAAAAAGTTTATTGCTAGAGGTAATGTACTTGATTTAGCTGTTGGGGTTATTGTTGGGGGGGCATTCTCATCAATAGTTACTAGTTTGGTAAATAATATCTTTACACCTATTATAGGTCTTATTGTAGGTGGTGTAGATTTTTCAAGTCTATCTATTACATTTAAAGATACAAAAATTATGTATGGTGCTTTTATACAAAGTGTTATAGATTTTTTAATCGTAGCATTTTGTTTATTCCTAGTAGTAAAAGCAGTTAACAAAGTAACTCATAAAGATAAAAATGAAGAACCAAAAAAAGCAGTAGAAAGTGCAGAACTTAAGACTTTAAAAGAAATAAGGGACTTACTAAAAGATGACATACAAAGCAAGTAATAACAAAGAAATAGAAGTTGTAATAGTTAGAAAAAATAATAAACATATATATTTTAGAGTAAAAGAAGATTTAAAAATATATGTAACATGTCCAATATATTTAAGTGTAAATAATATCTTAAAAATGATTGGTGAAAATGAAAAAGACATATTAAGAATGTATGATAAAGCATATGAAAAAAGTAGAGATAATGAATTGTTTTTATACTTAGGTAAGAAATATTACATAGTAATAAAAGAAGATAATGTAGGTGTTACATTTGAAGGTGATAATGTAATTACACCATCAATGAAAGCATTAGAATTATTTTATAATACTGAAGTGGATAGAGTATTTAAAAGTGAAGTAGAAATAGCTAAAAAGTGTTTTACAAACTTACCTGAGTTTACCTTGAAGTATCGTAATATGTTAACCAGATGGGGAGTATGTAATCCAAGTAAAAAGACAGTAACATTAAATACTGAATTATTAAAAAAAGATATAAACTTACTTGATTATGTAATCATTCATGAGTTATGTCACTTCTTTGAACCTAATCATAGTAAGAAATTTTGGAATTTAGTAGGACTTGCATATCCGGATTATAAAAATGCAAGAAAGGCGTTGAAATCATGATAATAACTAGTGTACATAATGATAAAGTAAAATACTGGTGTAATTTAAAAAACAAGAAATTTAGAGATAAAGAAAGAAAGTTTTTAGTAGAAGGTGACCACTTAATAAAAGAAGCTATTAAAAATAATTTAGTAGTTGAAACAATAAGTTGTGTAAATAAGAATGCTGACTACTTCATAACTAAAGAGATAATGGAAAAGATTAGTGAACAAAAATCAATTAGTTATGATATAGCAGTAGTTAAATTTATTCCTGAAGATAGTATAAATGGCAATATTATTATGTTAGATAATTTACAAGACCCAGGTAACCTAGGTACAATTATAAGAAGTGCAGTTGCATTTAATATTGGAACTATTATTATTAGTGATGATTCAGTTGATTTATATAATCCGAAAGTAGTTAGATCTACCGAAGGTATGATTTTTAATTTAAATGTAATAAGAAGAAATTTAAAAGAAGTAATACCAGTATTAAAAAGGCAAGGTTATAAAATAGTGGGTACACTAGTAAATGCTGGTGATGATTTAAAAAATATAGATAAAGAAAATGTCTGTATAATAATAGGTAATGAAGGAAATGGAATGTCCCTAGATATTAGGGATATGTGTGATAATTTTACAAATATTAAAATAAGTGATAATTGTGAAAGTCTAAATGCTGGAGTTGCAGCAAGTATAATAATGTATGAGGTAAATCATGAATGAAATGATATTTATTGGTAAAAGTACTAGTACCTTTGGAATAAAAGGTGAACTAAAAGTAAGAAGTGATTTTAAATACTTAGATAAAGCTTATAAAATAGGTAATGTTATATTAATAAATAATATAGAACATAAAATAAGTGGAGTAAGATATCATAAAAATCATGTATTATTAAAAATAGATAATTTAGAAAATATAAATGATGTATTAGATTATGTGGGATATAACATTTATATAAAAAGAAGTGATTTAAATTTAAGTAGTAATGAATACTTAGATAGTGATTTAATTAATAGTGATGTAATAAATGATGGTATTAATTTAGGTAAAGTTATTGATGTAATAAGAGGGGTTAATACCTTAATTAAAGTTAGTGGTAAAGTCATATTTTACATACCATATGTAGATGAATATATAATTAATTTTGATTTAGAAAATAAAAAATTGTATACTAAAAATTGTGAAAATTTAATAATGTAGGAGGGTTTATGAAGATTGATATTTTAACACTATTTCCTGAGATGTTTGAAGGTTTTATTAATACATCTATTATAAAAAGAGCAAGAGAATCTAAAAAAATAGAAATAAATTTAATAAATTTTAGAGATTATTCTCCTTTAAATAATAAGCAAGTAGATGATACACCATATGGTGGTGGAGCAGGAATGATTTTAAGATGTGAACCAATATTTTTGTGTTTAGATAATATTGATACTAGTGATGCTTACATTATTTTATTAAGTCCAGAAGGTACAAAATATAATCAAGGTGTAGCAAAAAGAATAAGTAAAGATATAAAACACTTAATAATTATTTGTGGTCATTATGAAGGGTTTGATGAGAGAATCAAAACATTAGTCGATGAAGTTATATCAATTGGAGATTATATCTTAACAGGAGGAGAAATTCCAGCGATGGCTTTAATAGATAGCGTTACTAGATTAATTCCTGGAGTAATAACAAGTGATTCTCTTGAAGATGAATCATTTAATGATTCTTTACTTGATTATCCAACATATACAAAACCTCAAGAATATCGAGGATTAAAAGTACCAGATATATTATTATCTGGAAATCACAAAAAAATAGATGAATATAGAATGAGTGAAAGAATTAAAAAAACAAAAGAATTAAGACCTGATTTAATGGAGAATAAAAATGAATAGTTATATATTAAAGAAAAATAAAAAAGATGAGGATATACTACTTTTTCAAGAAAAAATAAGTTATTCTTTTACTCCGAAGAAGTCTTATAAATGGGTTAAAAAAGTTACAGTTTTAGACCCAGACATGTTAAGTAGCATCTGGGAAAATAAAATAACAAAAGAATATAATAAATTATTAAAAATAATATATGGTTTAATATCAAGTGATGAAACTGATAGTAGTAATGTTTTAGTAACATATACTGAAATAGAAAGATTAAAACAATATTTATTAAGTTTAGAGATAAAAGGACTAAAAAAAGAATTTATTAATAAGTATTTAAAGAAATTATATATATTAGAATTAGAACTTAAGAAAGTTCATGTAATGGAATTAACTGAAGAAATAGGAAGAGGTAGATAAGTATGAAAAATAATAAAATTTTGTTATTGATATTAGGTAGTGTAATGGTGGTTATAAGTATTATTTACTTAACTTATTTTAGAAAAGTAACTGTGTCATTTACTGCCAAAATTGGAGCAGGGGTTGCACCAATAAGTGTAAGAATCGGAGAAAAGGTGGATGAACCAACATTACCAGATAATGATGAATATAAATTTGTTGGTTGGTACAAAGATGGAGAGAAATTTGATTTTAATACTCCGATAAAGAAAAATATAAATCTTGAAGCTAAATGGGAAAAAATAGAAAAATAATTTACACATATTTGTAAAACATGAGAATAAGTACTTGAAAAAATTATTTATTCTTGGTATTATGTTTTAGGATATGAGGTAATATGAAAGAAAAAAAGATTAGTGCTAAAGGAATATCAGTAATAAGTTTTGTATTATTACTCATATATATTTCTGTATTTATGGCATTTTAGTAAAACATTAAAGATTATCTTTGGTGTTTTTTTCATATAATTAACTGGTGATACTTATGAATCTTATTGCCCACCGGGGTATATGGAATAAATATATAAAAGATAATTCATATGAAGCAATAAAAAATGCAATAAAAAGCGATAAATATATCGGGGTAGAATTTGATGTAAGAACAACACAAGATAAAAAAATAATTATTTATCATGATGCTTTATATAATGGCACATTAGTTAGTAAGATATTTTATAAAGATATGAAAGATGTATATTTACTTACAGATATATTAAGTATAAATACAAATAAAATATTATTAATTGAAATAAAGGATAGAAACATAGATAAAACTAAATTATTAAAAATATTAAATAGATATAAAAGAAATTATTATATTATGTCATTTAATACAAAATTAATCGAAGAACTAAAAGTATTAAATAATAAATATAAGTATGGTGTACTTAATTATGTTTTAAATAGTGATAGTAAATATAACTTAGATTTTATTTGTTTACTTGATATTATAGCTACAGATAAAATAATTAAAACTCTAGAAAAAAGAGGAATTGAAGTAATAATATATGGTACAATTAATATAAATAAAAGTGTAAAGTATATCGTAGATGATAAAAATTTATGAATATTTCACCAAATTGTTTTAATATTTTTAATATTTAGTGTATAATTAAATTAGGAAGTGAAATTATGAAAGTAATTATTTCTGCAGGTGGAACAATGGGTCACATTAATCCCGCTCTTGCAATTATAGATGAATTAAAAAGACATGATAAAAATTTAAGTGTAATATATATTGGAACTCACAATAGAATGGAAAAAGATATTATACCTAAGCTTGGTATAAAATATATTGGTTTAGAAATATATGGTTTTAGCAAAAAAAATATAATCAGAGATTTTAAAAATATATTCTTAATTAAAAAAAGTATTAAAGAATGTATTAATATTATGAATGAATTTAAACCAGATATAGTAATAGGTGTAGGTGGTTATGTTACATATCCAGTTATTAAAGCAGCAAAAACTCTACATATTCCTTCATTTATTCATGAACAAAATAGTATTCCAGGTAAATCAAATATAATGTTATCTAAATATGCTGATTGCATTGGTGTATCTTTTAAAAATAGTGAAGCCTACTTTACTAAAGCAAAAAAAGTAGTGTATACTGGTAACCCATGTGGAGAACTTGCAAAAAAGCAAGAGACTAAAGATTTAAGTGAATTTGGTTTTAAAAAAGGTGATAAAGTAATTATTGTAGTAGCAGGTTCTCTAGGTAGTGAATCATTTAATAATAAATTTAAAGCATATCTAAGTATGACAGGTAATGAATCATATAAAGTATTATATATCGCAGGTAAAAACTATTATGAAGAATTTATGAAAGACAATAATTTTTCTAAAAATGTTAAAGTAATTCCTTATTATGATAACTTATCAAGTATATTAGGTAGTGCATATTTAATTATCTCAAGGGCAGGAGCATCAACTTTATCAGAAATTGTGGCATTAAAAAAGCCAAGCATTTTAATACCAAGTCCATATGTTGCAAATAATCATCAATATTATAATGCACTAGATTTAGCTAATCTTGGTGTTGCAGAACTAATCGAAGAAAAAAATTTAAATGCAAACATGATTCAAGTAGCAATAAATGAACTTGTATATAATAAAGATAAATACAATGAAATGTTAAAAAACTTAGATAAGATGAATGAAAAATCATCATCAAATATTATTTATGATACAATAAAGGAATTGATAAAATGAATGAATTCGTAGAAAAAATGAATATTGATTTAAAAAACTATAATACATATAAAATCGGAGGCATTGCTAAATACTTAATTAAACCCAAAACAGCATATGATTTAAAACCTATTTTTGATGAGTTAAAAAATAAAAATATTCCATATCTTCTTCTTGGTGGTGGATCAAATGTAATACTTCCAGATGAAGACTTTAATGGTGCTATAATAAAGCTTGATAACTTAAATGAAGTAGAGTTTAAAGGCAAGATTTGTTATGCTGGTGCAGGAATACCTTTAAATAAATTAATAAAAACCTATATTGATAATGGTTATGTAAATTTAAAAAAACTATATGGAATACCTGGTACCTTAGGTGGTGCAATCCGTGGTAATGCTGGATGTAATAATGATGAAATATTTAATCATTTAATAAGTATTTTAGTTTATGATGATGGTGTAATTAAATATCTTAATAAAGAAGATATAGATTATAGTTATAGAGAAACTAGTTTTAAAAAAAATAATATGATTATTTTAGGGGCTATACTAAAAATAGAACTAGGAGATGCGAATGAAGCATATGAATATATTAAAGAGATATTCAATGATAGAATAAGTAAACAACCACTTGAATATCCAAGTGCAGGAAGTGTATTTAAAAATCCAAAAGGCAATTCTGCTGGTAAATTAATTGATGAATGTGGGTTAAAAAATTTATCTATCGGAGGAGCAAAAGTAAGTGATAAACATGCAAATTTTATAATTAACTATGAATTTGCTAAAAGTAGTGATATAATAAAGTTAATTGAAGAAATAAAAAAAGAAGTAAAATTAAAAAAGAATATAGATTTAGAATTAGAACAAATAATAATTAAATGGTGATTAGTGTGGCAAAGAAGAAAGTAAAAAGAAAGTTAAATAAAAAAGCATGCTTAGTTATGCTCTTGACATTATATTTAATTATAATGGCTTTTTACTATTGTCTTAATTTGCCAATAAAAAATATTGTTATCAAAGGAAATAACATAATAACAGATGATGAAATATTAAACGTATCAGAACTAAGTGATGCAAAATATATGTTTAAAATAAATTCAAGAAATATTAAAAAAAGAATAAAAACATTAAGTATAATTAATGATGTAACAATAAATAAATCATTAAGTGGAAAACTTGAATTAACCATAACAGAAAAAAAAGTATTATATTATAGTGTATTAGATAAATCATACATTCTAGAAGATGGTACCACTATGGATAATCTTGATATCGTAGGTGTTCCTTTACTTGTTAATTACATTCCAAGTGATATAAAAACAACTTTAATTAAAAAAATGAATAATATTAATTATGATAATATCAGTTTAATAAGTGAAATAGAGTATAGTCCCAATATCAAAAATGATGTAACAATTGATGGTAATAGATTCTTACTTAGAATGAATGATGGAAATATTGTATATATTAATTTAGCAAATTTTGATAAGATGGATAAATATATGGAAGTATATGCCACATTAAATGAAGGACAAAAAGGGGTAATTTATTTTGATAGTAGCAGTGAAAGAGTGGTATTTCAACCATTTGAATTAATAAAAAAGAAAGAAAGTGAAAAGAATGAATTATCAGAATGAATTAAAAAAACTTATTAATTTACTAGATTATAAACCAACACTTTTACTTCATAGTTGTTGTGGTCCTTGTTCAACACAAGTTTTATCTTACCTTGCACCATATTTTGATATAACCATTCTTTATTATAATCCTAATATTGAACCTAAAGAAGAATATGAAAAAAGAAAAAGTGAACAAATTAGATTTATCAAAGAATTTAATCATAATATAAAATTTATGGATTGTGATTATGATAATAAAACATACAGATGTAGAGTAAAAGGTTTAGAAAAAGAACGTGAAGGTAAAGCTAGATGCCCAGTGTGTTTTATGTTAAGAATGGAGTATACTGCAACACTTGCAAAAGAAAAAAACTTTGAATATTTTGGAACAACTCTAACAGTAAGTCCTCATAAAAATAGTAAGCAAATTAATATTCTTGGTGGTATTCTTGAAAAAAGACTTGGTGTAAAGTATTTATATAGTGATTTTAAAAAAGAAGATGGCTATAAAAGAAGTATAGAATATAGCAAAGTTTATAATTTATATCGTCAAGATTATTGTGGTTGTTTATTTAGTAAAGAAAATAATCAAAAATAGCTTGAATATTTCTAATAAATATTATAAAATTAATAGTAGGAGGGGTTATATGAAAATGAAAAAATGGGTGATACTTTATGAATAAAAAAATACAAAGATTGATGCTTATTGCTTATATTGGAGCATTACTAATTATGTTAACAGGTGCAACATATGCATATTTTACAATGATTAGGGTCTCTAAAATATCTCCGGTAGTGGATGTTAAAACTGCTACAACCAATTTTAGTTCTTTTGACTCAGGCAATCCAATATACATAAACCCAACCGTAGATAACTTTAGAGAAGGAATGGGCAACTTAACAAGTGAAACATTTGCAAGTGCTTATTTAAAAGTTGAAAATCCATCTGCTGAAAAAGAAATGAAATATAACTTTATATTAAATATTGAAACTAATGATTTAGAATATTCATCAGATAATCAAAATGCAGAGCTTTTACTTAAGGTAACGGATCCTAATGGTGATGAATTAACACAAATCGAAGGATTAAAATATGTAAGTGTAACAGATGGAAAGGGTGAAGAACAAACCGGTTTTGATTTAACAACAAGTCTTGGTAAATACTTTATTGCTAAAGATTATGTTTTAAAAACAAATACTGAAGTAACACAAAACTGGTATGTTAAAATAACTTATATCAATCTTGGTGAAAAACAAGATAAGAATTTTGATAAAAAATTAGAAGGATTTGTCAAAATAGAAAAGGCGGGTTAGTAGTATGAATGAAAGAATAATGAAATATCAACAAATTTTAGTGGAAGAGTATAAAAGATTACATCCAACTGAGGTTGAAAATTTAACAGATAAGGAAGTTGCACTTATGAATCCAATTACATCTGCTGATATTGAAATGTTTCTTTCAGTAGACCTAATGCATATCAAGGGTGAAATAAATGAATTACTTGATGAAATAAGTGATAATGAAAAAGTAATCAAAGATGATAAAACATATTCTGATTTAAAAAAAGAATGTCGTGATGAAAATAGAGAATTTCATCTAAGAATTCAAAGTCTTAAAAAAGATTATGAAGAAATAGAACAAATTTATAGAAGTGTGGTAAAAAATGAAAAAAGAGGAAGTATTAGATAATTTTTTTAAAGTATTAAAAAGTGAATATAATTATTCTGATTATACAATAAAAAATTATAAGTTAGACTTAACTCTTTTTTTTGACTTTTTAAATAAATCAAATATCAATTATTTATATTTAAATAAAGATAATGTTTTAGCATATTTAAAATATTTAGATAAAATGAATTTAAAAAATAGTACTATATCAAGAAGAATAAGTGCATTAAGAACATTTTATAATTATTTAATGAATGAAGGTTTAATTAATAGTAACATATTTTTAAATGTTAAAAATCCAAAGCTTGAAAAAAAACTTCCAAATTATCTAAATTATACTGAAATGGAAGAGTTACTTGAATCAATTGATATAAAAACTGATGAAGGATTAAAAAGAAGATTATTAATAGAAATGTTTTATTCAACTGGATGTCGTGTAAGTGAAATAATTAATATAAAAGTTAAAGATATAGATTTTTTAAATAAAAAAATAAGAATAATGGGAAAAGGTAGTAAAGAACGTATTGTTTATTATGGAGATTATGCTAAAAAATACCTAGATAAATACCTAAGTAAAGGTCTAGATAAAGATTATTTATTTGTAAATAAACATGGTGATAAATATACAGTGGAAGAAATAGAATTAATAGTTAAAGATATAATGAAACATTTATCAATTAAAACACATGTAACACCTCATACATTAAGACACACATTTGCAACACATTTACTAAATAATGGAGCAGATATAAGAAGTGTTCAAGAATTACTGGGGCATTCCAATTTATCAACAACAGGAATTTACACTCATGTTTCAAGTGATAGATTAAAAGAAGTATATTTCAAAACATTTAAAAGATAAATTGATAGAATACTATTGCAAATAAATAAAATAAATGGTAGAATTTTTATAGAATAGAGGCATCATAATAGAGGTTTCGGAATGGAAAGGAAGTCTTTTTAAATGGAAAAGAAAAAGGTAAAATTATTTAGTGCAATAGCACTAGTGGCACTAGCACTTCTAGTAGTTGGTGCAACATATGCATATTTTCAAAACCAATATGGCTCTGCATCTAATGCAGATGTTAATGTAATAACAGCAACAACTGATTTATTAACATTTAAAATTGATAAAGCCATTAATATTAGTGTTTCACAAAGTGAATTTAAAAAAGGTAATCCAGATGCTAGTGATTCAACTGGTGCACATGCAACACTCACTGCTAGTAATTCAAAAAATATAGAAAAAACAACAAGAAGTTATAACATATATTTTGTTATTGATGCAAATGATTTTGAATATACAACACAGGATGGTACTCCAGAGTTATATTTAAATGTAACTGATCCAAATGGTAATAAACTTGAAAATATTACTGGACTAGTTCACTATGAAAAAGGTTTTGATATTACAACTAGAACTGGTGGATTTTTATTAGTACCAGATTATGATATCGAAGCAACTCGTGGAAATACAATTACTCAAGATTGGAAGGTTGAAGTTACATTTGCTAATCTTGATACTGATCAATCTAAGAATATGGGTAAAAGCTTATCAGGTAAATTATTTGTTACTAGTGATAAAATGAATAGTTATGAGTTATCTAAAATAACTAATATGACAACTAAAACAACTTACAATAGTATTGATACTACTTTAGAAGTAGAAAAAGGTAGTGCAGAAATAAATAAATACTTTTATGGTATAGAAAAAATATCAAGTAATGTAACTGGATATGTTAATAATAGTGGTGTTAAAAAAGTAGCTTTAAAAGATGTAACTTTTGTAGAAACAGATAAAAATACATATAAATTTGATAATTTAAGTGATAACTCTGTATATAAAGTTTATAGTTATGGAGTAGATAAGAATGGTATTAAAACTAATTTATATGAAACTGAAGTAACAACAAGTGAGTATAATTATCCAGTTGTAAATAGTGTAAGTCATACATCAACTTTAAATAGTATAACATTAAGTGTTAATGCAACTAAAGGAGATAATGATATAGTAAAATACTATTATTCAAAAGATAATGGACAAACTTATGAAGAAAGTGATTCAAATAGTTATGTATTTAATAATTTAAAAGATACAACAGAATATAAAATAAAAGTAAAAGTGCTTGATAGTTATGGAAGGTATTCAACAGAATTTGTTAAAGCTATATCAACAGAAACATATATATTACCAAGTGTAACAAATGTTACACCAACAACAAAATATAATCAAATAAGCGTATCTGTAGTTGGAGCCAATGGAACAAATAATATATCTAAATATTATTATTCAATAAATGATGGAGCATATACAGAAAGTACTAATTCATCATATACATTTACAGGATTAAATGAAAAAACAAATTATTCAATAAAAGTAAAAGTAGTTGATACTTTAGGAAGAGAATCAAATGTGTATAACTTAAGTGTAACAACTGATGAATATGTACTTCCAAAAGTTACAGATGTATCAACTTCATCAACATCTAATTCAATTACCATAAATGTAAGTGCAAGTGGTGGAACAGGAAACGTTGTAAAATATTATTATTCAAAAGATAATGGTTCAAATTATGTAGAAAGCACATCAAGTAGTTATACATTTAGTAATTTAACTAGTAATGCTACATTCTATATAAAGGTTTACGTTAAAGATAGTAATAATCGAACAAGTAGTGTGTCTGCTACATCTATTAGAACAAAAAGTAATGTTAAATTGTATAATTATGTAAAATCTAAATATACATCGCAAGGATCAAACGGATTATATTATCATGATGCAAGTCTAACAAATGGAGCAGGAGACAATAGTTATAGATATGCTGGAGCAAGTGATGCAGTAAATAACTATGTATGTTTTGGATCAAATGTAACACCATGCCCTGCAGATAATCTATATAGAATAATCGGAGTATTTGGAGATAGAGTAAAACTAATCAAATCAGATTATGCAACGACAGCATTATTGGGTGCAGATGGAGATTACAGCAAGATGTATACTGCAAATAATTGGGATAATTCAGCTTATAAAGGTAAAAATTTAGCTAATGTTGCAGCATATAATTGGAATAAGTCTAATCAAAATACATGGAGTTTATCAAATTTAAATAAAACAAATTTAAATAAAAATTTCATAACAAATATAGGAGCAGACTGGGCAGCTAAAATAGCAGAAACAACATGGAAAGTTGGAGGAAATACATGGGCAAATATAGGAACACAACCAGCTAAAACAGCATATCAAAATGAAATAGTAAGTCCAGTAACAACAAATAGTCAAGATAATGCAACAGAATTAAAAGCAAAAATAGGATTAATGTATGTAAGTGACTATATGTATGCAGTGCCACAAGATAAGTGGACATTAGTAGGTTATAATAGTGATGCATTAAAAGATTATAGAGCAGCCATAAGTGTCAATTGGATGTATATGGGGCTATATGAATGGACTCTTTCCCGTATTGCGGACTTTTCGAGCATTGCGTTCACTGTGTATAACACTGGTTACGTGAACAGCAGCTATGTTGGCAACCGTGCGTACGGGGTTCGGCCAGTCTTCAATCTCTCATCTTCCGTGAACTATGTATCGGGAAGCGGCACTGCCGCTGATCCGATCAGAATAAACTAGGATCGGACATGCCTGTCTAGCGCGTCCGCGTGCTAGGTCAGGCGGGGTGCAAAATAAATGTGAAGTGAAGAAATTGGCGTGGTGGAAGACCTCAACTGCCGAGTCTCGCGGTTTGTGCGAGGTGAGGCAGCAGTGCCAAGTTATCAACAAAAATATGTAAAATAATAGGCGTTTAACGGTAGTTTAGTTAATGTAAGACCTAAAATGTTAGGGTAATCTTGTGGATAAATTTCCCGTAATGCGGACAATTCGAACAATGCGTTCAATGTGAATAACACTGGTAACGTGAACAACAACAATGTTGGCAACAATGCGTACGGGGTTCGGCCAGAGACCTTTATAGTTCTAGTGATTATAAGATTAAGGTTTTATAGTGAATGAGATAGAGGACAAAGATTATCCTGTGGCTAAATGCTGCGAATGAGGAGTGTGGACGGGTATTGCATACGTGTGATCCCTGCCAGCCACACTATATATTGCAATTAAAGGAATTAAAGAAAGTAAAGGAGTAAAAAGTGGAAAAAAATTGTGTGGTTCTGTATAAAGCAGGAAAATTTTATAGTGCATATGGGGATTGTGGTATCATTATTCATAACTTAATGGGGTATAAATATGTAGAGTATAAACACTCAGCAGGTTTTCCAGAAAGTTCTATAGCTAAAGTAAAAAAAGCACTTGAAGATGCCAAATTACCATATATGATATATGAAAAGGAAACACTAATTGAAGAGTCTAAAGGACTTAAAAAAAATTATAATAATATATTAAAAGAATCTTTAAAAAAAATGGAAATGGAAACTAGACTTAATAGATTACAAACTAAGCTTGATAATTTTTCTTTAAATGACTTAGAAAAAGTTGTCGAAGGTATAGAGGATAGTACTATTAATGAATAATGATAAATTCTTGATAATTAAAAATATCAAGATTTTTATATTGAGTTTAGAAAAATTATTAATTACGTTTCCTAAAAAAGATATGTTTAGTAAAAATATGGTATATCAAGATGCCCTAGATATCCTAGAGCTGGTTACTAAAGCTAACTATGAAAATAGGATAGATTATAAAAAGACATTTCAAATAGAAGCTTTATCTAAGATAAATAAGATAGATTTTTATTTAGAAAGAGCATATAAATTTAGATATATAAGTGAAAGACAATGTACTAATGCAATAAATGATTTAGAAAAGATAAATAAAATGATATATACTTGGTGTAAGAATGAAAAATAGTATATCTTTAGATAATTTGTTATTTATATATGAAAAAGAGATTAGTAAGAATATTAAGAATAAGAAAAAATTATATGATTTTGAAATAAATAAGATGCAGTATATAGAAAATATTATGTATATGCTTAATAATGGTTATGTAGGACATAACCATTATAATATATTTTTAATATATGAACCTAAATGTAGATTAGTTATGAGTTTATCTGTTAAAGATAAAGTTATAAATCATTTTGTTACTAGATATATACTAGAAAATAAACTAACTAAGTATTTAGATGATAGAAATGTTGCTACTAGAAAAGGTATGGGTACTGATTATGCAGTTAAGTTAGTTATTAAGTATATGAATAAGTTAAAACAAAAATATGATAAGTTTTATGTTCTTAAACTAGATATTAGTAAGTATTTTTATAGTATAGATCACGAAGTTTTAAAAAACTTAATGATAGATAAATTAGATACTTATGAATATGATATTATTAATAAAATAATAGATAGTACTAATAAAAAGTATATTAATGATACTATTAATTATTTAAAACTTAAAAAGAATGTAGATATACCATTATATGAATATAATAAGGGTTTACCTATAGGTAATATGACTAGTCAGTTTTTATCTATATATTATTTATATAAGTTAGATCATTATATAGTAAATAATTTACATTTAAAATATTATGTTAGATATATGGATGATTTTATTATATTTGATAATGATTTAAATCATTTAAAAAAGTGTAAAGATATAATAATAGATATTCTAGAAAATGAATATAAATTAAAGGTTAATAAAAAAAAGACTTGGATATGTAACATAGATAGTGGTTTTAGTTTTTTAGGATATACATGTAAAGTGATAGATAATAAAACTATTGTTAGAATAAAGAAAAGTAATATAGATAAAATAAAGAAAAGAGTTAAAGAAGTAAAATATTTATATGATAGTAAAAGAATGGACATTTATAAAGCTTTTTGCACTATTATGACCTATACTTATAGTTATAAGTTTAGTGATAATAAAAAAATAAAGAAAGTTATAAATAGGTATTGGTATGAAGAATAAGTATTATTTTTTTAAAAAGGTGTATAAAGAATATGTTGTTATTATGAAGATTAAGGGTAAATATAAAAGTTATGGACATGATAAAGAGTTAATTAAATATATAAAGAATAATGATATAAATTATGTAATTGTGGATAGTGATTTTAAAGTAAGTGTAGTGCAAGTAAATCATATTAATAATTATAAGAAATATTTAATAATGAATTGGATTAAAAATAAATGTATATAAGTATGTGATGGAATGATATTTAATTGAGTTTTATGTAAATTTAGAATAAATTTTCAAATTTCATTTGTAATTTTCTCTTGAGTGTTATATAATTTATTTGTGGCAACTCCTTTTTATTTTTTTTGTATATTAGTATTTTAACATTAGAGTTGCCACCTTAGTAAGTTTTAGAAGGGTTTGATATAACATGATTGTTATATCAAATTTTTAATTTATAAAGATAAATTAAGTTAAAAACATGGCAATGTCCATGTTTTTTTGATATAATTATTTTAGAATTGAGGTATAAAAATGAATGAAGAAGTAATAAGTAAAGTTAGTAAAAAAATAAATTTGAAGGAATATCAAATTAAAAATGTTATTGGTATGCTTAGTGAAGGAGCAACAATACCATTTATGGCTCGTTATAGAAAAGAAGTAACTGGTAATTTAAATGAAGATGAATTAAGACTTATTGAAACTGAATATAACTATATGGTTAATTTGCAAAATCGTAAAGAAGATGTTAAGAGATTAATTAATGAAAAAGGTATGCTTACTGATGAGTTAGTTAAAGCTATAGATGAAGCCACTAAGTTAAGTGAAGTCGAAGATATTTATGCTCCATTTAAAGAAAAAAGAAAAACTAAAGGTACTGAAGCTATTAAACTTGGACTTGAACCTTTAGCTAAAATAATTATGACTTTACCAAATAAAAGTAGAGAAGAAATAGCTAAAGAATTTTTAAATGAAAATGTTAAAACTGTGGATGATGCTATTACTAATGCTGGATATATTATTGCAGATTGGATTAGTGATAAACCAAAGTATAGAAAATTTATTAGAAAATATTATTGGTATAATGGTCTTGTTAAAGGTAAATTAAAAAAAGGAGCAGTTGATGAGGCTAAGGTATATGAAACATATTATGATTTTGAATGTAAGATAACTAGTATTAAACCACATCAAGTACTTGCATTATCTAGAGCTGATAAAGAAAAAGTTGTAACATATTCATTAAGTGTTAAAAAAGATGATATTATTAAATATTTAGAAAATGAAGTAATAGGTAATAAGAAGTCACCATTAGTTAATGATATGATGGTTTTTATTGAAGATGCTTGGAAGAGATTAATTGAACCATCAATGGAAAGAGATATTAAAGCAGAATTATATGATAAAGCTAGTGAATTTGGTATTGGTGAGTTTGGAAATAATTTAGAGAATTTACTTCTTACTCCGCCGATTAAAGGTAGTGTAGTTTTAGGCTTTGATCCAGCATTTAGAACTGGATGTAAACTTGCGGTATTATCTGAGACTGGTGAAGTTTTAGAAATTGGAGTTATTTATCCACATGAACCTAAAAAAGAAGTTGATATGGCTGAAAAGATAATCTTAGCTTTGATTCAAAAACATAATATTAAGATAATTGCTATTGGTAATGGTACAGCTTCACGTGAAAGTGAATTGTTTGTTGCTAATTTAATAAAAAAATATAATTTAGATGTTAAGTATGTCATTGTTAGTGAAGCAGGTGCTAGTGTTTATTCAGCAAGTCCTTTAGCTAAAAAAGAATTTCCTGATTATTCAGTTGAGCAAAGAAGTGCAGTATCTATTGGAAGAAGATTACAAGATGCTTTATCTGAACTAGTTAAGATTGATCCAAAGAGTATTGGTGTAGGTTTGTATCAACATGATTTAAAACAAAAAGAACTTGATGATGAACTTGGTTTTGTTGTTAGTAAAGTTGTTAATGAAGTTGGTGTTAATTTAAATAATGCTAGTGATAGTATCTTAAATTATGTATCTGGTTTAAATAAAAAAGTTATTGGTAAGATACTTGATTATAAAAAGAAAAATGGTAGTTTTAAAAGTAGAGAAGAGTTAAAAAAAGTATCTGGTATGGATGAAAAAACATTTGAACAATGTGCAGGTTTCTTAAGAATATTTGGTAGTAATCCTTTGGATAAGACTAATATCCATCCAGAAGATTATGAGTTAGTTTTAAAAATACTTAATGATTATAATGTTAGTGAGTCTTTGGTAGGTACTAAAGATATTGAAGAAAAATTAAAGGAAATTAAAACTAGTGATATTATAAATAAATATAATATAAGTGTGGATAAATGGGAAACAATTAAGAATAATTTAGTTAATGGAGTAATTGATCCAAGAGATGAAATTAAACAAATGAATCTTAGAAGTGATGTTTTAACAATTGATGATTTAGAACTAAATATGAGTTTGGAAGGAACAGTTAGAAATGTTACATCATTTGGTGCTTTTGTGGATATTGGGCTTCATGATGATGGTTTAGTTCATATATCAAAAATGAGTAAGTCATTTATTAAACATCCAAGTGAAATATTAAAGGTTGGAGATATTATTACTGTATATGTAATAGGTATAGATAAAGATAAAGGAAGAGTAAATTTATCTTTAATTGAGGAATAGGTATGAAAGCAATATTTAATTTAATAAGAGTAGCTATAATATTTTTACTTATCGGAGGTGTATTTTTTCTTCTTATTAATGAGACATTTATTAATGAAGTTTTTAAAACTGAGGCAATGGATGGTGATGGAATAAGTATTAATAGATTTATGTATTTAGTACCAAGTGATAACAAAAATGAAGCAGTATTTTATACACCGATATCTTTTAGTAAATTGGAAAGCAAGAAGAAAAACTATTTAAATAGTTTAGAGTCATGTTATGGAATATATTATTATGATAAAGATAATGATATAACTATTACTAAGTATGATATTGATAATAATAAATATTTAAAGAAAGTTTATATAAGTTATTCAAGTGGTAATTATTGTAGTGGGGATTATAAATTAACTGATATGTGGGTTTATGAATATATAAATTTAAGTAGCTTTATAAGTGGGGATATAACTGAAAAAGCTATGAATGGATTAATTGATACAATTTATAAAAGTAAAAAGGAAGATAATCCGGTGATAAGTAATTATAAAAATACAATAAGTATTAATGTATTATGTAATAATAATGGTAAAGATTATAATTTGTATTTTGAAGATTTTAGTGATAATCAATTGATTGTTAAGAAAGAAGAAAAAGGTGTAGTTAAATTTGCAGTATATGATATAGATAATGTTAAAGATTTACTTAATAGTTTAGAAAAAAATAAATAACACAAGCAAGAGCTTGTGTTATTTTAGTTAATGAGAAACATCAAGGAAAATCCCTTGGTAAAAATATGAAAAAGAGATGTTTCTCATTAGTTAATTATATTTTATATTTTGCTTCTTGTCAAATAAAATTGCAATTTTTTTTAAATTATGTTATAGTATTGTTGCAGGAACGAAATAAAAAGCACAATAAGAGGAACTGAAAAAAGATGCTAGAGAATTCTCTAGCTTTTTAAAAAATAATTGGACAAGGCTTTTGCTATAATTACGTTTGTTAAATGAGAATAAATTATAGTATAAGATATGGAGGTATAAAATATGTATAGAGATGATTTTCCAATGTTAAATAAAGATATTATTTATTTTGATAATGGTGCTACAAGTTTAAAACCTAAATGTGTTATAGATAAAATAAAAGATTATTATGAAAATTATAGTGCAAATGCTCATAGAGGGGATTATGATATATCGTTTAAAGTTGATGTTGAATATGAAAATGCTAGAGAAGAAGTAATGAATTTTATTAATGCAAAGAAAAAAGAAGAAGTAGTTTTTACTAGTGGAACAACTGATTCTTTAAATATGATTGCTTTTGGTTTTTTTCAAAAATATTTAGAACCAAGTGATGAAGTGTTAATAACAACAAGTGAACATGCATCAAATGTATTACCTTGGTTTAGATTAAGTAAATTGATTGGTTGCAAAGTTAATTTTATTCCTTTGGATGAAGATTATCATGTAACTCTAGATAATGTTAAAAAAAGTATTACTCCGAATACGAAGGTTATTTCTTTAGCTGGTGTTACTAATGTTATTGGAGATGTTCGTCCGATTAAAGAGATTACTAGACTTGCTCATGAAAGAAATATATTTGTAGTTGTTGATGGAGCTCAAAGTGTTCCTCATATTAAGACTGATGTTCAAGATTTAGATATAGATTTTTTAGCTTTTTCTGGACATAAGATGCTTGGACCAACAGGTGTAGGGGTTTTATATGGAAAGTATGAATTATTAAATGATTTAGAACCTGTTAGAGTAGGTGGAGGAATGAATGAATCTTTTGATACAGTTGATAGTGTATATTATAAAGAAATACCTACAAGATTAGAAGCTGGTACTCCGAATATAGCCGGTGTTATAGGGTTAGGAGAAGCAATAAGATATATTAAAAAAGTAGGTATAGATAAAATACATGAAAGAGAAATATACTTAAGAAATTATTTAATTGAAAAGCTATTACCAATGGAACATATTGATATTATTAATTTAGAAGCTGATAGTGGAATAGTGGCTTTTAATGTTGAGGGAATATTTAGTCAAGATGTTGCTTATTATTTAAATAAATATAATATATGTGTTAGAGCTGGTAATCACTGTGCAAAGATACTTAAAAATGCAATAGGGGCAACAAATTCTTTGAGAGTTAGTTTATATTTTTATAATACTGAGACTGAAATAGATGAATTTGTAGAGTTACTTAAGAATAAACAAAAAATAGAAGATGAAATGATTTAGTCTTCTATTTTCTTTTCTATTGCTTTATGATATACCTTTAGTATGTCTGATGCAAATACTTCTTTTGAATATTTGTAGGTGCTGTTTTTAGCATTGGTTGACATTTCTTTGTATAGTTTTTTGTTTGTCAAAAGTTTTAAAATGTCATCAATAAATTCTTTGTCACTATTAAATAAGTATCCATTGTAGTTTGGTATTATTGTTGCTTTAAATGATTCATCGTTGATACATAATGTTGGTTTTGATGATGCTAGTCCTTCGATGATTGTTAAACCTTGGGTTTCTGTTTTAGAAAATGATGCAACAACATTAAATAAATTGTAGTATGATGGAACTTGGTCGTATAAAACTTTATCTGTGAATATTACATTGTTTGTTAAATTAAGTTTTTTTGTTAATTCTTTTAAGCTATCTATATCTGGACCACCACCAACTAGCATTAGTTTTATGTTTTTGTTTTCTTTAACTAGTGTAGTCATAGTACTAATTAGTTTATCAAAACTTTTTTCTGGTGCTATTCTTCCTACAGAACCTATTAGAAAATCATCATCTGAGAGATTATATTTTGCTTTTATTTTTGTTATGTTTTCTTTCATTTTGCTATTTAAACTAAATTTATCTATGTCTATACCTGTTGGTATAACATTAATATTCTTCTTTATATTATATTTGTTTATAAATAATTCTTTTATTTTTTCAGTTGGCACAATTAGTTCATCACAATGTTTTTCACAGTAATATTTAGTTATTTTGATTGCTAATTTTTTTGCTGCATTATTAAAGTGTCCATGCGTTATGTAATGAACATAATCTTCATATAATGTGTGATATGTATGCACAACAGGTATATTTAGTTTTTTTGCTACTATTCTTGAAAAATAACCAATACTAAATTCTGTTTGTGAATGTATTACATCAAGATTCCAATCTTTTATTATTTTCATAGCTTTATTTGAATAAATACCTGTTAGTTTTGTTCCATATATACCTGTTTTAATCCCTGGTAAGTATATTATTTTGTTTTCTTCATCATATTTAAATTTATTACTTATTAAGTTGGCAGTTACAATGTAAACTTGGTGATGCATTTTTTCTAATGCAGTTTTTAACATTTTGATGCTTGTTGTTACACCGGAGATGTGGGGCTCATAAGCATCTGTGAATATTCCTATTTTCATTTTTACCTCGCTTTATATATTATAAGTATAATATATTTTGTTGCTTTTTTCAATTTAAAAGTGTATGATATAGATGGTGGTGTTAGTGAAATACGTAAAATTAATAATAAAAGTAGTTTTTATTATAATAATTATTTTGTTGTTAGTTATACTTGGTATAAATTTTTATGTTAAATTAAGTAGTAAAGGTGATATTGTTAATAATCCAGATGAAGGAAAAGATGCAATATTAGTACTTGGTGCTGGTCTTAGGAATGGAAAACCTAGTCCGATACTTAAAGATAGATTAGATACGGCGATTAAGTTATATAAAGATGGTGTTTCTAAAAGAATAATTGTTAGTGGAGATCATGGTAAAAAATATTATGATGAAGTAAATGTTATGAAAGATTATTTAATTGATAATGGAATTGATTCTAATAATATATTTATGGATCATGCTGGTTTTTCTACATATGATAGTATTTATAGAGCTAAGAATATATTTCAAGCAAATGATATTGTGATTGTTACGCAAGAATATCACTTGTATAGAAGTTTGTATTTAGCTAAGAGATTAGGTCTTAATGCTGTGGGTGTATCTGCAACACTTAGAGATTATACGGGCAGTTTAAAGTTTGAAGCAAGAGAAATTCTTGCACGTGATAAAGATTTTGTTAAAGTTATGTTTAAACCAGATGCTGATGTAATGGGTGATGTAATTCCTGTTAATGGTAATGGGGAAGTAACTTTTGATAAATAAGGAGAAATGTATGAAATATTTAATTAATGCTTTTTGGGGTTTTTGTATGGCTTTAGCTGATAGTGTTCCCGGGGTTTCTGGTGGAACTATTGCTTTTATTTTAGGGTTTTATGATAAGTTTATTAATTCATTAGATAGTTTGTTTTATGGAGACTTTGATGAAAAGAAAAGAGCTTTTTGGTTTTTACTTAAACTTGGAAGTGGTTGGATTGTTGGTCTTTGTTTAGCTACATTTATTTTAACTAAGTTTTTTGAAAGTAAGATATATGCAGTTAGTTCATTATTCTTAGGTTTTGTTATATTTTCACTTCCTTTGATTATAAAAGAAGAAAAGGATTGTTTAAAAAATAATTATAAGAACTTAATATTTAGTTTGATTGGAATACTTGTAGTTGTTTTAATTTCTTATTTTAATCCCGTTAGTGGAGGTACATCAGTTAATATAGCACATTTAAATATTGGACTTATTCTTTATATTTTAGTGGCAGGTATGGTTAGTATATCTGCGATGGTATTACCTGGTATATCTGGTTCAACACTTTTATTAATATTTGGTTTATATATTCCAATTATTAGTGCAATTAAAGAATTTTTATCATTAAACTTTACTTATGTACCTGCATTATTTGTATTTGGTATTGGTATACTTTTAGGTATTGGTTTAGTTATTAAGATTATTAAAGTTTGTTTAGAAAAGAAAAGAAGTGCAACTGTATATTTAATTCTTGGACTTATGATTGGATCATTATATGCAATTATAATGGGACCTAAGACACTTGAAGTACCAAGGGATGCACTTAATATACATACATTTAATATAATAATGTTTATTATAGGTGGTGTAGTTGTAATGGGACTTGAAAAAATAAAGAATGTTTTAAAAGAAAAACATATAGAAGGATAGGTTATGAAGAAGTTTAGGTATGTTTTAGCTGGTATTTGTTTTATTATATTTTTAGGTATTATGTATAGTGTTTTAAAATATGATAGTTTAAGTATAGATACTAGTGTTTATAATTTTATTAGTAATAATATAATGACTAATGGGTTACACCCATATGTCAAGGTAATTACTGAATTAGGTGGAGTTGGATTTACAGTAGTACTAACACTCTTAATTATTATATTTAGTAAAAAATATAGATGGTTTATAGCTGGTAATGTAGTTGTTACAACATTAGTAAATCAAATAGTTAAACATATAGTAAGAAGACCAAGACCAAGTGTTTTAAGATTAGTGGAAGAATCTGGTTATAGTTTTCCATCTGGTCATTCTATGGTAAGTGTTGCTTTATATGGTATTATTGTTTACACAATATATAAGAATGTTAAAAATAAATATGTAAAATGGATAAGTATTGTATTACTTAGTTTATTAGTTTTATTGATTGGTTTTAGTAGAATATATGTAGGTGTACATTATTTTACAGATGTAGTAGGTGGATTTACATTAGGTTTAGTTGTATTAATTATATATGTTGATATATATGATAAAGTAAAGGTGAAATATGAAAAGTAATAGTTTATTAGATAGTTTTAAATATGCATTAATGGGTATAGGGGAAGCTTTTAAGCAAGAAAGAAATTTAAAAGTTCATACATGTATGATGATATTAGTTGTTATAGCAGGTATTTATTTTAAATTAAGTACTTGGGAATGGATTGTTTGTTTAATTGCTTTTGCATTAGTTATTGGGGCTGAAATGATTAATACTTCATATGAAGAAATGGTTAATTTGTTATCACCGGAGAAGAGATTGGAAGCAAAATATGCTAAAGATATAGCTGCAGGAGCTGTTTTAGTGTTTGCATTTTTTTCAGCAGTTATTGGGTTAATTATATTTGTGCCAAAGATTATTGAATTATTTTAACGAAAAAGATATTGCATAGAAAAGAAATAAATGGTAAAATTTTAATAGAATAGAGGCTTCGGAATAGAGGCTTCGGAATAGAGGCTTCGGAATAGAGGCTTCGGAATAGAGGCTTCGGAATAGAGGCTTCGGAATAGAGGCTTCGGAATAGAGGCTTTTTTGTATGGGTAAATTTATTTCAAGAACAATTACAATTGGTGCAGTTTTGTGCAGTATATGTTTTGTTACATACAAATTTTATGATGTAACAACTATTGAAGATACATCAACAAAAAATATAAAACAAAATAATAATATGTTGAGTATGATGTTAGAAACTGAAGCAGGAAGCGGAAAATATCAAGTTTCATCATCAAATACATGGCCAACAGTTGTATATATATTTAATAGTGAATTAAGTAAATGTGAACAAGGAAGTAAACTATCTTGGGATGATACAAATAAAAAAGTGGTAATGGAAGGAAACGTATCAGATAAATGTTATGTATATTTTGATGCAATTGTTCCTCCAAAAGTTTTGTCTGATGTATGTAATGGTGGAGAAAGTTTATCATCTTGTATAATTGAATTATCAAATAAAAGTGAATCAACTTTAATAAATATTTATTATCATGATTCAGGTCTAACAAATGGAGCAGGAGATAATTCATATAGATATGCAGGTGCTAGTGCAGATGTGAAAAATTACATTTGTCTAGGTTCAAGCGAAGAAACTTGTCCAGAAGATAATCTATACAGAATAATCGGAGTATTTGGAGACAATAATCACGGAGTGACAGGACAACAATTAGTAAAAGTAATAAAAACTATATCTTATGGTACCTTTGCATGGAATAGTATTAGCTCAAATGATTGGACGAGTGCATCACTAAATGAAACACTAAATTCTACATTTAAAACAGAAAAATTATCTGGAATTGAAGATAAAATAGCAGAAGTATCATGGAAAGTAAGTGGATATAGTACTACTTTTGCAACTGCAAAAACAGTATATACAGCAGAAATAACGAATGCATATAAAACACATACATCAAAAATAGGATTAATGTATCCGAGTGATTATGGATATGCAACAACCCAAGATTATTGGACAACAGATTTAGATAGTTATGATTCATCAGCATATAAAAAAGATTGGCTTTATTTAGGTTCTACTGAATGGTTATTGTCGCCTGGTACTGGCAGTTCCAGTAGTGCTTGGTATGTGAGTAGCAATGGTAACGTCCGCTACAGTTACGGCTTGGCTTATACCTATGCTGTGAGACCTTCATTTTATCTTTTATCCTCAGTAGGCTATGCTTCTGGAGATGGAAGCCAAAATTCACCAATTCTCATAAATTAACAGGATGATAACTATTGCTTAGTTCTCATACATGTAAATAATGGTTCTTCGAAATCTAGTGGGGAGCTAAAATAACTCCTCATCGAAATCTGGTGGGGAG
>OBKS01000812.1_pt1 | contig 26472 bp, 19 predicted proteins | sample 1517381 | NCBI WGS metagenome assembly OBKS01 (sample SAMN04571686, study PRJEB22368) | human gut metagenome | biome: human gut; material: stool | host: Homo sapiens | place: Luxembourg | collected 2012-08-03 | reverse complement strand
CGTTTCTGGGCAAAGGGAATGGAGCAGGATAAGATCAATGCTTACATGACTCTGTACCATGCACTGGTAACCATCGCCAAGACAGCAGCTCCGATGATCCCGTTCATGACAGAAGACATCTATCAGAACCTGGTAAGAAGCGTGGATAAAGATGCTCCGGAGAGTATCCATCTCTGCGACTTCCCAACTGTAAACGAAGCATGGATCGACAAAGATCTGGAAGCAGACATGAAAGAGCTTCTGGAGATCGTAGTTCTGGGACGTGCCTGCAGAAATACAGCAAACATCAAGAACCGTCAGCCGATCGGAACCATGTATGTAAAAGCTGAGAAGAAAATGAGTGAATTCTACACTGACATCATCGCAGACGAACTGAATGTCAAAGAAGTAAAATTCGCAGATGATGTAGAATCCTTTATCTCCTACAGCTTCAAACCACAGCTTCGTACAGTAGGACCGAAATACGGTAAACTCCTTGGAGGAATCAGACAGGCTCTCACAGACATCAATGGAACAGCAGCAATGAACGAGCTGAGAACCAACGGTGTCCTGAAACTGGATATCAACGGAAACGATGTAGAGCTTACAGAAGAAGACCTTCTTATTGAAACAGCACAGACAGAAGGCTATGTATCCGAATCTGACGGTGAAACATCCGTAGTCCTTGATACAAACCTGACACCTGAACTGATCGAAGAGGGATTCGTACGTGAGATCATCAGCAAGATCCAGACCATGCGTAAGGAAGCCGGCTTCGAAGTTATGGACAAAATCGTAGTATACGCTCACGGAAACGACAAGATCCAGGATGTCATGAAAGCACACGAAGATGAGATCAAGTCAGAAGTACTTGCAGACGAAATGGTACTTGGCGAGACCGATGGTTATGTGAAAGAGTGGAACATCAACAAAGAAGCAGTAACTATGGGTGTTAAGAAACTGTAATTGACAACATTCGGTCAATTACTGACAAGGTACTGATAAGTTACAGGTATTTCACAGGAAATATACTACTTTCGCAATGCACGATAAAAAAATGTTATAAAATTCGGCAATTATACACATGACAGACTGTCGAAAAAAGAGTATCATTATCTTTGACAGTCTGATTTCAGAGAGGAAATTGGAGGCGGAGATTCTTTGCCCCCAATTTCTCTGATATGAGAAAACAGAAGAGTTGACGGAATGAAGAGGTTCACCGGCAATATCCGCAAGGTGTATTGCTGAGAATAAAGTGAACAGTGAAACCATTACGGGAGGTATGAAATGACAAACGAAATGTTCAAGAAAGAGGCATTCAAGAAAAGCGTAAAAGACAACGTAAAATTCCTCTATCGAAAAACAATTGAAGAAGCTACACAGGAGCAGATTTTCCAGGCAGTAAGCTACTCTGTAAAAGACGTTATCATTGATAACTGGCTTGCAACACAGAAAGCTTATGACGAACAGGATCCGAAGATCGTATACTATATGTCCATGGAATTCCTGATGGGACGTGCTCTCGGAAACAACCTGATCAACCTTTGCGCTTACGGTGAAGTAAAAGAAGCTCTCGAAGAGCTGGGATTTGATCTTAACTGTATTGAAGATCAGGAACCGGATCCGGCACTTGGAAACGGTGGTCTGGGAAGACTGGCTGCATGCTTCCTTGATTCTCTCGCAACTTTAAATTACGCAGCATATGGCTGCGGAATCCGTTACCACTACGGAATGTTCAAACAGAAAATCCAGAACGGTTATCAGATCGAGGTACCGGATAACTGGTTAAAGAACGGCTATCCATTCGAACTGCGTCGTCCGGAATATGCCAAGGAAGTACACTTCGGCGGATATGTAAGAGTAGAGTACGATCCTGAAAAGGGCGGAAACAAATTTATCCACGAAGGATATCAGGCTGTAAAAGCCATTCCTTATGATATGCCGATCACAGGATATGACAATGATGTAGTAAACACACTTCGTATCTGGGATGCAGAGCCGATCGTAGACTTCGAGCTTGATTCCTTTGACAAAGGTGATTACAAGAAAGCAGTAGAGCAGGAGAACCTTGCCCGCAATATCGTAGAAGTTCTTTATCCGAATGACAATCATTATGCAGGTAAAGAGCTGAGACTGAAACAGCAGTACTTCTTTGTATCTGCAAGCCTCCAGGCAGCAATTGCCAAATACAAAAAGAAACATGACGATATCCATAAATTATATGAAAAAGTAACATTCCAGATGAACGATACACATCCGACTGTAGCAGTAGCAGAGTTAATGCGTATCCTCATGGACGAAGAAGGACTCGGATGGGATGAAGCATGGGAAGTAACAAGAAAATCTGTTGCTTACACAAACCATACTATCATGTCCGAAGCACTTGAGAAATGGCCGATCGAGCTCTTCTCCAGACTGCTTCCGCGTGTATACCAGATCATCGAAGAGATCAACCGTCGTTTCATCCTTGAGATTCAGGCAAAATATCCGGGAAATTATGAGAAGATCAAAAAGATGGCAATCATCTATGACGGACAGGTTAAGATGGCTCACCTTGCAATCGCAGCAGGCTACTCTGTAAACGGTGTTGCACGCCTTCATACAGAGATCCTGAAGAATCAGGAATTAAAAGACTTCTATGAAATGATGCCTGAGAAATTCAACAACAAGACAAACGGTATCACTCAGAGACGTTTCCTGCTCCACGCAAACCCACTCCTTGCAGACTGGATCACAGAGCATATCGGACCGGACTGGGTCACAGACCTTCCGCAGTTAAAGAAACTTGCAGTTTATGCTGATGATGAGAAAGCACTCCAGGAATTCATGAACATTAAGTTCAAGAACAAAGAGCGTCTGGCTAAATACATCCTTGAGCACAATGGCGTAGAAGTAGACCCGCACTCCATCTTCGATGTACAGGTTAAGAGACTTCACGAGTACAAACGCCAGCTCCTGAACATCCTGCATGTTATCTATCTGTACAACCAGATCAAGATGCATCCGGAAATGGAATTCTATCCAAGAACATTCATCTTCGGTGCAAAAGCATCCGCAGGTTACGCAACAGCCAAGAAGATCATCAAACTCATCAACTCCGTAGCAGATGTAGTAAACAACGACGCTTCCATCAACGGCAAGATCAAAGTTGTATTCATCGAAAACTACAGAGTATCCAACGCTGAGTGGATCTTCGCAGCAGCAGACGTTTCCGAGCAGATCTCCACAGCAAGTAAAGAAGCATCCGGTACAGGTAACATGAAGTTCATGCTCAACGGTGCTCCTACACTTGGAACAATGGACGGTGCCAACGTAGAGATCGTAGAAGAAGTTGGCGCAGAAAACGCATTCATCTTCGGTTTAAGCTCCGACGAAGTAATCAACTACGAAAACAACGGCGGATACGATCCAAACGTGATCTACAACACAGACGAAGAAATCCGTCAGGTACTGATGCAGCTCATCAACGGAACCTTCTCCAATGATACAGAACTCTTCCGTGACCTGTACGATTCACTTCTCAATACAAAGAACACAGACAGAGCAGACCGCTACTTCATCCTCGCAGACTTCCGTTCCTATGCAGACGCACAGAAACGCGTAGAAGCAGCATACAGAGACGAAAAAGGCTGGGCTAAGAAAGCACTCCTTAACACAGCATGCAGCGGCAAGTTCACATCCGACAGAACCATCCAGGAATATGTAGATGATATCTGGCATCTGGATAAGGTTATTGTCAGAAAGAAATAATACACATATTTATAGAAGTAACTGCTTCTGAATAAGAACAAAAAGTCATCTGGCAGTACAGTTTATCAGGAATGTTGTACTGCCGGAACTTTTTTGATTAAATTTACATGGAAAATACAGAAAAGTTTAGGAAATACATCATCTTGTGATAAAGAAGAAAAACTTACCGTATTTGTAACAAATTATAGATTTCAGACCTGAAAAATCAAGGAAAATAAATGTTTTAGAAGTGTACGAAATTTAAAAAAAACGTAAAATTCTTGGCATTACCCTTGACAAAAACTGGTGAAAGCACTATTATTAACCATAACAGACAGATTATGTCTAGGAATCTTTACCCAAAAGAAATAGTTATATTAAGGAAAGGGGAACTATAATCATGACAAAGATTAAAAACACGAAGAAAGGCATGGCTAAGAAAACCTTAAGTATGTCTCTCGTCGTTGCAATGCTGGCAACCTCTAACGTGCCGGTTTGGGCTGCTGAATTTAGTGACGGTTCTGACACTGCAGCAGTTACATCCGAAGCCGCAACAAGCGACTTCACTGATACAGAAGCACCTGTTGTTGATGATACTACTGATGTTTCAACTGCACAGGCAGTAGAAGGTTATTCTGTAGATACAAACGAAGAATTAAAAGCAGGTGACTGGGCAACAGGACTTGTTTTCGGACCTAAAGCAGGTGTTGATGCAAAAGATGCAAAATTTGTAATTTCTGATAAAAATGGTGTAGCAGTGAAGGCAACTACTGTTGAAGTTTATAGTGGTTCTGATCTTCTTACAACCAAAGCTGTAAGTAATGGAAATATCGCAGCTGCATTAAGCAGTGTTAACGTTGGACTCGATGCATACAAAAACAGCAAACAGGTTACTGTTAAAGTTTATGTTGCTGATGAGAAAGAAGCAGTATATGAAATGACTGCAGCCGTAAATCCTGTTTCCATCGAAGATGGCAGTTGGAATGTATTTGTTAGTAGTCTGTCTGGCATTTACAATGGAAATATTCAGGTCCCACTTATTGAAGTTAAAAATTCAGCTGGAGAAAAAGCATCTTGTATTGTTAAATTTGTTGATGAAGCAGAGGCTAAGAATGTAGGAGAATATCAGGTATATGCCGAAGGTAATGACGAAGAAGGATTTACCGGAACTCTTACTAATAATGATGCATTTTATAAATATAGAATTGATCCTGCAACTCCAAATAAAGACAACTTATCTGTTGCTATTTCCGGTAATGCTACATACAATGGCGACACAAAACCAACTGTTGTTGTAACAGATAAACTTTCAGGAGCTGTTATTCCGGCATCTTTATATGATGTTGCAGTTACAAGTGGAGCTGTTGGTTCTTATACAAAAGATAATGTAACAGTAACATTAAAAGCTAACGCAGGTAATGTCGTTAATAACTTTGTTGCTGGTGTTGTACCTGCAGAGTGCGTTTCCGGTTCTTATACAGTAAGTGCTCTTGACTTAAGCAAGTTAGGTGAAAAATATACAGTAAATGTTAATGATAAGAAAACTAATGTAAATGTAGAGGCTGATGATATCACTTTTACAGATAAATCTACAGGAGCTGTTCTTGCATATAACAAAGTTATCCCGGCTGGTGTAACTATTGTTACAAGCGATAATAAAACTGTCGGAACAGGTAAAGTAACTCTGAAAGTTACAAATCCTAAGGATACAAATATTGTAGGTGAGTTCTCTACATCATTTAATGTAGTTAATGCAACTGTTACTAAAGCAGATGTAGCTGTAGCGGCTGGTACAAAGATTGGCACAACTACTTTTGCTAAAAAGACTTCTCTTGCAGATGCAGGTTTAGAAGCAGAAGTTACAAAGGCTTTAGCTAATCAGGCATATACAGGTTCCGCAATCGAACCATTAAAAGACATTTTCTCTAACCTGGTACTTGCAAAATCTGCAACTGTAGCAGATCAGAAACTTGTTCTGGGAACTGACTATGATCTTACTTATACTGATAACACAGATTCTAAAGTTGTAAGCAAGAAGTCTGCAACTATCACACTGACATTCAAAGGAAGCTATTCAGGAAAGATCAGCTACACATTTGATATTGCTCAGGCAGAAGCTACAGTAGAAGGACAGAATATCGAAGTTGTTGTTGGACAGAACAGCTATGATGTAGTTGCTAAAGTTGTTGTTGGTTCTAAAGAAGTTCCTGCAGCTGACTACACTGTAACAACAGAGAAAAAAGCAACTAAGGGAATTGGCGATACAGCTACTGGTGTTGTAGTATTCAATAACAAAAACTACATTATCAAGGGTGGCAATGTTAACGGCGAAGGATATGCATACAAGAATATTTCTTCCACAGTTGTTGCAAAGGATATCTCCAAATGCACAGGAACTGTAGAGGGAAGCTATGTATACACTGGCGAGAAGATTGAGCCTAAGTTAGTTGTTAAAGATGGCAACACAACATTAGTTGAGGGCGTTGACTACACTATCGTAAGCAAAACTGGTACAAACGCAGGTGTTGCTCATGTAACAATTAAAGGTATTGGCAATTATACAGGAACACTTACTGTTGACTATACAATTGCAAAAGCAAATCTTGCTAATGCAACTGTACTGAACGCTGCTGGCAAAGCAGATTATGATGTTGAATACATCGGAACTGCTCAGAAACCAAACGTTGCAACAGTTAAAATTGGAAACAAGGTTTTAACACCATATAACCCAGTTACCAAGACTGGTGATTACACAATTACTTATGATGAGAACGCTGTAGAAGTTGGTTCTTACAGCTTCACTATCAAAGCAGTAGCAGGAAGCAAAAATGTTGAAGGTGAATATACCGGAACATTTAAAGTTACTCCAAATCAGTTAAGCGGACATTTTGAATCCAAACTTGGTGGTAAAGCAGCTGATCCTAAGAAACCACTTGCAGTTAAAGAGACAGGTGCATATTATACAGGATCTGCAATTACCATTGACTCCTTTAAGACAAAATATGTTCTTAAAAATGATAAAGATGGTAAAGTCCTTACAGAGGGCAAAGATTACGAATTAGTATATACTGATAATGTTAATGCAGGTGTAGCTACAGTTGTTGCTTATGGCCTTGGAAATTATGCTAAGGTTGATAAAGACGGAAAGAAGAAAGCTATCGCTTCCATGACATACTATATTGAAGGCGAAGGCATTATTTCTACAGATTGGATCCAGAAGATCTCTGATGTTGAATATGCTGGCGGTCTTGCAGTTGAGCCGGAAGTAGTTGTTGTTAAACCTGGAACTAAAGAAAGACTTGTTCAGGGCAAGGACTACACCGTAACAACAGAAGTAACAAAGATTGGCAAATATACACAGGCAGATGTTACAATTACAGGTAATGGCGCTTATACAACTACTGATGCAGCTAATACAAAATTAACTATCAGCAAGAGCCTTGCATGGAATGTAACAAAGAAAGATCTTGCAAATACTACAATCTCTGTAGATTCTGAAAGCAAGAAAGTTACTGTTATGAACGGTACTGTAGTTGTTCCATCCAGCGAATATGATGTAGCATTCAGTGAAGATGGAAAGAAAGTAACTGTTACAGCTAAAGCTGACAGCAAATACTACACAGGTTCTAAAGTACAGGATGTTGATGTTGCAACAGTTGGTGCTCCGGTTATCTCCGATGTTAAGGTTGTTGGTAACAAAGCAACTGTAGTTCTTTCTGAGGATGTTGATAATGCTACAGGTTATGATTATGTAATTTCTACAGATCGTGACTGCATCACAAATAAGAACTATACATCTATCAGCAAAAACCAGGTACAGACTTCTACTACATTCAAATATGTAGATAAAGGTGTTTACTATGCATACTGCCACGCTTGGAAACGTGATGAAAATGGTAAGAAAGTATTTGGCGAATGGTCTAATGCTTATCCATTCTCTGTAACAGCAATCACACCAGATGCTCCGGTTATCACAGATGTCAAAGTAAGCGGATCTACAATCAAAGTAACATATAAAGCAGCTGCTAACGCAACTGGTTATGATGTAGTTCTTGGAACATCCTCCAAGAAAGAAAACGGTGAGACACGTCCGTATCACTATGGCGATCACAAAGTACTGAACCTTAAAGAAGGTACAGTAACAGCTACATTCAAGAATGTACCAAAGGGCACATGGGTAGTTGGAATGCATGCATTCAACAGAACATCTGAAGATGGAAGCAAGGTATTCAGCTCATGGTCAAACCTGAAAAAGGCTACTGTTAAATAATCTATTTGGGTAAATAATACAGATTCCTAAAAAGAGGGCTCCGGTCATTGCGACCGGAGTCTTTCTTTTTAGGAGTTTTTTCCACATTCCCGGATAATCCTATGGTATAATCAACATACAGACCATTACTTAAAATATCTCTATATGAAAGGAAGTTATGTATGAAGAAAAGAAAATCATGTTTTATCTGGCTCTTATGTATTCTTCTCCTGATCACAGCGTTGCCTGTTGTAGATTTTACAGAGGTCCAGGCAGCATCCGTCAATAGCACTTTTACCGGCTGGAAAACCTCTGGTGGAAAAAAATATTATTATAAAAATGGCAAAAAGCTGACAGACCTGCACAAAATCGGTAAGTATTATTACTGTTTTGCAGTAGACGGTACCATGCTTACAGGGTGGCATCGTATTCATAACCGTTTCAGGTATTTTGGCAAACAGACCGGAAGAATGCGTATCAATCAGACTGTAAATGGACGAAAGATTAACAGTAAGGGGGTCTGGACTCCTGTTGTTGTACTGGATCCGGGGCATTCCGCTGTCGTTGCCGGCGGTTATGAGCCCCTTGGTCCTGGTTCCGGTCAATTAAAGGAGAAAGATACTTCCGGAACTCAGGGTGTTGCTACAGGTGTGGAGGAATATAAACTTAACCTGAATATCGGTCTCCAGTTAAGAACTCTTCTTCAGAAAAGAGGGTTTAAGGTAATAATGACCCGAACCAACAGTAAAGTAGCTCTCAGTTGTATTGACCGCGCAAAAGTGGCAAATAAGGCAAATGCAGATGCGTATATCCGTATCCATGCCAATGGAAGTGATAATTCTTCTATCAGTGGAGCACTGACTATCTGTACAACCAGAAACAGTCCTTATATTTCATCTATGTACAGAAAAAACAAAGCTCTCTCTGAGGCTGTACTCAATGCATATGTGGCAGCTACAGGATGCAGAAAAGAATATGTCTGGGAAACGGACTCTATGACCGGAAATAACTGGAGTAAAGTTCCGACAACGATTATCGAAATGGGATATATGAGCAATCCCTCCGAAGACCGTCGCATGCAGCAGAGTTCTTATCAGAAAAAAATGGTACGGGGAATTGCAAATGGAATTGAGAATTACCTGATCAAATAGCCTTGCTTTTATGTCGCAGACAGTTTATACTGGACTGAATAGGTATAAAAAATAATTTGGAGGATTTTTCAAATGAAAATTGCAGTAACATACGATAATGGAGAGATTTTTCAGCATTTTGGAAAAACAGAGTCTTTTAAAGTTTATGAAGTGGAAGACAACAAAGTAGTTTCCAGTGAAGTGATCGGTTCTAACGGTACAGGACATGGTGCACTTGCAGGTCTGCTTGCTGAGCAGGGTGTAAATGTTCTGATCTGCGGTGGTATCGGCGGTGGTGCTCAGACAGCTCTCACAGAGGCAGGAATCGAATTATGCGCCGGAGCCCAGGGAAATACCGACCAGGCAGTTGAAAGTTATTTAAAAGGCGAATTAGTATCTTCCGGAGCTAACTGCGACCATCACCATCATGAAGAAGGTCATTCCTGCGGCAGCCATGAGGAGGGACACTCCTGTGGAGACAGCTGCGGTGGCGGCTGCGGTGGATGTGGCGGATCACAGCCACAGCTTACAGGACGCAATGTAGGAAAAACCTGCCGCACACATTACAGAGGAACTTTCAATGACGGAACACAGTTTGATTCTTCTTACGACCGTGGCGAACCGCTGGAATTCATCTGCGGTGCAGGCCAGATGATCAGAGGGTTTGATGCTGCTGTAGCTGACATGGAAGTTGGTCAGATCATTGATGTTCACCTTATGCCTGAAGAAGCATACGGTATGGCAGATCCAAACGCTATCTTCACTATGGAAATCGCCCAGCTTCCAGGTTCCGAAGACCTGACAGTTGGCCAGCAGGTATACCTGTCAAACCAGTTCGGTCAGCCATTCCCTGTTAAAGTGACAGCTAAGGATGAGAAAAACATTACATTTGATGCAAACCACGAAATGGCTGGAAAAGAACTTAACTTTAAGATTGAATTAGTAGAAGTGAAATAAGACAAATATTCAGGGCAGCCTCCCGGCAAAGATTTTGCCGATGAGACTGCCCTGTTTTATACTTTATTTACCAAAGTAATAGTGCTTTTTGTAGTTTTATAATTTACGAGTAAAGATTTATCGTTTTTGTGGGCTTACTGTATATTCGCTTACCGTTTACTGTCTTAAAAGCTTTTACATAATAGTTATAAACCCAGTACATGCCTGTCTGGGAATCATAAGCTTTTGTGTCTTTCCAGGTTGAGACAGAGGACTTCACTGTTTTGGCAGCGGAACCATTGCGGTAAATCACATATCCGGAAGCACCGGCTACTTTTGTCCAGGAAACCTCTGTACCACCGTTACTCATTTTACATGAAACCTTAGATGGAGCCGGGACAGCAGCTTTTCTTGATTTCACCGCTGAAAATTTAGAATATTTGTTTTTTCCACTTGCGTTGGTTCCATAAGCACGGACTTTAAATGAATAAGTTACGTCCGGTACTACAGCAGCATCGAAACTGACAGCTCCTGTTTTCAGGGTTTTTATCCGCTTATAAGAAGACTGGGAATCTGTTTTGCAATAAATCTGGTATCCTTTGGCACCCGGAACCTTTTTCCAGGTTAAATGTATTTGATCTGCAGATTTCTGGGAAAGTTTCAGCACAGGTTTTGTCAGTGGTGTGTTGTTCTCAGATACCTTTACCGTCACCTGACACTGGGCCTGAAAATCTCCGGCAGAAGCAGTGATTACTGCCTGACCATAACCATTCCCCTGAATGGTTCCATCCTTTGAGACAGACGCAATCCCAGGATTACTGCTTGTCCAGACCACGTCTTTTACATCATCAGAGTTAGATGGTGTAAAGGAAGGTGTGAGTTTTTGTGTATTTCCTTCGTCAATTGTCAGATTTGTCTGGTTCAGAGCAATTCCGTTAAGTGGAGTTGTCACTACGGGGATTTCATACAGGTATGTGCGGGAACTGTCATAGTTGCCATTATCATAATTTCCGGATACCCATACAATATTACGTCCCCATAAGATCGGCTGGGAATCCGTCTGGATCGTTACATTCTTGTATAACTTGGATAATATTACGTTTCCGGACATATCCATAAGGAGATAATGCAGAACGCTCTGGTTGGAGGTTTCCTCTGAGAAAAGGACTGCGTACTGATTATTTCCTACGGGGATAAGTTTTGGTTCTGTCAGAGTTATTTCTGCTCCTGATGGTGAATACTGAGTGAGCCAGATAAATCTGGAAGCCATACTGTTCTTATCTGTGATTATCATAAAGATATTTTTGTTAAGATTCTCATATCCGGTCTGTCCATTTACAGCAAAACCATGGGGAACAGACTTGCCTACTGTGATCAGATTATTTCCTGCCAGAGAAAATCCGGTTACCTCGCATCCGGTATAATTATCACCTGTAGCTCCCATAAAAGGAAAGATATTTACCGCACGATCCTGAGCGATATATCCGCCGGAATATGCGGAGAAGGAGGACAGGATCAAACCCCTGTAATAAGCATCCCCATGATCCAGAAAATACACTTGAGAGCCGTCATTTACAACAAACTGGTTAAAGGAATGGCTGCAATAGGGCATATCTGAATTAATAAGCGTCATATCCTGAGTGTTGATGACAAAAGTGATATCACTCTGATGGTGTATTCCTTCCATTCCATACATTTCCCGTCCTGTATGGACGATCAGGGTAGAACCGATCTGGGTCATGCGCAGGGAAGCAGCATCAAAAGGAATGTAGATTCCTTCAAACATATTTGTGTATCCGCCGCCAATGTCCGTTGCACCAAGCAGTTTCCAGGCACGGCTGTATTTAAGGATTCGGACAGCAGTTATGCTGTTGTCTTCATTCAGATTTTTCTGTCCTACTGCAACATAAAAATTCCCATCGGGTGCAGCGTAGAACCCTCCCCACAATGGAAGCGGAAGCTTTACTGTTGTTACATTGGTAACATTAAGATCGGAATTGCAGACAGCATCATATAAAGTCTGATCTTTCCAGGCAACAATATGAAGATTTCCTGCCTCATCTGTATAATAAAAAGTATATTCAGGATTTGCCCAGTTCCAGCTGTAAGATCCACTGTTGATTCCCATACCCTGAAGCTGAGAAAGAGCCTTTCTCCGGCCAAAGGAAGACTTTGAGGAATATGTGGAAGTACCAGCTGTTATTCCCTGACCTGCATTTGCAACCAACATGTCCCCCTCCTGAACAGAAGGCATTTCCTTTTCGTCCGAAAAGAAATCATCATCTGTCTGTTCTGAAGTAAACTCATCTTCAGTGTCATTGAACTCTCCATTGTTATCAAGCTCCTCAGGAACAGAAATTACATCTTCGTTTGTCGCATTATCCGGGTCAGTAAAAATGTCTGTACCATATGCAGGAGCAACATTCATTAGGGCCATAGAAGAAGCCAGTAATAAAGCTAACAATTTCTTTTTCATCTTTCAAATCCTCCTTGGAAATAATGGTGGTTTTGTGTTGGAGTTGCCTTGTACCAAATCAGTGGTCTGGTACATCGAAAGGATTATTCTTATATAATCAATATAGCATACAACTTCTACAACGTCTATGACAGATTGTGTTGATTTAGTGCGTGAAATTGCTAGCCAGAAACTGCTCAGTAAATATAAAGAAAGACTCCGGTCACAATGACCGGAGCCTTCTTTTTGTGTGCCGAGCATGGCACTAATCTTACTGGGGCAAGTCCAGTCACGGGTATTTACCGCCAAGTGTAGCGAACCACAAGTTGGTATCAGTAACGGTATGGATAATGGTAAACGTAAACCGAAATTGTAAATCAAGAGGTTGTGGAACAAAAGATTAGTGTCTTACCTCGGGAGACCCTACTCATCCTGCTATTATCCAATCCTGTTACTGAATAATCATGCAGCCTAAGGGGGGATTTTCTCCCCTACCCAGTTACATATATCAGTTCATTATAAAATGCTTAAATTTTTGTCTTGATAACTGAACCACTATAATAGTATATCAGATTCATTAAGAAATGTCTCTTGAAGTGTCTTAAATTACGATACCATTATAGCAATGACTGGAGTCTTTTTTTGTAATCAGTATTATTTATTCGAATACTCTACAAATTATACTTAAATATTCCCCCAAAAGGTTTTTTGTTCTATGTTTTCAATAAGAAATCTAAACACTCTGGGAAACAGATTCGGTATTACCAGTTGCGAATAAAATTTTTAATTGAACTTATTTAAGTAATATGCTATAAATAAGTTTGAGGTGATGAATATGGAATATAATTTTTCAGAGGATCTGAAGTCTATACGAGAGATTCTGGGATTTTCTCAAAGTGAACTTGCAGAAAAAATCGGAGTAGAGCAGGTGACGATCTCAAGAACCGAGCTGAAAAAAACAGAACCATCGGCAAGGCTTTTGGAAGCAGTATATTCGTTTGCATTTGATAAAAACATAAAGATAAACAAATTAAAGGAAATGTTCTGGAGAGATGATTTAGGTGCAAATGAAAAATTGCTTTTTCATGGCGCTAAAACTGAAATTGACGGAGAGATTGATATTCATAAGGGAAGAAAAAATAATGATTTTGGGCAGGGATTTTATACAGGAGAAAGTTATGAGCAGGCAATATCATTTGTTTCAGGGTTTGGTAATTCTTCCGTATATTATATCAGATTTGATGACAGAGATCTGAAATGCAAGAGATATGAAGTAAATCAGGAATGGATGATGACGATTGCTTACTATAGGGGAACATTGGATGAGTATAAGGATCATCCGGCAGTAAAGGCACTTATAGAACAGTCACGGAACTGTGATTACATAATTGCTCCAATTGCAGATAACCGTATGTTTCAAATCATTAATTCATTTATTGCCGGAGACCTTACAGATGAACAGTGTAAACATTGTCTTGCTGCCACAAATCTTGGGATGCAGTATATTTTTCTGACTGAAAAGGCTGTATCCCAGATAAAATTAACAGAACGATGCTATATATCAAATAATGAAAGGGAATACTATAAAAATATAAGATTTGAAGAGTCAAAACTGGGTGATGACAAAGTTAAATTAGCTAAAAGGCAATATAGAGGGCAGGGAAGATATATTGATGAGATTCTGTCATAAAGGGGTGACCAATATATGAAAAGGATGAATAAGGATGGAGTGCTTTTATGTGAACTTCAGGCAACAGCATTTGAAAAGTCAATTGATAAAATGGAGTCAAGTTCAGAGATTTTTATCAGGCGATTTATGAGGAGTCGAATAGCTAAAAGGCTTGATGATGAATCAGTACTGGAAAGTAATATCCAGGCAGAGGATATCCTGCAGCTGGTTAATGAAGAATATGGGTTTTCTAATTATGGTTCTGTGAAATATACCCGTAACGAAATGTATTGGATTGGATATATTTACAGGTATTTTGTAATAACCTACGAATTAACTTCCATGCAAGTCTATAAGATCGTAAAGCCAAAGGAACTGAAAGGGCTGTTTTTGCCATATCATACAATGGATCCATCTCAGGCTATTGAGCGAATATTGGAAGCAAAAGGCCTGTTTACAGATGAAAAAATGGAATTGGAACGTCAGTATGAAATATTCAAAAGAATACGAAATAAAAAAATATAAGGGGCTGTCCTGAAATTCACCAATGTTAAGATTTTCATCGTATGATAAAGTAAAGTTTTTAGCAATATCAATTTCATTTCCGTTTAATGTAGCATAAATTTCATCAGCTAGTACTTCCAGTGAATATCCTCTTCCTGTCGGAATCAGCGAAGAGGAATACCTGGTCAACATCCTTAAGGGAAAAGAAAAAATGTCAAGATCAGAAATTGAGAAAGCAGCAGAAATGGAAAAGAGTAAAGCAGTACGTACTCTGAACAGCCTGATTGAAAAGAAAATCCTGAAAAAAACAGGTGCAGGCAGGGGAGTCAGATACACCTTGAAATAGCAGAAAGCAATATAAGGATAAGATTCTGTTAGAATATATGGTATAGGTTTATTAAAAAGAAAGACTCCGGTCGCAATGACCGGAGCTTTCTTTTTAGGAATCTGTATTAATTACCCAAATGGATTATTTAACAGTAGCCTTTTTCAGGTTTGACCATGGGCTGAAGACTTTCTTTCCATCTTCGGATATTCTGTTGAATGCATGCATTCCAACTACCCATGTTCCCTTTGGTACGTTCTTGAATGTTGCTGTTACTGTACCTTCTTTAAGGTTCAGTACTTTGTGATTGCCATAGTGGTATGGACGAGTCTCACCATTTTCTTTCTTGGAGGATGTTCCAAGTACTACGTCGTAACCAGTTGCGTTTGCAGCTGCTTTGTATGTTACTTTGATAGTAGATCCGTTTACTTTAACGTTTGTGATAACTGGAGCGTCCGGTGTGATTGCGGATACAACAAATGGATATGCGCTAGAGCGTGTCTGAAAAATCATTCCCGCAATCTGCACGCCCCACTTTGCGGGATATTTCACCCGAATTCAGTTGCCGTAGCCCAGATGGTCTTATTAGTTTTCAGTCAGTGGTTTGTTCTTTATAAGCATTTCGCGAATTACGTTTTGCGTATATTCTCCGACATGCTTCTTATCTTCTTTGCTCAGTTCATCCGGATAGATCGGCTTACCGTATTCTACTACAACTTTTGCAGGAGATATCTTCGGGAAGTGTGCCTCGAAAATGTTGGCTGAATTGCTGATCGCAATTGGGATGATCGGGCATTTGGCCTTGGTAGCGATTTTGAAGCTTCCTTCATGGAAGGGAAGCATGTCCAGCTCATCTTTATTTCTGTTTCGGGTTCCTTCCGGGAAAATACAGATGGAAATTCCGGATTTTACTTTGTCTACTGCGGTCAGGATCGTTTTGAGTCCCTGTTTGATGTCTTTCCTGTCAAGGAAGAGACAGTGGAGATAACGCATCCATGTGGAAAGAAGAGGAATTTTCTCCATCTCTTTTTTGGCAATGTAGCCTGTACGGATCGGACAGCGGGAGTAAGTAAGAAGTATGTCGAAGTAGCTTCTGTGGTTACCGATATAAAGTACAGGTGTGTCCTTTGGCACATTTTCTTCTCCGATCACAGTAATCTTTGCACCGGTGATCTTAAGGATAAATCGGAATACTGCCTGGATGATCCTAAGGGAGCTGATATCCTTCTTTTCAGGAGAAAATCTGCCGATGATCCATTCGACCAGCAGGATGGGGATGGACAGGATCAGGTATCCGATCACAACAATACAGACGAGGATAAATCGTATCATTCGTTAATTCCTTTCCGGGCATTATATAATGCTGATGCCCATATATAAGTATAGAAGTTATTATAAGGAATTATGAGATATCCTGCAAGAAATAAATTATGGTATAACGATTTTTTGGCGTTAAATAAATCATTCCGGACGGGATTCTTTCCTGCAGAAAAGCAGTTACTGTCAGATATATAGCATAGAGTATGGTAATAACAGGGCTGTATCCGGCATAGAATATTTAGCGAAGAATGAGCAGGGGTGCATTATGGGCAAAAGGACAGGAGGACTGCTCTGTGTGTTGCTGTTGGCTCTTTTGCCGGCGGGCTGTCAGTTTATCAGGATTGAGGAGGGCGAACGTACACCTCTGGAATATACGATCGTAAAGCAGGAGGAAATTCCGGAAGAGATTTCAGAACTGATGGAACAGAAGAAAAAGAAAGTATTTCAGATGACCTATCAGGTGGGAGATATAAGGTATCTGATGAAGGGATATGGAGAGCAGCTTACAGGAGGGTACAGTATTCAGGTGGAGGAGGTTTCCGAATCAGAGAACGCAGTATTCTGCAAGACAAGGCTGATAGGTCCGGAGAAAGCGGATGCAGGCAGTGAACCGTCTTATCCCTGTATTGTCCTGAAAATCAGAGAAACAGAGAAACCGATAGAATTTTTGGGTTTTATTATAAAGTAAACAGAGAAAGGAAGGAAGCAGGTTGGAATTAAAAAAAGAAAGTATTCAGATGCTGCGGATCAAAAATAAAGCGGCAGCGCAGGCGACTTTTGACGAGGACTATAATGTGCCCGATGTGAAACCGGATATCGGGAGACTGGTGCAGAGCAAAGCGGATGTTTCCATGGAGGAAGTGAGGCTGAGTGAAGGAAGAGCGCTTCTTAAAGGGACATTAAATGCAGATTTGCTTTATGTGGGGGAAAAAGAGGGCAGGATTTACAGCCTTTCTGCGAAGCTTCCGCTGGATGAGATGATTAATCTGGAGGGAATCGAAGGGGGAGATAAGCTGTGTCTGAAATGGGAGATTGAGGATCTCAGTGTTCATATGATCCATTCCAGAAAACTGAATATTAAAGCAATTGTAACTTTTTATGCAGTGGTAGATGAACTGGCAGTCGTTGAACTTCCGGTTTCCGCAGAGGATCAGGAAGTCTCTGTGAAAACGGAGAAAGTCCGGCTTATGAGTCTTCGTGTACATAAAAAAGATACTCTGCGCATTAAGGATGATATTACTCTTGCGTCAAACAGACCGAATGTAGAAAACCTTCTGTGGTATATGGCTGAACCGAGGAATCTGGACCTGCGGCCGGGAGAGAACAAACTCCGGGTGAAAGGAGAGCTTGCAGTTTTTCTTCTGTATACAGGGTATGAAGAGGAGAATCCACCTCAGTGGCTGGAGTATACCATGCCTTTTTCCAATGAGATGGAATGCAGTGGCTGTATGGAAGATCTGATCCCACATATTGAGGTGTCTCTTCTTCATCAGGGGATAGAGGTAAAGCCTGATCCGGATGGTGAAGAACGTATCCTGCAGGTGGATGTGGTACTGGAATTAAATATGAAAATGTACAGGGAAGAGGAGCATGAACTTCTTCTTGATGCATACAGCCCACACAAAGAATGTGTTCTTCATCGGAAAAAGGAAATGTTGGAAAGTCTTCTGGTACGAAATTTTTCCAGGTGTCGTCTGACAGACCGGATAGAAGTTAAGGAGAGTCAGGGAAAAGTTTTGCAGCTTTGCCACAGCAGCGGTAAGGTAAAAGTAGATAAGACCAGGATTACGGATAAGGGAATTGTGGCAGAAGGAATTGTGGCACTCAAGATCCTGTATATTATTGGAAATGATGAAATGCCGTTTTATTCTATGGATGCCATGCTTCCGTTTACCCATCTGATCGAGGCAGAAGAGATCGGGAAGGATTGCACATATTTACTTCAGGCTGACCTTGAACAGCTTTCCACTGCAATGGCAGATGGGGATGAGATTGAAGTCAAGGCGGCGGTGGGACTGAATGTGCTTGTGTTCAGACAGTGGGAAGAGCAGCTTATTGAATCTGTGGAAGAACAGCCGCTGGATCGTAAGAAACTGGAAAGTATGCCGGGAATTACGGTCTATATTGTAAAGGCCGGAGATACTCTGTGGGATATTGCAAAGAAATTTTATACAACTGTGGATGAGATTTCGGGTGTGAACAGTCTTACGGAAAAAGAGGTAAAGCCGGGGCAGTCGTTAATTCTTGTCAGGCAAGGATGATAATGAAAAAAATTTCCGGAAAAAATGAAAACTCCTATATTGAAAACTAAAAAAAAATGATTTAAAATATGCGCAAAGAGTTTTATTGTATACAAAGTACAAATATAATTGCGAAAGTACAGTTATATACGGATGATATTGTTGGAAACGGAGGATTTTATGCGTTTACGTGCATTGGCGAAGATAAATCTGGGACTGGATATTCTCAGAAAGAGAGAGGATGGCTATCATGAAGTCCGGATGATCATGCAGACGATACAGATGTATGATGTTCTGGAGATGAAGAGGGTGAGGAAGCCGGGGATTTCCCTGTCTGTCAATTATTCCTATATTCCGAATGATGAACGAAATCTGGTGTATAAGGCGGCGAAGCTTCTGATGGATGAATTTCAGGTTAAGGGTGGTGTGGATATCCATCTTGAGAAATTTATTCCTGTGGCAGCAGGTATGGCAGGCGGAAGCTCGGATGCGGCAGCTGCACTGGTGGGGATCAACCGGCTTTTTAAACTGGGACTGAGCCAGAAGGAGCTGATGGATCGTGCTGTGAATATCGGGGCAGATGTTCCGTACTGTGTGATGAGAGGAACTGCCCTGGCAGAGGGAATCGGGGAGAAACTGACCAGGATCACTCAGGTGCCGGACTGTTTTGTACTGATCGGTAAGCCCGGAATCAATGTTTCCACCAAAGCTGCCTATGAGAGCCTTCAGCTGGATAAGATTTCTTCTCATCCGGATATTGACGGGATGATAGGAGATATAGAACGTGGAGATCTTCTGGCAATGACACAGAAGATGGGAAATGTTTTTGAGCCGGGAATTATAGAGAAATATCCTGTAATTGGCGAAATCAAAGCACTGATGGAGAGTCATGGTGCGTTAAAGGCGATGATGAGTGGAAGTGGTCCTACAGTGTTCGGAATCTTTGATGATCGTGAGAAGATGGAGGCGGCAGCAGAGGTTCTCAGAGAGAGCCGGCTGGCGAAGACGGTTTTTGCCACAGAAGTAACGAAAGCAGGAGGGAATACAAATGACAAGTGATTTTTCAGTAAATATGAATGAATATCTTCCATTAAGGGATGTGGTTTTTAATACGCTGCGTCAGGCAATCCTGAAGGGCGAACTGAAACCTGGTGAGAGACTGATGGAGATTGCGCTGGCAGAGAGACTTGGCGTGAGCAGAACTCCTATCAGAGAGGCAATGCGTAAGCTGGAGCAGGAAGGTCTGGTAGTGATGATCCCGAGACGTGGTGCCCAGGTTGCCAATATCACAGAGAAGGATCTGAATGATGTTCTGGAGGTTCGTATTGCTCTTGAGAATGTAGCTATTGAGAAAGCATGTGCCCGTATGACTGAAGAAGAAATGAGGAGACTCTGGCTTGCTGCCAAGGAGTTTGAACATACGATCGCAGAGGGAAATCTTGTTAAGCTTGCGGAGGCTGACGTTGCATTCCATGAGGTTATTTATCAGGCTTCTGATAATAAGAGACTGATCCAGGTGCTCAATAATATGCGTGAGCAGATTTATCGTTATCGTGTGGAATATCTGAAAGAAGGTGAAACACGAGATGTTCTGGTGAAGGAACATGAGGAACTGACAAAGGCGATCAGAGAGCGCGACGTGGAACGCGCGAAACAGCTTTCTTTCCAGCATATCGAGAATCAGAGAATGGCTATCATGCGTTCTATTGAGGCTGAGGATGCAGAACGTGAACGTGCAGAGAAAGAGAAATCCAGGGGACACAGATAAGAATGGTATAATATCTGAATATCGGGAAATTCTAAGAGAGGCAGGATGCCTCTCTTTTTTGCGCATCCATGTGTGTATAAGTGAGTTTAGGAATATTGCCGACTGGCAACAGATCTGTCTGGTACATCGAAAACGATGTACCGGTATGAAACGAGGTGGGAAATTATTGAAGAAACTGGAAGAGTCCCGGAAAGTATCTGCAAATCTGAGGGAGAATGAGAAATATCTGCGAAGCAGGCTGGAAAACTGCAGTGATATTCTGATTCGTCCCATGCGGCTGGGAGATAAACATAAGGTGGACTGCCTTATGGTCTATATAGAAGTTGCGGTTTCCAACATGATGCTGGATGATTCTGCTCTTGGAAAGATGATCAATCATTTCTGGGAGATTTCGCCGGAGGATATTCAGGAATTTGTCAGGCATAACAGTCTTGGGATCGCAGATGTAAAGAAACTGGAGAATCTTGACGAGTCCATAGATGCCATGCTTGCAGGGAATGCAGTGTTTTTCATAGATGGATATGACAAGGCGATGAAAATCTCCAGCAAAGGTTATCCATCCACAGGTGTGATGGAGGCAGAATCGGAAAAGGTGCTGCGGGGTTCCAGGGAAGGATTTTCGGACAGTGTGAAAAGTAACAGTGCACTGATAAGAAAAAGGCTTCGTGATACCAGACTCAAGGTGGAAGAATATAAAATCGGTGTGCGCTCTCATACCTTAACGCAGGTGTTATACATGGATGACCTGGTACATGAGGGACTTCTGGAAGAAGTGAAGGAACGGCTGGAAGAATTTCAGATTGACGGAATCCTTGACAGCGGTATGCTTGAACAGCTGACAGAAGATGTGTGGTATTCTCCTTTTCCTCAGTATCAGACAACGGAACGTCCGGATCGTGCTGTGCAGGAAATCCTGAAAGGTAAGGTTGTGATTCTGTGTGATAATTCTCCGGAAGCATTGATCCTTCCGGGAAATTTTAGCAGTTTCATGGAGAGCAGCGAGGACTGGTATCACAGGTTCGAGATGGCTTCCTTTCTCAGAATACTGCGATATCTGGCTGTGATCATGGCGACTGTTCTGCCGGGACTTTACCTGGCAGTGATACGTTTCCATACACAGATTCTGCCATCTGCACTGATACTGTCTTTTGCGGAGGCGAGGGAAGGAGTGCCCTTTTCCAGTGTGGTGGAACTGATTTTTCTGGAACTGGCTTTTGAACTGATTCGGGAGGCTGGGGTGAGAGTTCCGGGATCTCTGGGAAATGCTATTGGCATTGTTGGCGGACTGGTAATCGGACAGGCAGCGGTAGAGGCAAATCTTGTGAGTCCGATCGTGGTGATGATCGTGGCGTTGACTGCGCTTGGCTCTATGACTGTTCCAAATGAAGAGTTTGCAGCAGCATTTCGGCTGGTGAAGTATGGGTTTCTGATCCTGGGAGGTTATCTGGGAATTTACGGAATCGTGCTGGGAGTATATCTGGTTATAGGGCACCTGGCAGGCCTGATAAGTTTTGGTATTCCTTATCTGGTTCCTTTTATAAAGAAAGAACAGAAGGGCAGCAGAGGAGAAGGGGTTCTGAGAGTTCCGCTGCGCAAGAGGGTATTACGACCGCTTTATGCAAGAGAGGAGCAGAAGATCCGTTTGAAGAGAAAGGAGTCCGGTTCATGAGATTTGCAGAGAATAACAGAATTTCCCACAGGCAGCTGTACAGGCAGATGATACTGGCATTACTGGCACCATTTATGCTCTGCGTTTTCGGAAAGGGTGGAATGAACGGAATCAGTGCAGTGGCGGGAATGATTTTTGCGCTGATATTGCTTGGGTTTTATGTAATCTGGCTGATACGGCTGACACCTTCATTTGAAGATCCGGTAAAGTCTGCAGGTGCTTTTGCGGGAAGGCTGATCGGGATTTTTTTTCTGATCTATGTGTTGATGGCGGGAGGATATCTGCTGGCACTTCTCAGGAGGCTGGTTCCTGCAAAGCTGATCACAGGAGTATCCGGCCGATGGATTGCATTCTGGGCGGTTCTGGTATGTTCTGTCGGAACCTGCAAAGGTGTACAGAGAAGAGGAAGAATGGCGGAAGTATCAGGTGGTCTGCTTCTTGGCGGGATTATGATAATGATGATACTTTGTGTGCCACAGGCAAAAACGGAATATCTCCTGGGAGAAATCCGGTGGGAGGAGCTTACAGTGAGAAATGTCAGTCAGTCTTTTTATGGAACTCTGTGTGCTTTTTCGCCGGTTGCATTGCTGCCGTTTCTGTTGGGAAATGTGGAGAAATACGGAAGTGCGGGAAAGACGGTGGCAGGAGGGATCCTGACACTTGGCGGGATTCTTATTGGAATGGAGCTTCTGCTTCCGGCAGTTCTGGGATATGACAGGGTAGCGGCGGAAAGTTATCCGGTCCTGCCTCTGCTGGCAGGCGCAGATCTTCCGGGAAATGTACTGGCCAGATTTGACATCCTGTGGATGGGATTTCTGCTTTACAGTCTGCTTTTTGCAATAGGGAGTCTGCTGTATTATGGAAATCAGATTATCGGGAAATCTCATCCTGGTACGGGGAGGTTCTGGCTTCCGGCACTGGTTTTCCTGATTTCGCTTCTGGAAGAAGAGGGAAAAGGAATACTGGATTATTTTGGATGGTGTCTGGCGTATATTTTCGTTCCGGGAATTCTTATCTGTCAGTTTTATATGTTTATCAGAGGAAAGGGACACCGCAGGAAGCAGAGGAAAAGGGCAGTCGGTGTGGTGATCGGGATTTTGTCAGTCAGTCTTTTTATGAGCGGATGTGGTGCGGCTGTGGAACCGGAGAAGAGAATGTATCCTATGGCACTTGGCGTGGATGCCTCAGAAGAAGGAATCTGTCTTACCTATGGGATGCCGGATCTTTCTGAGAGTACGGGGCAGGGAAAAGAGGAAGAAGATGGCGGTTCCCGGGTTCTGCAGATCAGTGGTGCTGATTTCACCCGGATTGAAAAAATGTATGATCAGTCACAGGAAAAACTTCTTGATATGGGGCATCTGCAGGTTCTGGTCATGGGGAGAACACTGGTGGAGGACGGAAGATGGAGAATGGTGCTGGATTATCTGAAACAGGAGATTTTTGTGGGGGAAGATCTTTATGTGTTTGAAGCGGAGGACGCAGGGGAGATCCTGAACTGGCATGGAGAGGATAATTCATCAGCAGGAGAATATATTACAGGACTGATCCGAAACAGAATGTCAGGAGGAAATATTACGGCTGTGACACTCAGAGAGCTTTTCTATGAAAAATATAAAGAAGATAAAATCCTGCGACTTCCGATTGTGAAGATCAGAAATGGAAGTCTGGAAGTGGAAGTATAAATCAGGAAAATATTGGCATAATCCAAATATTAAAGTGCTGCCTGGAAATTCCATATAAAATAAGAAAATATATAGGAAAATAACAAAGGCAGATATGGTAACTGATAAGATATAACAGGAGAGAGGGACAATGATGAATAAAAAGAGTAAGAACAAAAAATTAAGAAGAAAACTGTCGTTTGTTCTGTTCGTGGCAGCTGTTGGTGTTCTTATGATGAGAGCAATGCCGGGAATGTCCGGGAAGATAGCAAAAATCGCTGAAAGACGACAGGAACAGGCTGCAGTTACTGCATGGTGGGGGACATTGTACCCGAAATTCTGCTTCTCGCAGTTCCCTGAGGAAAATAAAGGACAGAAAGATGACATAAAGATATCCTTCTGGCTTGCACAGGCTCTTGATTGGTGATAGAATAGTGAGACAATCAATAGAGATGGAGAATAGAAATCAATGAAAATAGACAGAGAGGCACCGATAGGAGTATTTGATTCCGGTGTGGGAGGGCTGACTGTTGCGCGTGAGATCATGCGTAATCTTCCTTCAGAAAAAATCGTATATTTTGGTGATACGGCGAGAGTGCCTTACGGAAGTAAATCGAAGGAAACTATCATCCGGTATTCCCGGCAGATCATTCGTTTTCTTCAGCAGCAGCAGGTAAAGGCGATTGTGGTTGCATGTAATACAGCCAGCGCTTTTGCCCTGGATGCAGTGAGGGATGAGTTTGACATTCCCATCATTGGCGTGATAGAACCGGGGGCTAAAGTGGCGGCTGCCCAGACCAGAAATAAGAGGGTAGGAATCATTGGTACTGTGGGAACTGTAGGAAGTGGGATACATGCAGAGTATCTGAAGCATCTGGATCCGGAGATCACTGTTTTCGGCAAAGCATGTCCGCTGTTTGTGCCACTGGTAGAAGAAGGGTGGCTTCATGATCCGGTGACTGATGAGGTCGCTGCCAGATATCTGAAGGAACTTCAGGATAAGCAGGTGGATACACTGATATTGGGATGTACTCATTATCCATTGCTTCGTTCCACCATCAGAAAGATCATGGGAGACGGAGTATGTCTGGTGAATCCGGCTTATGAAACCGCACTGGAGCTGGGAAGGCTTCTGGAGGAAAAAGGACTTGCCGGTGAAGGTACAGAGAAGAATGAATTTCCGTATCGCTTCTATGTGAGTGATCTGGCAGATGAGTTTAAGGCATTTGCCAATTCGATTCTTCCATATGATGTGGAGATGACGAAAAAAATAGATATTGAGAAGTATTAAAAACAGCAGATTGCTGAATGGTTATAATATAGATACATAAAAACAGGTTTTGAACAGTATAAAAACAGGAGTATGAGAAGAATGGATAAAGAAGTGCTGATTCATGTAAGGGGACTTCAGACAATGGATGCAGACGGTGAACAGGAACCTCTGGAGATTGTTGTACCGGGACAGTATTATTTCCGGAACGGAAGTCATTATCTGCGCTATGAGGAAGTCATGGAGGATTTTGCAGAACCTACCGTCAATTACATAAAAATTTCCCGGAAGGGAATGGAGGTCCGCAAGAAAGGTGTGGTCAATGTTCATATGGTTTTTGAACAGGGTAAGAAGAATATGACTTACTATACCACTCCCTATGGAACTATTGAAATGGGGATTGCGGCGACGAATCTGAATCTGCAGGAGAGTGATGGCGGTCTTGACATGAAAGTGGATTATGCGCTTGATATGAACCAGGAGCATGTGGCAGACTGTTATCTTGCGATTAAGGCACAGCCAAAGGACTGTAAGAATTTTACAATTTGATCAGATCTGGTAAGTTCTCTGCTTCGTTGCAGATATCTGTCTGATCAAAACAGAAAAAGGTCAGTGATCTGTGTGTATGGATGACACGATTCACTGACCTTTAGTTTATATGTCTGACTGCATTTATCTGGCAGTTTTGTCTTTCTTGAATTTTGCAAAGAAACCTTTCTTTTTGGGAGCCGGTGTCTGAAGGGAACCGCGGATTCCTTTTACGCCTACAATATAAAGACCGCTTACTTCGGCTTTGATTTCTTTCTTAAGCGGGATCAGGTCGAAAACCTTCTCATCTGCGATCATAATCGCAATCTTTGGTCCGATTTTAGCTTTAACGATTGGAAGCTTGGAACGGCGCATAAGTTTAGGTGTCTGTTCAATTACCATCTGAGGAAGTCCGGATTCTTTCAGTGGCATCCTCTTTTTATCGATAACCAGCATGGAAACGGTTTGTTTAGTTGCTTCAATCTGAGCCTGCTGTTCTTCCTGTTTCTTCTGGGCTTTTTTTCCGAAGAAATATAAACCGATCAGTGCAGCGATCAGGATAACAAGAATGACCAGAAGGACTATTGTTACTGTACTCATTTGCATCCTCCCTAATGTATGTGTTTTCACAGGGACTGTTGGTACGGACAGTCCATTGCATAAAAATTATTTTATCATTAAATAAGGTAAAACGCAATTGCAAAAAAAGAATTAATGGATGGAAAGCGGTAGAAATTTACATTATGAAAGGTTATAATTGTAGCAAAACTGTAATGCGACAATATTTGCCGGAGCGAACAGTAATGGTAAATATGCGGAACAGTTAAAGACATTTTTACAGGATGGAATCATAATGTGTGGTTATAATATATGTAACGGGAATTGTGGAGTTATTTTGTGACAGAATAATTTGTGAGTAAAAAACGGATATGATAAAAAGGAGAAAAGCATGAGCGAATTAAAGCCCGACTCTGAGAAGAAAGAGGAGCGACTTTCAGATAAGGAAAAAGTAAATACAGAAAAGACAAATGCAGAAGAAC
>OBKS01000807.1_pt1 | contig 26513 bp, 23 predicted proteins | sample 1517381 | NCBI WGS metagenome assembly OBKS01 (sample SAMN04571686, study PRJEB22368) | human gut metagenome | biome: human gut; material: stool | host: Homo sapiens | place: Luxembourg | collected 2012-08-03 | reverse complement strand
AGTTGCTGCCACTTCGCTGTTAATGGGTGTCACACGTGCTTCGTCGGAGGCTTACACATTTATTTGGAATTGTCTTGGAAATGCAGTATTTTTACATTGGCGAATTATCGCCTGCGTGGAACATAATTGTGATTCACCATGCAGACATTTCAAGGGGCCAGCCATCTTCCGATGACCGGCCCCTGTTATCTTTCTTCGAACTGTTCACGTCCAAGCGGTATTGGACTGCTAATTTTTCGGTTGCAAAATCCATCAGCACACATCGCCGACCTCGACGATTTCCCCAAGATGATTGAGTCTCACCTTTATCGCCCCCTTCATGCCGGCAGGGGAGTGGACCCGCTTCCATGTGATGTCCTTCATCGCACGGTCCTGCTCCAGCGATGGGTTGCTGTGAAGCACGAAGGAGTAGCTCTTGTGACTTAACTTCTGCACCCGGAAAAGGTGCTTGCCGATAAGAGGCCGGTTCTCCCGGTCCATAAGGTCAACCGCCTTCGGCTCGAAACCTGCGCTCTCGTCCGGGAACACGAACATCTCATTGATGCAGATGCTGTAGCAGAAACCCCATCCGGCATCCCTGTTATAGTCCCTGTCGATGGCGGGCCTTCCCTTCACCCTTCTATCCAGCGCCTGCTTGAAGGTGACCACCTCCTCGTGCAGCTTTCCATCGGTATCCTCATAGACGGCGATATGATGGTTGTTCCTGAAGATGGCATAGTCATTTGGAATCGGATTGCCTTCGGAATCCAGGATCAGACGACCCTCCTTGTCACGCTTCCAGCGAAGCGGATATGCCGGAATCCTGCTCCCGACGGTCATCTTCTTCTGCCCTTCCTGAAGGTCATCCCCCGAAGCGGGCTTCCTGATGACAAAAGTCACCGCCCCGTCGGCGCTCTCCTTTCTGCGGTATATCTGCTCCTTATGGATCTGTCTTCTCGGAGTGAGGCACTTCTGCTCGAGAACCCGTCCGCCCCCGACCTTGATCCGGTTGGTGTTCGCCGTCGCCACACGGCCCTGCACCCGGTAAGATACAAGCATTTCATCCAGGACGCTCTGCGACTGCCTCTCGAACTCTTCCTTATCGAAGCCGCTTCCCGCTGCAATACGCAGGGCATCCTTCGCATCAGCGATGTAATTTACATCTGATGCTTCGTCCCGCTTGCGGAAGAACACTTTGGAATGATAGACCGCCATCTTCAGAAGCCGCTGCATCTCCTTACGGACATACGATCCCGCCGGGATATCCAGACAGAGCCTTATGGCATCAGGCTTCTGGCCTTCTTCAATGAGGGCGTTCACTATATGTATGACCTGGAAGAAGAGTTTCTCGACAACCGGGTTCCAGAAATGATTGGAGGACAGATCCGGCATTCTGTCAAGAGTCCCGGCGGTCACGGTGCCGTACTTGTAACCGGCGGCCACCACGGCTTGGGAATACTTCACTCCGGACATCATCACCGGCAGAATCTTGCGCATGGCCTTGTGGCTGAGTCCGCAGAAGCGTTCCTCGAACTCAACCCCGGCAATCTTGTGTGCAGTCTCATCATCCACTCCGGTGAGTTCCTGAATCTTGCCTGCCAACAGGTCCTCCTCGTCATCGCCTCCAAGAGAATAGATGAGATGCCACAGGCGGAAGGGGAGCTGCTGCTCATACTCTTCCTTCGGAAGGAGAGGGTCGAAAGCAAGCATCTCCTTCGGAAGGAACTGCGCCAGACGGGCTATTGTAACGTTGCCCTTGACGGAAGAGTAGTTCATCGAGTACCCTTTCGCTTCTTCCTGGAAAAGGAACTCAAGGACCTCATCCGAACTCATCTCCTCACGGAACTCCAGCTCGGCGGCAAGTGCACATTTTTCCTCCATAGTGATGGAACGTTTCACACTTGTTTCGAACGACCATAAGGTTAAGTTATTGAGAACCTCCCAGATACGCAGCCTCTGGAACAGCGGGGAAGACCTCGGCGCGACACGACAGCCCATTCGCTTAATACGCACCTTGGCGCCTTGCCCTTCAATCTCCCGCTCCCACGATTCATACGGGCAGAACGGAACCGATGACTTCTCGGACTTCATCGGGCGCTGATAAAAGATGATCCTGTCACGAATCTCAGCCTTCAGCTCAGGAGTCAGCTCCGGATGGAAAGAGGCCTGACGGTCCCAGACCCTGTCGAACTCGGCGATGGAGTCGGCACGGAGATGAAGCTGCCCGGAAAGCGGCTCTCCGGCAAGGACCTTCCCGCAGATGAACTGGCCATAGGTAAGGTCTCCCGCGTGGAGCTCGTCATACCAGGCCGTGTCCTTGATTCGGCGCTTGGTTGTGCACCCCCTGGACTTATTCATCATCAGGAGCACCCTGGAGAACTCCGGAAGCGAGATCCGTTCACTTGCGGCCTTCGCCCGGAGCTTCCATGTCTCATAGGTCGTGTCCGGGCCGTCCTCTGACAGAAGATCGGAAGGGGAGAGCACATGTTCCCTCCTTAGTACTTCTATGAGTCGCTGTCTTCGCAGAAGGTATCGGTCCCTCATCCTGCGGATGACACGCTGCTCCTTCCTCTGAAGATTGGTTGCTGCGGCATCGCCGCGGGCGAAGGCAAGTTTCTCGACCGGGGAGAGGTTGGGCACACGAACCCCGGCCCGGAGCAGCGCTCCGGTCTCGCAGTCCGATTCAGCCCTGTCGGCAAGCGCCCAGGAGACGGCGGAGAGGTTGACGTTTATGCCCAGTACCTTTTTCACGAGAATTGCTTATCTTTGCCAGTGAAATGTCATTAGTGAATCACAATAAGGATCATTCCGTTGTGAAAACACCGAAGCGGGCCGAAAGGCTCGCTTCTTGTGTTATTTCTTGTCTTCCGGCTCAGCGTAGCTCTGAGCCTGCTCCGTAATGTGCTTGCCCTGCTGAGGGACGAACAGGAAGGAGATAAACTTCCAGACTCCTTGGAAAAAGCGTTTCATAATCAATAACCTAATTCATCCATTATCTGCTGAACTTCTTTCTCAGTGGCGCCAAGATACTCGGCCACCGCAGGGGCTGTCAGCTTGTCTGTATTGCCGGAACTGATCTCATCGCCAATAAGGTACTCTACCATCTTTTTTAATCCAGGTGATGGTTTGTCATTCCGATAAGCCTCAGGAGCCTCTTCAGGATGAAGGTATTCACTTCTATCATAGCCATATCGTCCTTCCTTTGCCTCAAAGATAATGGAAGGCTCATAGACTTCAATGGAATGCCACACTCCCTTTGGGACTTGACAGCCGAAGCATAAAGAAACAGGGTTGAGATGTATCCTCTCTATCTCCGTTCCGTTGTTGTCATAGAACACCTCATCGACGGAGCCGCATATTATCATTATGCTCTCGGAGGAGAAAGGGTGGCGGTGAATAGGAACTGACGTTCCTGGCATCATTGCATTCAACATGCGTTGCGACATATCGTCTTCAGTATTACGCAAATCGTAATTTATGCGAAGACGAGGATTGACTACCGCCTGGTCAAAAAGTGACTGGATGAGTTTCTTATCGATTACCATAGCTACTGTTATTTTACAATTGCCTCCTTGATGCTGTCAACGATATAACGGACATCATCATCTGAAACATACGGGCCTGCAGGCAGGCAGAAGCCAACCTTGAAGAGGTCCTCTTCCACCCCGTTGGTGTATACCGGTGCGCCTTCATAAACGGGCTGTTTGTGCATTGGCTTCCAGGTAGGCCGTGCCTCAATCTTTTTTCCGAGCATGAAGACACGAAGAGCCTCTACGTTGTCATTAGGTTGGCAATCGGTAGTTGCAGAGTCAACCTGGTGAATAACACCGGCAGCACCGCCGACTGCGGTCTTGATAACCTCCTTGTAAGCGTTCTCCTGTCCTTGGATACGCACCTCAGGATCAAGAGTTGCTGCACAGAGCCAGAAGTTTGCATCGAAACGAGGGTCGGCAGGCTGCTTATGGATATGAACACCCGGAATGTCAGCAAGGAGTTCCTCATAGAGAGCCTGCACATGCTTGTGATGAGCTATATGAGCATCGAGAACGGTCATCTGGCCACGACCTATACCGGCACAGACGTTTGACATGCGGTAGTTGTATCCGATGGCAGTATGCTGATAGTAAGGATATGCATCGCGGGCCTGGGTTGCATACCACATAATCTCGTTGGCTTCTTCAGGATTGCGGCAAATCAAAGCGCCACCACCGGACGTGGTAATCATCTTATTGCCATTGAATGAGAGTACTCCGTACTTTCCGAATGTTCCAAGCACCTGTCCATTGAAACGGGAACCCATTCCTTCTGCAGCATCTTCAACGACCGGAATTCCGTATTTATCAGCAACAGCCATTATTTTATCAATGTGATATGGCATACCATAGAGTGCTACCGGAACAATGGCCTTGGGATACTTGCCGGTCTTCTCCTTGCGGTCAAGAATTGCCTTTTCGAGAAGCTCAGGATCCATGTTCCAGGTTTCTTTTTCGGAACCGATGAAAATAGGCTTTGCTCCAAGGTAGGTGATAGGATGAGATGATGCGCAGAAAGTGTAGCTCTGTACACAGACCTCATCGCCGGGGCCAACGCCGCACCCGATAAGTGCAAGGTGGACAGCTGCTGTTCCAGCGGACAGGCATACAACCTTGCGGTCAAGCGGATGGCTGCCATCAGTCTTACTATTGGCAAACGCCTCAAGGTCTTTCTCAAAGGCATTTACATTCGGTCCCATAGGGACAACCCAGTTTGTGTCAAAGGCTTCTTTGACATATTTCTGTTCCCAACCCTCTTCGCTCATGTGGGCGAGACAGAGGTAGATTGTTTTTCTTTCTTCTGACATGATTGTATTTTAATATGTTGTTTTCTCTTTAAATCTCCTCACCGGCAAACTTCACCTTGAATCCAAGGACTGTTGCGAAAATCATCTCGATGTCTTTCCAAAAACTATAATGTTCGTAGTAATACTTATTAAGACGGACCTTGTCCGGATAGATTACTGTATCATTGTACTCCACTGCAATTACCTGAGAATCACGAGTATCGCCTACAGCCTGACGCTCAGCAACATAGTTTGATATCATCTCATCCTCCAGGCGATACTTTAACGTTGCCGGCCCAGTGATACCAGGCCGAAGCTTGAGAACCACCCTGTCCTCACCCTGCAACTGATCAGCATATCCAGGGACATCAGGGCGCGGGCCGACAAATGACATGTTGCCAATGAGCACGTCCCACAGTTCAGGGAGTTCGTCAATCTTATAATGGCGAAGTTTTGCTCCAAGTGGAGTAATTCTGCTATCACCAGCTACGCTTACCGAAGAACCGCCGTGCTTCACAGTCATTGTTCGGAACTTATGGCAAGTGAATAAATTGCCGTTACGGCCAACACGTTTCTGGCAGAAGAAAGCCGGCCCACCTGGCATTTTGATCTTGATTATAATTGCTACGATGGGGTACACCCACCATATCAGCAGCAAACCGAAGAGGCTGGCCAAAATATCAAAAAGTCTTTTGAGTGTCATTTATATCAAAGATTATACGTTATACTTTCTTCTTACTCTCCTCATCCAAAGCTCGAGTTTCAGACGCATAAAAGGCATGAGGATAGTGCCCAATGGGTCAAAGCGAATCATTCGGAACATACGCCCCCATCTGCGGAAGAATCGCTGCATGAATGTCTCGTCCTTAATATGATTGCGTTTATCATGCTGACCGAAATTGCCGCCAATCATTATCTCGTCCAGCAGTTTCTGCCCCTCTTTAGCATCAGGCTCGCAAAGCAATTGTTCTGAAGGCATCATGAAAACATCCTTCAATACCCACTGCGTAGCGGCGACAAACTTCGTCAGACCAAGGTCATCAATCAGGTTAACCACCTTATTTCGGCCCTCCACACAAGCCTTTTGAGCAAAATACAAATCCATCACCTGCCTCATACCAACGCCCTCATAGACATAATGGCTATACACATGTAGCAGTTGATGCACCAACTGGAAATCTGCTGTCGGTACGCAGAGCTCATTCACCACATTCGAAAACTGTCTTTCTCGTTCAGCATCAAAGTATTTCTCCAATTTACGGTTCCACAATGGGTTGTTGCGCTTCACAGGTATCCAATGAGCCTCTACATCTGTATTCTTGAAGCATTGATAGTGCATGTGTTTCTGATCAAATCCCTTGTTCGGGGAAATCCGCATTCCATAATCAATCACCATTTCGCGTGTTGCATCCACCCAAACATCGATATCCCCCGATTGCCTAAGTCCATGGAGATGCTCAGCATAAAGCTGACCTACTCCTTGACCTTTCAAGATACATGACCTCAGGCCATCGGCAGAGAGCATAGTCTGCAGCTCAGCGCACTGACGATCCACCATCTCATTCCTCTGCTGGATATGGAAAGCCTTGCCCATCCAATCTAGGTACTGCATTTTGCTCATGCCGATTCGGGCAAAGCCATCATCCGCATCAGCTCCGAGACTCTTCAAGCCGGCGAAGCAGACGCCTACTAGAGACTGCTTCTCAGCCATCTTATATAGTTTAGCCCACTCACGATCGGAAGGCAAGAGAGAGAGGGAAACTTGAGTTCCGATTGAGACTCGAATTAGTTCAAAGAATAGTGTATCTATACTCATGTATTAGAGTTTCTATTATCTCAAGCTATACCAAATACGGAAGCGTTATAAGCAACATTTTGAAGTTCTTACTATATCATCCAACCAAATAACTAAGTAAAGATAATTTCTTGTGTGGATACTTATTCAGAATGTATTTCACAAGATTATATTGGATTCCAAAAATTAAAATAGCTAAGCCAAATACCAATACATATCTGATAACCCAAGACACCCTGCTCAACAGCATAACAACTGGTTTAAGAAAAGGGATGTGCCATAGATATATCCATATCGTATTTTGTCCCATCCATATTAAGAAACGGTTATTTGTTAATCCACTCCAAACGTCTTTTGTGGTCCATAGTAACACACTCATAAATGCGCCCCACACTAAAAAATAACAATGAGGTGGGTATTTATAATTGTTTGGAACAAACCAAAAACCAGTCTCGTGATGATAATAAAGAATGACAAGACACAAGACCATAGCTAGAAATAATAGCATCTCAATGTTGGATTTCTTTGACGCACCTTTCAGATTTAACCCCAAAACAAATGCGCTTGAATATCCAAAAACATAAAGTACCCAATCTTTAATAATCCAGATCTCATCATATCCCTTCAATACATTAATCAGCAGTTCCTGAATGCCTATCAATGATATGAACAGAATTGTATAATGCCATACCTTAGAAAGTTTTTTTGCCAAAACTAACCAGAATGGAGTGCATATGCTGATAATAATGAAAATCCTTATAATCCAAACATAACCAATACTTTCCGGTTGGTCCCTCAGCATGAAAGTCGAAAGGATCTCATTCCAGGAAAAGTAAGGGATTATACCAAGTTTTGCCGGCAACAGACACGCAGGGAAAAGGAACATCAAGAAGAGCCATGTCGGTAAAACGAGCCTAAGCACTCGCTTAAGCAGATACCTTCCGCTAAAATCTGGGTTTCTGCCAGAATAAACTAGTCCTGACACAAACAACATCAATGGCACATCAAAACATCTAATCTGCATGAGCGTCATAGGAGGGTTAATATGCGCAAGCACAACACATATGAGTCCAACTGCCCTCATCGCGTCAATAGAGTAATCTCTTTCTTGCATTTCTATCTATTGATTATAGCGTTATATATACGTTGGCAATTATTTGTATCTCTGAACGCAAAGAATGAATCAACTTTTTCTTTGTATTCAAGGTTCATCTGTAAATCATTCTCCAGGATACCTCTAAGGCCCCGAATTAAACTATTTTCATTGAATGCCACTTCTCCAAAACCATCTTCAGTGTAAGAATAGTAGCCTTCCTGATATTGGCCTCTTCTATACTTTTCATAATCAAACTGATAGTATAGAAGTGGTTTTTTCATGTATGCAAAATCAAAATAGATGCTTGAATAGTCTGTTATAAGGACCGCCGACTCCATAAGCAGTTGCTGGACATCATATTTCTTTGCATCAGCAATCGTTATCCTATCGCAACCCTTTGCGAAGTCAGAAATATATTTTTGCATTGCTGCATGCGGAAAGAATAACATATCGATGTTATATTCATCAAGAATGGAGCGTAATTCTTCACTCGCAAGAAGATGGCTCCATGTTTGGAAGTACTCGGATTCTGTAAAGATAAGAGACTTCTCATACTTGAGTGTTTCTGAAGAGACGTTCCTTAACCACTCTCTTTGAGTCGGCATAACTAGAATTTGACGTTTTACTGTATGTGGTGTCAATAGGTTATCATAGCGGCTTAATCCTGTCAATGCTAACTCGTCTGTTGTATATCCAAAATGTTGATTGATATACTCATACTCCCGTTTTGCTCCACATATCATCAGATTAATCTTTGAAATGTCTTTAAAAATCCACCTCTGATAATCTTTGATTATACCATGTTTTAGATATACTCTATTCTTACGCATACCAAGATACACTTCCAAGATGAAGCAAAGAGCAGCATTGGGCTTACCTTCTTTTTGGGAACTGACATTCTTTTTTGCCGTCCAGTAATACAACCAGTGTTTGAATGATCCAAACTGAATTACTTTACCCAAGGCTGCAACTTTAGTGTAGTCCACCGATTTCTTATCAATGGCATAGACAGCCTCTATCTCTGGATGATTCTCGCATAGATATTTGTAGAACCAATAGCCATTGTCTCTTGCATCACTCTTGCGTTCACAAACAAGCCAAACATTCCTATGCATAAATTTGTAGAACCAAGAACAAATTAGCGCTCCTGTCATAGGAAATATCTGGACGATGTCTTTGCTTTTAACGAACTTTAGTCTTTCTTTAAACTCCTTTATTGCGCCCATAAGTTTAACTTCTTGCAAATGTTTGAAATACCCAACCTCTCACTTTGTTTGGCATAGCAACCTGTACTGCCCATCGGATGAGTACATTGTAGGCATACTTTGGCCACGAGATGAGCTTATGATCGAGCATATACTTCTGAAGACGAGCTTCACTCTGGAAGTACTTCTTACCGCCTCTTCTCTGATACATTTCTTCGCCCACACGCACGTTAACCAAGTTCTCCTGAATGTTGTAGAATTTGTATCCTGCAAGTGTCAGACGAATCCAGAGATAGTAATCTTCTTCACAATACCAGTCCATATAACCGCCTACCTTCATCACATCACTCTTCTTTAGCATGACTGTTACAAGGTTCATCGGACAACGGCTCTTCAGGTAGTCTTTAATCTCGGCATCTTGTTCAGGAACGATACGAGTGCCTACGATATTTTCAGTCTTATGAATAAACTCGTTGATTAAGCCACCAACTACACTCACTTCCGGATGTTCTTCAAATGCCTTCAACTGTTTTTCAAAACGATCAGGCACAGCTATGTCATCAGCATCCATCACGGCACACAACTCATTTCTTGCAGCATCCAATCCTGTTTGGCGAGCAATGGCGTGCCCCATATTCTGCTCAAGTTGTATTACTTTCATGATGCCTGTTTTGTATTTAAGCGCATCAATCATATTTTGCATTATTGATGGCACTGGCCCATCTACCACGAGCACTATCTCATCTGGTGGACAAGTCTGTCTATATATACTAAAAAGTGCTTCTGCAAAGTCGGTCGTATTGTCGTTCTTATAGACGGACATGCATACAGAGAATTGTTTCATACAATCAAAATATTTAGTGGTTTCTTCTGAGTGAACGATGAGTCATCATCAAAGTAGCTGCAATTCGAGACATAAAGAAGTAAGTACTGTAACCACCATGCGAAAATATCTTTGTATACTCCCATATGCAAGCAAAACAGTTCTTGAAGTCCTCTTTCTTTGATCTATTTGAATATGAAGCGCTTCCGCTCCTGAATCTTCTATAATAGACTGCATCTCTGCTGGTGAATGCGACCTTGTCAATTTTATCAGAAATCAAGAACATGAAAATGGAATCCTCTGCTATTCTAAACTTCGGGTTAAACCGCCTATCGTGTATGAAGCTCATAGGAATGAGCTTCATACACGGTCCGGAGAAATATCTCCTGACCGTGGATGAAAGACGATTCTTATTATTGGCAACACAGTATTCATAGGTATCTGTAACTGAATACTTCTTTTGTATCTCAGGTGTGCCATCGTCAAAGGCGTAAGCGTATGAGAGGGAGACGGTTTCCTCATCTACAGCATCAAAGAGCTCCTGAAGAAACGAAGGACTCACATAATCGTCATCATCCATAAATGTCACGTACTTCCCTTGGGCATTATCCAAAGCCTTATTTCTTGCATTGCAAACACCTCCAAGATCCATCTGAAAAAAAATCCAGTTTACATCTTGGTGCTTTGATATATACTCTTGTATTTGCATACTGTATGGCTCATTGCACCCATTAAGCACAAGGATGACCTCGAACTCTTTCTTTGAAAAGGTCTGTGCACATACACTATCAAGACATTCCCAAAGGTAAGCTTGAGGCTTGTATGTTGGTATAATAACTGATATTGTCATATACGTTACTTTTGACGAACCCCAAGAATTGAAAAGTACAACTTAGGGAAATTCCAGAAGACGTACCTCACAAGTCTCAGTATAGGGTATCTAAGTGGAGCCGTTCTTCTCATAAATAACAGATAATCGTGATCCCCTGTGACAGGATTCGCTCTATACTTTTTCCTTTCTGCTTTTGACATGCCGAGAATCTTCTCCTTGTATGATTCTCCTCGAACATGGTCAAAAAGACAATAGCCACAGATTTTTCCTGTAATCAAGGCTGGGATGTCGTGCTTACGCGCTTGAGCTGCATAATCGTAATCTGCAGAGCCATGAATATAGCCATCATAGAAGATACCTATCTTATCTACTACTGACACCGGCACAAGTAGAATATTTGCGGTTGTCGTATCACACATCTGTGGTACTCCAATAGGTCTCAGTCTCCTGGTCTTTGCAAGGAATTTATTAATGTATATGTTCCCACCATACGTTATCTGATTATAATCGTTCTTACTAGCAATAACACCTGAATAAATTCCTTCTTTGCCATATTGCTTTATTGAAAACTCATGAGTAGAGAACAACTCATTAAACATGAATGAAGAGAAATCTGTGTCATCATTTACTAGAAGATAGAAATCCCATTCTTCATGGCGTTCCATTGCAGTTTTCCACGATAGTCTCATTCCTCCAGCCCAATACAACGACCCTGTTCCTTCTATGATATGGACAATGTTTTCATCATACTTATGGCGTATAGCATCTGATGTACCGTCCTTGCTTCCATCATCAACAAGAAATACCTCCAGATTCAATTTATCCTTACCATATTCATTGTAGCATTTTTGAGCCGTGAACAATGATTTTAGGCAAGATAAAGTGTAATCTCGCCTATTAAAACAGGTTAATAAAACTGCTATTTTCATATTATTGCGTTTCTAAGATCATTACTAAATGCTTCAATTATATTCTCATAAGTTAGTTCTTTCATAAGATTTCGAATATTCGCTTGAAAAGACTCCTTACCTAATTTAATAGCACAGCGTATCGCATTCTCGAGACTATTATTTTCTTTAGGGTCAAATAGGATACCTACACCATACTTCTCAACATAATATTGATATGGGTTATAATTAGGAGCAATTATTGGGACGCCATTCATCAATGCTTCCATCATTGTACCATTTGTAACACTCGACGGTTGTTTAACATCACATAATACTAAGAAATCAGCATTGACCATAAGAGAAACGAATTCATCTTCAGAGAGTCTACGTTGTATACGACGAATATTCGAGGCATCATTCATACTACTAGAAATCACTTTCTCGTACTCTGGAGAAGAAACCCCTGCAATGGTATAACAAACTGAACTTCCCAAATGCTTTACTGCATTGGAGATTAATTCTATTCTTTTATCTGGTCTTAAGGAGCCGATTGAAAGTATATTCAACTCTGATTTGTTACTTATTGAGGATGCTTCAATGACATCCTTATTATAGAAGCGTTCAGATCGAAGAACTAAACGATTTCTATTAAACCCTAACTCTACGAACTCGTTGATAATACTATTATCAGAGATAAAAAACTTTATGTTTTTGAGAGATTTTATAATGGCAAGATTTTTCTTTGCATTGAACCAATTTAGAGAGTATTTTGGTATCTTACTCGGACAAAGCCACCAACTTCTTAGACCCCAAAAGAAACAGTTTACATTACTTGGTATGGTCTTTATCCAAGTATTAGATATTGTCAAATGATAGGATCCAGCATAGATATTATTACAGAGCGGTGCAATTTGCTTGATTACACTTTTATAGTACTGGTTCCTGTTGTGCCTATGTAGCCAAGCTGAAGGATTCCAAAAGCGTCTGACTGTTCTGTCTATTGATTTATGCCCTTTGATGATGATATGTGGAACATCAGGCTCTTTACAATGTTCAGCTTCAGCAAATACATCTGCTATGGCTACAGAATAACCTGCAGATTTTAGGTATCTGGCAATTATATTAATATCTTTATAATGATTGATATTGCCTTCCTGATTTTCGAAGAGGATAAAATCATATAGCTTGCTCATAAGTATCCTTCTTTAAGTACATGTATACTAGAGAGTAAAATATGAAATAGTATAATAGGTAGTTATGAAATGGTCTATGTAAGAATCCAATTGAAATAAATATGATGCACGTAAATAAATCTTTATCTTTTCTGCTAATACTTAAAAAAAGTAGGTATAATATCGGCAGGTATAGAAAGATTGACCCAACAACACCCTCAACTGCGAGCGTTTCGTATGGATTATCATCCATATATTCACCACCCATTTCTCTTTTTAATCTCCCAATACCAAACAACGGTTCAGATAAAAATGCTTTTCTTGCAGTCTCCATCATTTTGCTTCTATTAGTGTTTTCAAGACTAATACTACCACCGGAAGATTCTATATTCGTAAGACGACCTATTGATCTCTCATACAAGTCAGAGTTACCGCTCTTATTAGTAAAGACCACAATAGCACAGACTATTGCTACAATAATTGTTATATATCTTTTCTTTTCCTTCTTGCTATTATTAAAGAATAATGAGAGTAATAAGAATATGGCCAACTGTATATAATAACCCTCAGAAAAGGTAAGTACAAGGCATATCATTAAGATAATCTCATACGTCTTATTTTTGAAGAACAACCTGTTAAAAACTAAAGCGGCGACACCCCAGTATGCCATCGCGCCTGGTTCATCAAAAAAACCTGAATATCGCACAAATGAAATGTTAGGAAGATAAGTATTACTTAATCCTATCATCCATGAATAAATGGGACGCCCATCTCCTAGTAAATATTCTTTAGCTGGTCCTATACCTAATTGAACTAAAACAAAAATCACAACACCAAATAATGCCATGATAAGAATCCACAGGTTATATGTCCTAAAAAAATTGTAAACACCTATAGTGGAATCAAGCATTACAAGTAAAGCGAAGACAATCCCAATGTTAACGTAATCCAGTACGTATGATATTGCAGGGTGCACTATCATGGCCAGAATAGTACCAACAATTTGAAATGCCAGTATTACTTTAAGTTGATACGGATATGAAAATCGAATCCCTTTGAATATTATTATACCCAATAGTAATATCAAAAAGAATAATTGTAAGATAATGGCTGATGTTCCTACACCTAATACCACATTAAAAACATAGGGGTAGAACAATAGCAAAATTATAAATGCAATAGAATATGGCCAAATTTGTTTCGTATGACTTGTCATTCTTAATAAGCTTCTAGTATATACTCGTGAGTTATCTCGCTATCATGAAAACTTCTTTCCCATGATTATTGCTTTAAACTCTCATAGATTGAGAGAAGGTTATTTAATACTGTCGTTCTGTCGTGTCTCTTCCTTGCCAGATTTCGTTCTAGTTCGGAAGTCTGTTCTGCAAAAGATTTCTCTGTAAACATCAAAATAGAGTTGGTAATATCGAGTGGCGTTTTTGTCTCAACAATAATACCCGCTCCTTCTTTCAACATAGTTGTGTTACCACCTACATTCAGTGCGACTACTGGGGTCCCTACCATCTGTGCCTCTGCAATAGCATTGCTGCTATTTTCAACATGTGAAAGATGGACAAAAACATCCGCCTGAAGGAGTCCATCTCTGATAGCCTCCGATTTAACATACCCTTTGAAGTCTATGCCGAATTTATCTGGATTGATGTTATAATGATCAGATATATACGTTAAGATATCAGCATTCCGTGTCATGCCGAAAATGTTCCACCTTACCTTGTGCCCCATCTCAACCAACATCTTTGCAGTAAGCAGAACTAAATCAACACCTTTATACCAGTTGTTTGTGATGGATGATTGAAGTATCAAAGTATCCTTGTCAAAGTGATAATGCCATTGGGCACCAATAAACGTATCATTAAGCATCTCATCGCAATGGTAATACTGAGCGGTGGGTGACAATGATATCGCTTGCGTCCTATCCCATTCAGTACGTCCCATCCAATTCTTTACGTATGGAGCAACCTTTTTTTCATTTTCGACTCTCTTAAGGAAGTCTTTATAAACTTGATAATGTCCAGCTTTCAGAAGTTGATTTCGGAATGACTGAGATTTCTTTATATCTTCAACAGTGAAACCTTGTGGAAGATATGCTTCGACAATTGCACTAGCAAAGCCCTGAATATGGACTACTACAGGAACATTCTCTATGTCCCGAAGAATTCTGGAGTAAAAGTTTTCTATACCCCAAATATGCACCACATCTGGTTTGAATTGACTTATTGCTTTAAGCATACCAGCAATAACGCGATCTTCCTCTTTCCGAGCATCACCAAAATATCTGAACAACAGCTGCCCAAACTTACCTCTTCCTGTTTTTCTTATGACTGGATAGTATGTCACTCTGCCATCAACAATCGGTTCACTGTCCGAAGGGTGAGGGAATGTGATTGCCAATTCCACATCTGATCTGTCTAATAAAGCTTTCTGTAGCGCACCCACCCAGTTGGCTGTATCGTATAGGGACTTTGATTTATAATTACCTCCCGAAGAGGATATCCATAGAACTCTCATGTTTTAAGATTTGAGTCTTGATTATAGTCTTAATTACTGATAACCTTCCTCAAAGATTTCTTTAAGCTTATCGTAGTAAATCTGTTTCATATGAGGAGCAAGCTTGTTTTCAAGATGTTTATCGCTTAGTTCTTTATAGATTCTGTAGGCATCGTTCAGATCATCGGCAACATACACGTAATCGTCATATACTCCCTTAAACCAATCAGCACCAGTCGTGACTTTATGGTCAGTGGTCTTGATGATGATTACTGGTGTGCCGGCACAAAGAGAAAAGATAGTACCATGATAACGGTCTGTAATCGTAACTTTGTAATGTGAGTAGCTCTCAATCTCGTTTTCAATATATTTTTTCAGATTAGCGCGAATCTTATGGTATGATACCTTACCCTGAGTATCCTTCCTAAGAACAACTGTGCCATCAGCTTCTATCTTAGATGCCAATTCTGCTAGTTCCAAATCAGAATAGAGCTTTTCTCCATCGTTTCGAGTGCAAAGACACACGTCCTTACGCTCATGGTTGAATGTCAATGTTCCAATAAGTGTTGTTACAATATCTGGGAATGCCTTAACCCTTATATCAGGAAACATCTCTTTTGCCATTTCGTATGACACAAAATCTCGGGCAAGGAAAAGCATGTTCTTTGCCTTATTATGGTTCTCAGCACAGATACGCTTATTCTCTTCATGCTGAAAGAAGATAGTCTGAGGCATCATAAGAATCTTAGCATCTGGCATATACTCACAAATGAGTCGATGCATTAGAGGGTGATCACCTCCAAGATCCTGAGTGCAATATCCGCTTTGGATAACAATTATGTCTTCCTCTCCGAACACTTTTTTTAGGTTAGCGAAAAAGAGTTCGGTGAATCGTGAATCTGTAATAACAGAACTTTCAAACATTACCATCTCATAATCAGGATAATTCTCTTTTATCCATTTCTTGATGCAATAGTGTTGAGCCATATCTCCAAGATTGGGCTGTTCTGTAATTCCAAAATAGAACGCATGAGGGCTTTGAGTTGATACTCTCTCAAGCCGTCTTACTTCTGCTGTTCGATAAGCCTTCTTCCTATATTCAATTATCGCTTTCTTGATAGGTCTATATATCCAACCAAGATACTTATAAGTGAATTGCATCAATACTCTTTTCATCTTCCTATCAATTTCTTAATTACTGATTTCCCTTTTTCACCGACAATTGAAGTCAAAATGTTACCAATAGCAGATGACGGCGTAGATATGCGATTCGCATCAAGCAAATTGCTTATCGCAATGGGTTCATTATTTCCATCAGTAAATACTTCCATCAAAATTGGTTGACTGCTACTCGATACAAACCTGTCAGCTACTGATGAGAATTCTTCCTTTTCATATACTGCAATATATTCAAAACCACAATTCTCTGCCCACCCTTTGGCGTTTCCGTTATGTCCATTTGCAGAAATGTAGTCATCAACATGGACATCATCTTTCCAAGTTCTGGTCATGATTTTGAACTCAGCACCTCCTCCATTATTAATCAGAAGAACGCGAACATTATTCTTGATGTGACGAATACCAAGTGCATTCATATCATAGAAGAACGCCAAGTCTCCTGTTACTATGAAACAGAGACAGTCTGTATTCATACTCTCACCAATAAGCATGGAGTTGCAGCCGTCTATACCAAATGCAGCCACATTTGCATAACAATGAATCGTTGGATCAAGAGGAAAATAACTCCAGCAGCGAAGGCTATTGAGAATAGCATAATTCATAATACTATTCTGCGGAATCAAGTTGTGCAGTTTCTGTGCTACAAAACAGTTAGAAAGTGGCAGTTCAATATCGTATTTCATAGTTCTATTAAGCTGTTCCCATGCCTCAAAATAGGAATGCGCTACTAGAGAACTACCTGATAACTTCTCGAAGAAATAATAATCAGGGCACTCAAATATCTTGGTTAAATGACAATATGTATCAACATAATTACCATCCTCTGAAATACGCCAATGTTCTGCATCTCCTATTCCTTGAAGAGCGCCATAAATTGAGTAATCTCCGGTCTGGCCTCCTATTGTTATTAATACATCTGGTTTTAGCGAAGCAAATCCTCCTGCAGAAACGAGTAGATTTGCGTTAATTGAATACTTTCCATGATAATTTGAAAGATGATTTACGTAGACTGTAGCATTACAAGACTCACAGAATGTCTCAATAGCATTGATCTGTTTCTGTGTGAATGGCCTATGTTCTCCAACCACAATAAGAATCTTTTTATTGTCTACAGAAACATCATCCCACTCATCCCATGCCATATAGCGTTTTAGAGGACGAATCTTTGGGAGTTCAATCTCCTCAAATTTTCCTTGTTGTAAGTCAACTATTCGGATATTCAACTGAATAGGCCCCGGGGTTCTATGAGTAGTTTCAAGGATTGCCTCCTTTGCATTATGATAAACTTGCATACGCGTATTATCATCGGTTACAGGAGGCAGGTCAAAGGTTCGCTTAACAGCATCTTTAGGTAGAGAGCACTGATCCGGAGCCTGCATGTAATCCTGATATTGGAACCTTTCAAGCTTTGCTGTTGTTATTGCCAGAATAGGAGTATGCTTATAAAAAGCCTCTGTAAGACCAGGAACGTAGTTACGTGTAGCTTGGGCACTTGTACATGATGCTGCAATTACTTCACCTGTTTGTAGATAGAGACCAATTGCAAAGTACATGGCACTTCTTTCATCAGGCACAGAATAACAATGAAAGAATGAATCATCTTGAACGGCCTGTGAAATTGGTATATTAGTACCACCTGGACTAACAACAATATGTCGAATTTTGTACTGCTTAAGAAGTGCAATAACTATTCTTACGTTTTCTTGAATTGTATACATGATCCTTTATTTGTCAAATGAATAAGTTACATCGTCATAAGTGAGCAATCCAGCACCCCCCGTCATATATACTATATCTCCCATAATGGAACGCCCTGCTTCGGATACTAACATAACTGCCATATTAGCAATTTCCTCAGGCATGATGTATCGGCCTAATGGAAGTCTATCTAGGCGCATATTTGTAGAGCCATCTTTTATCATCATAGGAGTCGCCGTGGGACCTGGAGCAATGCCATTTACTGTTACACCATCCGCTGCAAGAGCTTTAGCTAGTCCAAGCGTGAGGCCTCTGATGCCCCATTTACTTACAGTATAAGCAGAATCGGCAGGCCTTAGACTTGATGCCGACGCTATATTTAGGATGTTTCCCTTGATTCTATTTTTAACAAGGTATTTCCCGAACATTTGGGAAAGGAAAAATACGCCCTTAAGATTTGTATCAACAACCTTATCAAACTCTTCTTCTGTTGCATTCGGCATGCCTTGGCAGTTTACACCAGCATTATTAACAAGGATATCAATTGAGTTAATGCCATCTGAGGTAACATCTTTTAACATTTGAATAAAGACATCACTGAAGGTATCGACATGTGTATTGTCAAGTACATAGCCATATTTCTTTCCTGCTGGGAGCTTTTGGAGAGCAATATTAATTCTGTTTTGATTCCTTCCTGTTATTATGACACTTGCACCTTCATTCATAAATGCTTGTGCGATTGAAAATCCTATGCCACTAGTACCTCCTGTAACAATAGCACAACGACCGCTCAATACATTTCCATGGAAAACAGGGGCTACACTAATATTTGTAATATTTACAGCTCTGAAAAAGTTCAGAATATGTCTTATGATATTCATATAGTTATCTTGATCTGACTACTTGCCTAATTTTGGTATTCACAAATTCTCGTTCTTCTTTTTTCAAACCTAATGTGTAGATTGAAACTGCCATCATAACCACACCTACACCACTCATGATAATAAGTTCTGCATACATATTACCTATAGAAACTTTAGTTAACAAAATCATCAGTAATAGTGGAATAGATATAATAATCGCACTATTAAATAAGCAGTCCTTACACCATTCCAAAATTGAGAAGGATTGAACTTTATCTTTAACTAGAAGTATTCTAGCCACCAATGCAACCGAATAAACGACAATTCGTGCAATAATTACAGAATATGGAGGCAGCCCTATTTTCAAGGCACACCATGCTCCAATAAAGTTAAAAGAATATATTGCAGCCATAATGATCTGATATTTCTTAATACTTTTGTCTGCAAATACTATCATCCAGAGAGGAGCTGAAATTGCATCTATAAAGACGCATATCAACGTTAGTATGCTAAACTCTACCGCGTATTCTGGATAATCTCCTAACCAAATTGAAAGAAAATTCCTGATCTGAAAACAGATAGGAATCATAAATATCAGGACTAAATAACTTGAGAACCTACTTGCGCGTAAAGCTAATGTATTTAAGCTATCATAATCCTCTGTTACATATTGCTTTGTTATTTGAGGTTGGAAGGCAACCTGGAAATTCGTAACGAAATTATTAACGATACTTGTGATTTGATTACTTATTCCCATTGCTGCATTAGCTGCAACTGTGAAGAACACGTTTACAAGCATGGATACGCCTTGTGAAGTTAACACAACCACAAACTGACCGACAAGACTCCAACCCATAAAGCCAAACATCTCTTTAAGTAATGATAAATTATGTGGCTTCTTAAATCTACATATAACAAACTTTCGTATACAATAGAGTCTTGTCAAAAGAGTATTTATAAAACTTACGGCAAAAATCAGGATGGAATAACAGATCAACTTGTCACCAGAATATACTAAAACGGAGTATGCAACCACCAACTTCAATATAACCTCAATAATTGATAAGTATGCATATATATTCATCCTTTCATATGCGGTAATCGCAGCTGTATATGGAGCTTGAAACACACCCCACAAGGCAGAGAGGATAGACATCTGATATACGACATTTGCAGCAAACAATCTATCATCTGGAATATTCAATGTGTAATTCACCAAATACAAACCAACTGTTTCAGCCAATATCAGTATGATAGCGCCAATAAGAGCATGAGCACAGAGAGACAGATTGAACACATTCTGTTGGCTCGCCTCATCCCCTTGTGCTATCTCTGCCGTAATATAGCGTCTGGTAGCAGTTGTTAATCCGTTGTTAATGAAACCGAAGAGGACAATAATAGTTCCTACGACATTGTAAATACCATAGTTGTCTTCGCCTAATGCATTGAATACTATCCGCACGGTGAACAAAGACACAAGCATGATAACTATCATACGTATGTACATGAACATAGTATTCTTCGCTATACGTTTATTATTTGACGAATTATCTGACATTTACAATTAATTTCTTGTTGTTACTAAATTGAGCATTCTATAACTTTAAGGATGAGCATGCATTTCCTAACATCCCTCCAAAAAACAGTCTATCCGACGGCAAGAGGGAATTACAGTCTGCAAGTTGTATTGAAGAATTCGTATCTTGAAATAAATACTTGCTTCCACTGACTGATTTAATAGTCAAAAGCCTCCTTTCTTTCAGACCTTGTATTGACTTATCTACTCCGTTCAATAACTCGCGAATATGGGCATTGGAGAAATAATACTCCACCCCAGGTATTTTAAAATCTTTCAGACAATAATTATCCTCTTCTATACTAATAAGAACATTGTTATCTATATATGCTCGCATAATAATAACATTTGTTCCGCACATAGTGTGTTCGGTAAAAGTTCTGGACAATACATGTTTACATGATTCCAAAATTGGAACACAAAAAGGACTACTGGAATTAAAGAATCAATTTGGTGTTCTGAAAGAAAGTGCTACATTTGCTCCCAATAGGATGTGAAACAGCGAGAAATTAGCAAGGCCTCGCATACGTTTCAAAAACAAACAGAGTATAGCAATCATTTGATTCTTGCTCTGTTTATTTATATGCCTATCGAATCGTCTGCGAGCGCCTTTCTAACAAGCTAGTCAAAGAAGTACTTCTGCGACCCCTACTTCACAATCCCCTTCTCCAGGTACTCCGCCAGGTTCATCTTCCTCACATCCGAGGCGGCATTGTCGGCAGCGACTTTGGCCATGTCGTGCTTGACCATCAGTTCGACGAGCTGTTCGAAGGTGGTGGTATGAGGGTTCCATCCGAGTTTGGCCTTGGCTTTGGTCGGGTCGCCCCAGAGGTTGACAACGTCAGTCGGGCGGTAGAAGTCTTCGGAGACGGCAACTACGGTGCGGCCGACAAGATCGGAGTTAGCGGTGCCGGAAACGGAGACGACGATACCCTTTTCGTTGATGCCTTCGCCTTCCCAGCGGAGCTCAATGCCGGCGTGGTGAAAGGCCAGTGTGGCGAATTCGCGGACGGTGTGCTGGACGCCGGTGGCGATTACGAAGTCCTCAGGCTTGTCGTGCTGGAGTATGAGCCACATACACTCCACATAGTCCTTGGCGTAGCCCCAGTCACGGAGGGAGTCGAGGTTGCCGAGATAGAGGCAGTCCTGCTTGCCCTGGGCGATACGTGCTGCTGCGAGGGTGATCTTGCGGGTCACGAAGGTCTCGCCACGGCGCTCGCTCTCGTGGTTGAAGAGTATGCCGGAACAGCAGAACATATCGTAGGCCTCGCGGTACTCCTTGACAATCCAGAAGCCGTAGAGCTTGGCCACTGCGTATGGTGAATAAGGGTGGAATGGAGTGTTCTCATTCTGAGGTACTTCTTCTACCTTGCCGTAAAGCTCAGAGGTGGATGCCTGATAAATCTTGCAGGTTTTCTCAAGGTGATTGGTCCTGACGGCCTCGAGTATCCTGAGGACACCCACTGCATCAACGTCTGCTGTGAACTCAGGGGCGTCGAATGATACCTGGACGTGAGACTGGGCAGCGAGGTTGTAGATTTCCGTTGGCTGAACCTTGCCGACTAGCTTGACGAGGGACATGGAGTCTGTCATATCTGCATAATGCAGGTGGAAGTTCGGCTGACCTTCGAGGTGGGCAATGCGCTCGCGGTAGTCAACGGATGAGCGGCGGATGATGCCGTGTACTTCATATCCTTTTTCGAGGAGGAATTCCGAAAGGTAGGAGCCGTCCTGTCCTGTGACACCGGTGATAAGGGCTATATTCTTCATAATGATTGTTTTATGATTGTTATATTGCAAATAATGGATGTAGTAGTGTGTTAGTTATTGTTGCTTATGCAAGGCTTTCTTTGTACCAGTCGAATAGCTTCTGTACTCCGTCTTCAATTTCGACCTTGTGTGTCCAGCCGAGGGAGTGGAGCTTGCTGACGTCGATGAGCTTGCGCATCGTACCGTCAGGTTTGGAGGCGTCGAACTCGACTGTTCCTGTGAAGCCGACTGCCTTAACTACCAGCTCGGAGAGTTCCCTGATGGTCAGTTCCTTGCCGGTACCGACATTTATATGGCAATTGCGGATCTCGCCAAGGGAAGGGATGGCTCCGCCGCGGCCCGTGCTGTGGTTGCGATCGACCACGCCGTCGGCCTTATTGCCGTAATGGACGGATGAGTATTTCTCTATGCCTATGATATCCTTGAAATCGACGTTCAGCAGGACGTGAACGGAAGCGTCGGCCATATCTTCGCTCCAAAGGAACTCCCTCAATGGAGTACCGGTTCCCCAGAGTGAGACGCGGTTGTCGGAGATGCCGTAGAATGCGAGTACTTTCAGTATGGTCGCCTCGTCGGAGTTGCCGTCAATGACATAGCGGACGGTCTCTCCATTCTCCTTGATGTTCGCTCCTACCGGTCGTATGCTCAGGTCCTTGCGTATCGCAGTCCAATTGCCGTCGTTGATAAGTTTGGCAAGATAGACCTTGCGCATCATCGCCGGCATGACGTGGGAGTTCTCCAGGTGGAAGTTGTCGTTCGGACCATAGAGGTTGGTCGGCATCACGGCAATGTAGTTAGTGCCGTACTGGAGATTGTAGCTCTCGCACATCTTCAGGCCTGCAATCTTTGCTATGGCATATTCCTCATTGGTGTACTCCAGAGGTGAGGTCAGCAGGCAGTCCTCTTTCATAGGCTGCGGCGCGTTCTTAGGATAGATGCAGGTGGAGCCCAGGAAGAGGAGTTTCTTGACTCCGTGGGCGTAGGCCTCGCTGATGACATTGCACTGGATCTTCATATTCATCATTATGAAGTCAGCGCGGTAGAGGCTGTTTGCCATGATTCCGCCCACAAATGCGGCAGCGAGCACTACTGCGTCGGGCTGCTCCTCGTCGAAGAACTTCTTCACCGCATACTGGTCGGTGAGGTCGAGCTCCTTGTGGCTGCGGCCTACGAGGTTCTCGTAGCCACGGCTCTTGAGGTTGTTCCAGATCGCTGAACCTACCAGACCGTTGTGACCGGCAATGTAAATCTTACTGTCTTTACTTAACATTTTGATATTTGTTGTACTGATTTATTGTCTTCTAATATGTATTTCTATCGCTTCTTTCCTTTCCTGCGCAAAGGCCTTTGCGTCCTTTACGACGAGGACGAGATAGCCGCCACCGCCTGCGCCGGGCATTTTCCAGGCAAGGACTTCCGGCAGGGCGGAGTATATGTCTATATATGGCTGCACGCTTGCTTCCTTGCACAGCTCACCGTTTACGGATGGATTAACCATCCCCGGGAACATCGCAGTCTGGGCCTTGAATGAGGCGAGATAGGCCTCGGCAAAGCCATCCAGGTCGTGCTTGAGTATGGCTTCCCAGCAGGCATCAGCGGCAGCAGCCAACGCAGTAACTTTTTCTTCGTTGATGTCCTTGCCCTCGACGACACTGCAGCCCGGGCGGCGTGGCTCCATAGGGATCATCACCAGATGTTCCTCCAGGAAGCGGAGCGTCATCTCATCCACCGTGTTCTCAATCTTAACAGGCCAGAAATTCTTGTCGTAATAGTGGCGGGCAAGTCCGGGTACGCATATTCCAATAGAGTCCTGTGCCCCGGAGATGTGGTCATCCTCCCTTTCGGGATTGTTCTCGAAGCAGAAAACCAGACGGGCAAGCATCTCAGGGTCCATCTTCGGGAGCTTGACCGGCCATATCTTCTGGATCATCTTCCTGGTGCTGGTGGACAGGCCGCAGCGGTCCCTCACCTCGAAGCTCGGTTCTATAGATATGGTGATTGCCCAGCCGGGGTGGTAGCAGCTGACGTATGGCTGGTCTATCCAGGTGCCGGCAAGGTCGAGGCGGGTAGGTATGCCTTCATACGTGGTCACTGCTGAGTCGTCCTTTCCGAGGGCCGCCTTCAGCGAGGAGGAGCTCCTGGCCTGCAGGCCCTCGTGCGGGGTGCGTTCCAATTCGACGTACTGTATGCCTCTTTCCTCGCAGATACGACGCTTCTCGTCGCTGCCGCCTTCCGCGTTGACTACGAATATGTCCGGCTTCACTATATCCAGTGTCGGAACGTAGTCGATGACTCCGCTTCCAGCGTTGATGTAGGCATCCTTCACATATTTGATGCTCTTGACCATGAAGAGGCGCTCCTCCTGCGGGAACATCGGCTTGCGGTGCTTGTATTCGAGGTAGGTCTCGTCAGATCCTATTCCAACATACAGGTCCCCGTAGCGGGAGGCCTGGATGAAGAATTCTATGTGTCCACTGTGCAGCAGGTCGTAGCAGCCGCTGACAAATACTTTCTTGTTAGGCATATATGCGTTTGTTGGTCTTCACCGCGTAGGCGGCGAAGAGGGTAACCACTACAAAGCAGATTGCGGGTATGATGTAACTCATATATATCGAGCTGTTGTCGGATACCAGCCCCTGGAGAGGTGTGAGCAGCGCTCCTCCGAGTATGGCCATTATCAGTCCGCTGGCACCGAGCTTGGCGTCGCCAGGGTGTTCTGACTGGGCTACTCCTCCTAGGGAGAGGCCGTAAATGGTCGGGAACATCAGGCTCATGAAGAAGCTGATGAGCACGAGAGCCACTATCAGCAGCCATCCGCTTCCGGCTCCCAGTACGACCACTGCTGTCATAAGCGTGGAGAGCACTCCTCCGGCAAGCAGGAGCTTTGCCGGGCTGATCCATTTCATAAGCCAGGTATAGATGAACCTCGACAGGCAGAAGCCGATTATCGTTATCAGATAGATGGTGCTGGCCTGTGCTTCGAGCACTCCCAACTCCTGCATCACTATTCTAATGGTGAAGCTCCAGACTCCTATCTGCGCGCCGACATAGAAGAACTGGGCCACCACTCCGTAGCGGTAGAGCCTATTTTTGAAGAGGCGTCCGAAGGAGGCAAGGATTCCGCTCCTGTTCCCGGGGTCCCGTCCCGCCGGCATCTTTACGAAGAGTATTGCCACGAGAATGGCAATAAGCACGAGGCCGAGCGAAGCGTAGGTTCCGCTGACGGAATAGAGACTTATATCCTTGAGTATGAAATACTTGCTCATCAGGATTCCGATGATGGAACCTATAGGATTGAAGCTCTGGGCTATGTTAAGGCGTCTTGTCGCCGTCTCCGGGGAGCCCATGCTGAGTATGTACGGGTTGGCGGTGGTCTCGAGCACGCTGCAGCCTCCGGCCATTATGTATATAGCCACAAGATAGAATCCGTAACTGGCTGCGTAGGCTGCCGGGAGGAAGAGTATCGCCCCTGCCGCATAGAGCAGCAGTCCGAGTATGATTCCGGACTTGAAGCTGTGACGGCTTATAAATATTGCAGCCGGCAGCGCGAAGCAGAAGTAGCTTCCGTAGAAGGCGAACTGGATGAGGCTGGTCTGGGCGTCGCTCATATCCATTATCCGCTTGAAGGCTGCCAGCAGGGTGTCTGTCATGTTGTTGGCCAGGCCCCAGAGCAGAAAGAGCGAGGTGACCAGCGCGAACGGCAGCAGGTATTTTTTCTCCAGTGCTTTCATTTCTCCGAATCAAATATCTTGGTCATCAGTTGCCATTTCTCAGTAGATTTCGCCTCAGGCGAGCATCCCTGGAACCGGCTGACGTAAGCTTCCCACTCGGCCTGTCTCGGAAAGGTGGCGAGTCTTGCCATATCCCTTTCCCAATCGAAGTCGTCCACTGTGTCCACTATCATGAACAGATTGCGGCCCTTGGCGTAGATCTCCATCGAGAGTATGCCCACCTCGTGCTGGCCTTCGATTATCTCGGGCCATACGTGAGAATGTACCTCGATGTATTTCTCAACCAGCTGAGGGTCATCTTTCAAGCAAAGTGTCTGACAGTAGCGTTTCATATACTATTACAATACTATCGTTATTTAGGGATTGTCGTTTTTTTGTTTTGACCAAAGCAGCCGACTGGTCCCATCCGTTTCTGCTTTCAGTCCATCAAATTTCCGTTTTTATATCTCATTCCGGTCATTTCGGCCGGATTTTTTGTCCATTCTCTATGACAGATACGTAGTTCCCCCTTGAAAGCACTTCTCTATGTGCATATTTTCGTTTCAGGAGGCCGCCAGCTGTGCTCTCTGCTCTATCC
>OBKS01000790.1_pt1 | contig 26863 bp, 24 predicted proteins | sample 1517381 | NCBI WGS metagenome assembly OBKS01 (sample SAMN04571686, study PRJEB22368) | human gut metagenome | biome: human gut; material: stool | host: Homo sapiens | place: Luxembourg | collected 2012-08-03 | reverse complement strand
TCAGGAAAAATTACAACAAAAAATTACTATGCATCATATAAAGACAACAAATGGGGAGTAATAGACTCAACAGGAAACAATGTAATAGACCCATCATATAAAGAAATGATAATAGTACCAAACTCTAAGATAGGAGTATTTATTTGTACATATGATGTAGACTATAACACAGGAAGTTATAAAACAAAAGCATTAAATGATAAAAATCAAGAAATATTTACGCAATATGATAAAATAGAACCTATGCAAAACATAGATAAAAATGGAAATGTATGGTATGAAAAAAATGTATTAAAAGTACAAAAAAACGATAAATTTGGCTTAATAGATTTAACAGGAAATGAAGTAATTCCAATAGAATATGATGAAATTACAGTAATTAGAGGAATAGAAAATTCATTCAAAGTAAAGAAAGATGATAAATACGGAATTGTAGATGGTGATGGAAAAACAGTTATACAAGCTCAATATGCTGATATAGATGTATTAGGAAAAGACAACAAATCAGGGTTTATTATAAAAAATGCTGATGGAAAATATGGAATTGTAGACTATTCAAATGCACAAATTTTAGAAGCAAAATATGATTCAATTGAAAAAGTTTACGGAAATGACATGTATGTTGTAAATTTAAATGGAAAACAAAAAGTAGTAAATAAATCTGGAAACGATGTCTTAACAACTGGATTTGATTCAATTAAACAAATATTAGCTAACCAAGAAAATGCAGTAATATTTGTAAAATCAAATAAATTTGGCGTAATGAATACATCAGGAGAAGTTGTAATAGAATCACAATATGACAGTTTAGAAGAAACAAAGGTTGGAACATTTATAGCTAGTAAAGATGGAAAATACGGAATAATAAATATTAATAAAGAAGAAAAATTGCCATTCGAATATAATTCAATATCTTTTAATGAAAAAGCAGATTTGTATGTTGCAGAAGATAGTAATTTTAATTCTAAAATTTTAAATAGCAATTTAGATGTAAAAGCATCAGGAATTTTATTAGAAATAAATGAAACTAAGGGATATTTGAAGCTAAGAGTTGATAATGTAAATAAATATTATAATTTTAAATTTGAGGAAAAACAAGAATCAGATATTTTTACAAATAGAACATTATTTTTAAGTAAAAAAGATGGTAAATATGGATATGTTGACAAAAATGGAAAAGTTATTGTTGATTATATTTATGATGATGCAATGGAACAAAACGATTATGGATTTTCTGCAATAAAAAAAGACGGAAAATGGGGAAGTATAGACGGAAAAGGAAATGTAATTCAAGAACCAATATATAATTTAGATGATTATCTATTAATAGATTTTATAGGAAGATGGCATTTTGGCATGGATATTAATATGAATTATTATAACCAACTTGAAAAGTAATAATAATTTTAATATTTTAAGAAAGAAGGATTGAAGTAAAAAATGGAACTAAAGACAAATTATCAATATACATATTTTATACACCCTTTTGTTGTAGAGGAAAATAAATATCAAAAATATTTATTAAGTCTAATTAAAGACAAAAGATTTAAGATGAAAGTATTTCAGAAAAATAAGGATATAGATTTATATAATTATTTTTCACCAAAGACACGTGAATATCTTTTTTCTAGTTTTTCACATTCTGGGGCTAAACTAGAAAAACTAGAAGAATTACCTGATGATACAAAATCAGCAATATTAAGTAAATATCCTTGTACTATTTTTGAATACGAGTTAAAAGAAGATATACAAGGAAAAGCAGAAGAAAAAGGAATATTCTTTAAGGTAAGAAAAATAGAAGTGATATGTTTTAATACAGGAATATGTTTCTTTACAATGAAAACAAATATTGAAGAAAGCAATAGCTTTTCAGATTTGTTAAATTTTAATTATAAATTTAGAGAGATTAAACAAGAAAACAAATTAAATAATTATGATAAAATATCTACAAACAAGTACTTTTGATGATGTAAATAAATTGACAGAATTTATTAAAAGTATTACAGGTTCAGAAATTGAGACAATGAAACTTGATATAGATACACAAATATTTTTAACATATTCATATGTATGTATTGATAGAGAAGCATGGAATGTAAATAAAAATTTTGAAGACATAGAATATAATTTCAACAAATATGCAAACTTTTTACCAGCAGATAATTCTGTTGACCTAGATAAAAATTCAGCAACACAATTTTCGGAATGGAAATATGCTAGATTCGGATTTTCAAAACAAGGGGTTGTTTTATTTACATCAAGTAGTGATATAAATAATTTTACGGATTTACCGGATAAGTTTGAAAATGAGTACTTCTATACGTATATTTTGAACTTATATAAGAAAATATATTTAAAAAAATTAGAGGTTGAATTTAAAAAGGCTTCTAATTTGAAAAATGCTAGAAAAAAGTTTATAGAGTTTACTAGAAATATTTGGATTTTAGACGTTACAGAAAATGAAGTTGGCTCTAAAATAAATTATATTTTAGGAAAAAATTTTGAACTTGATAGATTATATAGTGAAATAAAAATAAAATATGATGTTTTATATAAGGAATCAAATATAGAAAAAAATTCAAGAATAATGTTAGCTGTTGCCGTTATTTTGGTTATTTCACTTATTTTTAATGTATTAAATTATATAGAAATTATAAAGTAAAATATTATGTTTTTGTTGAATTGGAACAATTAGAAATATAGAAGGAATGAATTTTATGAAAATAACTTGTGGGACCGATATTATTGAAATAGATAGAGTTAAAGAAAGTATAGAAGAGCTTGGAGAAAAGTTCATAAAAAGAGTATTTACAGATAAAGAAATAGAATACTGTGAATCTAGAAAAGGACAGAAATATCAGCATTATGCCGGAAGATTTGCAGCGAAAGAAGCAGCATTTAAGGCAATTTCTAAAATATTAGATAATAAATATTCTGTTTGTTGGAAAGATTTTGAGATAATTGATGATGAACAAGGAAGACCATATCTAAATTTATATAATGTTAATACTAAGGATATTGAGAGTATAGATATAAGTATTTCACATTGCAAGTTATATGCAACTGCTAATGTGGTGATTTTATTTAATGATTATAATTAAATTATATAAAATAAAAATTAGAAGTGTTGATATATACATAATTTTGTCAAAAACATATCTGTGGTCTACCATTAGGTCTTTGACTACAAATATGTATATATCAACATTTTCGGAAGTTCCTTATATATTAAGTGTAATAAAATTCGGAAAGGAAAAGCAAAATGGGATTATTTGATAGTCATAGTCATTTAAATGATGAAAAATTCGATGAAGACAGAGAAAAAACTATTGACGAAATAGTAAAATCAGGGGTAACAAATTTTATCACTGCAGGGTATAGTGTAGAAAGTTCAAAAAAAGCAATAGAGATAGCAAAAAAATATGATTTTATATACACAACTGCGGGTGTTTCACCTAATGATATTCCACAAGATGAAGATGAATTGTGGAAACAATTAGCTGAAATTGAGAATATTGCTAAAAATAATAGCAAAGTTCTTGCAATAGGTGAAATAGGACTTGATTATTATTGGAATACAGAAAATAAAGAATTACAAAAACTTGCTTTTATTGAACAAATAAAAATAGCAAATAAGCTTAATTTACCAATTGTTATACATACAAGAGAAGCAGTAATGGATACATTGCAAATTTTAAAAGAAAATAAAGTTGAAAATACAGGGATTTTTCATTGCTGTCCACAAAATAGAGAATTAATAAAAGAAGGACTAAAACTAGGATTCTATATATCTTTTGCAGGACCTATTACATTTAAAAACTCTAAAAATGCTGTTGAAATGATTAATTTAGTTCCAAATGATAGAATATTAATAGAAACAGATAGCCCATACTTAGCACCAGAGCCTGTTAGAGGAACTCGAAATACTCCTTCTAATGTTAAATTCGTTGCACAAAAAATTGCTGATGTAAAAGGCTTGACGTTAGAAAATGTGGAAAAAATTACTTTTGAAAATACAAAGAGAATTTTAAAAATGTCCTTTTAAAAGGACATTTTTCTATTTGATATTTCTTAATGCTTCAATTCTATCTTCTGTGCTTGGATGAGTAGACCACAAGCTAGAAGTTTTCTTTTTACCTTTTTCACCATTCTTTTTAAAAGGATTTATAATATACATATTTGCAGTCGCAGAGTTTGCACTTTTTAATTCATTAGGGTCGTTTTCAAGTTTTTGTAATGCAGAGATTAAACCATCTGGATTACGTGTAAATTCAACAGCAGTACTATCTGCTAAAAATTCTCTTCTTCTTGAAAGAGCAAGTTGCATTAAAGTACCAAATATCGGAGATAGTATTAAACATATAAGACCTAATAACATTAAAATACCATTTGCTTTACTATCACTATCTCTATCTTTTGAACCACCCCAGAAAATGATTCTTGAAAACATATCTGATAACATAACGATAAGACCTACAAATACGGAAACAACTGCACTTAAAAGTATATCGTAATTTTTAATATGACTCATTTCATGTGCAATAACACCTTCTAATTCATAATAATCAAGTTTTTGTAGTAAACCTGTTGTAACACAAATTATAGCATGTTCTGGATTTCTACCAGTAGCAAATGCATTTGGTTGAGCATCTTCTATAACATATAGGTCTGGCTTTTTTGGTAGACCAGCTGTTACCATCAAAGCATCTAAAATATTAACAAGTTTTAAATCTTCCTCTCGTGTTGCTGGACGTGCGTGACATGATGCTAAAACTATTTTATCACTATAATAATAAGAACCCCAAGCACTTGCAATAGAAAATATTAATGCAATTATTATCGAAAATTCACCAAAATTTAATGCGTTACAAATGTAGTATATTATAAGAGTTACAACAATTATAAATATTGAAATTATTATTCCTGATTCAAATTTATTTTTTTTACTGGCTCTAAACATAAAAATCTCCTTTCTATATTGATAAAAGGGGTGTCTTTAAGACAACCCCTTTAAATTACTTATGCATTTTTCCCAAAATCAACTTTTACATTTTTTCTAGCTTCATTGTTTTCGACAGCAAATAATTCACGAGGTTTGAAGTTGAACATGTTTGCAATGATGTTAGATGGGAAAAGTTGTAATTTTTCATTATACATTGTTACATTATCATTGTAGAATTGTCTAGAAAAAGAAATTTTATTTTCTGTATTTCTTAATTCCTCAGATAATTCAGAAAAGTTTTGATTTGCTTTTAAATCTGGGTAATTTTCAGAAACAGCCATTATTGTTTTTAATGCACCTGATAATTGATTGTCTAATTCGGCTTTTTCGGTAACTGTTTGAGCATTTGCCCATGATGTTCTTAATTCTGTTATTTTTTCAAATGTTTCTGATTCATGTGCAGCATATCCTTTTACAGTTTCAACAAAATTTGGAATTAAATCGAATCTTCTTTGTAATTGGACATCAATTTGACTCCATGCATTATCAACTTTTACTCTTCTAGATACTAGATCATTGTACATTGATATTACTGCGATTACAAGTATTACTACTATTGCTAATATAATCCATCCCATATTTTTTTCCTCCTTTTTTATTATATACAAGTTACAACTTGATAATAACATAAATTAAGATTTTTAACAAGATATTTTAAATATTATATAAAAATTTTTGAAAAAAATGGTACTATTTCCAAGGTGTGTAGCATATATTATAATGAACCAATTGCAACTCTAAGCTTGTACAAATTTGACAAAAAACATAAAAAGTAGTATAATTAAAATCGATGCCAAAAGGAGGTATTAAAAATTTATGAAAAAAGAAGAAAAAGCTTCAATTTCTATAATGAAAATCATATGTGTTAGTATAATATTAATATTAATTTCTGGAATAGGAGTAATGGCAGTAAATACAAATTTGAAAGATATTAAAATTGTACTACAAAATGGATATGAATTAACAGTGTTAACATCCAAAACAACTGTTGATGAAATATTAAATGAAAATAATATTGTATTAGATGAAAATCAAAAAACAATACCAGAAGCTAATGAAGAAGTAGCAGCAGGAGCTGTTATCAAAATAGTAGATAAATCATACAACGAAGTTCAAATAGCTAAAGTTTCAGAAGAAGGTGTACAAACAACATTAGATGAATTATTAAATAATTATGCACCAATTACAGAAAAAATAGTTACAGAACAAGTTGAAATACCTTATGAGACAGTAACAAAAAATACAACAGGAACAACTACAAATACAACAAATAGAGTATTACAACAAGGAAAAAATGGATTAAAAGAAGTAACTTATAAAATTAAATATCAAAATGAAGTAGAAATTGAAAAAATACAATTATCTGAAAAGGTAATTAAAGAACCAGTAAACAAGATTGTACAAGTAAATAAAGTTGTAACATCAAGATCTGGTACAACATCAAGAGAAACAGCAAGTACTGTTCAAACAACAAGTGGTGGAAAATGGACATATTCATCAAGTGATATGGATTTATTATGTGCAATTACAGCACAAGAATCAGGTTCTAGTTATACAGGAGCCTTAGCAGTAATTACAACAGCATGTAATAGAGCAGAAAGTGCTAGATGGAGCAAAAATGGTTCAGATCCATTAAGCCAATATAAAGCACCAGGACAATTTTGCTATTCAATTGATAGTTATTGGAAGAAAAAATTAAACGGAAATTACCCATCATATGTAGTTCAAGCAGTTACAGATGCATTAAATGGTAAAAGAAATCATAATTATTTATCTTTTAGAGCAGCTGGAACACATGCAGGTACTTATATAGGTGGAAACGTATATTTCTAAAATTAAATTTATAAAAAACATATGATTTATATAAAGAATCCTAGAAATGGGGTTCTTTTATTTGCTATTTTTTAGTAAATGTAGTACAATGGAAATGTATAAAAAACGTTGATTGAAATTAAAAGAAAATTAATAAACCAAATAGAAAAATGGTGGAAAGGAAGAAAAATGAAGCTAATTTCATGGAATGTTAATGGAATAAGAGCATGTTTAACAAAAGGATTTGCAGAAACATTTAAAAAGATGGATGCTGACATATTTTGCATACAAGAAACAAAATGCCAACCAGAACAAGTAGAATTAGAATTTGAAGGATATACAAGTTATTGGAATAGTGCAGAGAAAAAAGGATATTCCGGAACTGCAATATTTACAAAACAAAAGCCTTTAAATGTAACATATGGAATAGGAATAGAAGAACATGATAAAGAAGGTAGAGTAATAACGTTAGAATTTGAAGAATTCTATATGGTAGATATATATACACCAAATTCAAAAAGAGAATTAGAAAGACTAGATTATAGACAAATATGGGAAGATGAAATACGAAAATATTTGTTAAAACTAAATGAAACAAAGCCAGTAATAATGTGCGGAGACCTAAATGTAGCACATGAGGAAATTGACTTAAAAAATCCAAAAACAAATAGAAAAAATGCTGGATTTACAGATGAAGAACGTCAAAAAATGACGGAATTATTAGATGCTGGATTTACAGACACATTTAGATACTTATATCCAGATAAAGAAAATGCATATAGCTGGTGGTCTTATATGGGACATGCAAGAGAAAAAAACGTAGGGTGGAGAATAGACTATTTTATAGTATCAAAATCAATAGAAAGTAAAATAAAAGAAGCTACAATATATCCAGAAATAATGGGAAGCGACCATTGCCCAGTTGGACTAGAAATATAAATTTTAGATATATGTGACCAAGTCTATGATCTCGGAAAAATAAGAGTTTGAGACGGGGCTATTAATTCTTAAAAATTGAATGAATGGAGGAAAGAAATGGAAGAAATAAAGCAAGGGTGGAAAAAAAGAATATCATGGCTATTAATAGCATTAATTGTAGTTATTGTATATAAAATGTTGGATAATTTCTCAAATATACAAGAATGGTTTGGATCATTTTTTAGAATAATGAAACCATTTCTAGTAGGATTGTTAATTTCATATATTTTGTTTATGCCATGTAAAAAAATAGAAAGTATATTATTAAAATCAAAATTTAAATTTATAAATAAAAAGGCAAGGGGATTGTCTGTAATTGCAACATATATAATTTTTGTTTTAATAATAATTGTTATAATAAATTGTATTTTTCCTATTTTAAAGGAAAGTGTAGTTGAATTAGTTGGAAATATACCTGGATATTATGAAACATTAGTTAATAAATATAGGGAATTACCAGAAGATTCAGTATTAAAAAGTGATATTATAAAAGATAAAATGGCAGAATTATCAAATATAGATATGAAACAACTTTTAAGCATAAATAATGAAAAAATAATAGAATATGTAAAAAATATTATAGATGTATTTTCAGGGATTTTTGATGTATTTGTTTCAATAATTGTTTCAGTATATATCTTATTACAGAGAACAACAATTATGAAATTTTTAAGAAAATTTGCAAGAGCTTTGTTCAAGAAAAATACATATGAAGCTGTAAATAAATATTTTACAAAAGCAAATGAAGTTTTCTTTACATTTATATCAAGTCAATTGTTAGATGCAGTAATTGTGGGGATTTTAACAACTGTTGCTATGTTAATCATTAAAGTAAAATATGCACCTTTAATAGGATTTACAATAGGATTATTTAATATGATTCCATATATTGGTGCTATTGTTGCTGTTGCAATTGGAATTTTGATTACATTTATAACAGGTGGTTTGGGAAAGGCTTTGGCTATGGCGATTGTTGTTATTATTTTACAACAAATAGATGCTAATATTATAAACCCAAAAATAATAGGCGTTTCTTTGGAGGTCAGTCCTTTACTTGTTATTTTCTCTGTTACTGTTGGTGGTGCTTATTTTGGAATATTAGGTATGTTTTTAGGTGTGCCTATTGCGGTTGTTATTAAAACAGTTTTGACTGATTGGATTGATAATAAAAATAAGTTTAGAGATGAACAAGAAAAAATGGCAGAAAAAAGTGAAATTGAATAAAATGTAAAATACCATATAAGTTCTAATAGTTATATAAAACTGATTTTTGAGCTTATATGGTATTTTTATTATTTTTTCTTTTTATTAATGAAAACAGAAATAATTACTGCAACTATTATAATAGCAATAATTGCGATTAGTCCTGGCCAGCCTAAAACTGCAACGAATTTGCTACCTAAGGACATTATTATACCTGCTAAAATAACTCCTAATGCTACTGCTGTTATACTTGTTTTAAAATCAAGATTTAGAAAACTAGCAGCTAATGTACCTGTCCATGCACCTGTTCCAGGAAGAGGAATACCAACAAAAATTAATAATGCAAAAAATATTCCTTTGTTTCCAGCTGCTGCTTTTAATTTTTCTCCACCTTTTTCACCTTTTTCTAAACACCATGTGAAAAGTTTTCCTATTATTTTTTTATCTTTTCCCCATTCAAGTATTTTTCTTGCAAATAAATAAATAAGTGGTACTGGTAACATATTAAATAGTATTGCTATTGGGTAATATAAGAAAATGTTTAATCCTAGTCCTTCTGCTACTGGAATTGCTCCTCTTAATTCTACTATTGGTAGCATACTTATTAATGCTACTATTATATATTTTACTATAAGTGGTAAGCTTGACATTGATTTTCTCCTTTCAATATTAAGTATATTAAGCTTTTTGTATTTTACTATAAATATAAAAAATTGTCTATATGTTTGTTATAATTTACTATAAAAGAAATTTTTACTAAACTTGTAATGTTTTTGTTACTGGATAATAGTTTTGATATATTGTGCTTTTGAAATCTACCGTACCTCTAAGGTATATATTATTTATAAGTATTGCCTGTTCATTACGTTCAAAAATAAAATCTAAAATCAAAAACTGAGCCTCTCTCACTCTGGCAAAACTGTATATATGTATATTGTTTGATAATTTTTTCGGCTTCAATACACAACATAAGAATTTCTAAAAAAATCAATGGCACCCTTCCACTTTGTGAACTCTTTCCATTGATTTTTTAAGAAATTCTAATATTGTTCCAATCGCATTCAAAAATTCTAAAACAATATACATATATACAGTTTTCCGTGAGCATTCCTCAGTTTTTTATTTAATATTTTCTATTTTTCACTCCAATCAAACGTACATACTTATAAATAATATATACGCCTAGGAACACCCAAAAGTTCAACCATCCCAATACTTCAAAACTATTATTAGGTAATATTATGGTTATAATTTATCAATTTTCTATTGACAATATCATATAATGATGGTATACTAAATTACTAGATGAGTATATTAGTGAAATTTCATTCAAATTGAGAGGGGTGATATTAAAATGAAAAAAGACCAAATCATAGAAGCAGCAAGACTTTTATTTCACAAATATGGATTTAAAAAAGTCTCAATGGACGAAATAGCAAGAGAAGCAGGAGTAACCAAAAGAACAATCTACTCTTATTTTTCAAGTAAAGAAGACCTACTAAAATATTTTATACAAGAGGAAATCCTCAATATGAAAAATATTGTAGAAGAAATAGACAACAAAAACTTAGACTTTTTTGAAACAGTAAGCCAATCAATTTGCAGTCTTCTAAAATACAGAAGAGATAGAAATTTTTTAAACACAATAACAAAAGAAGCAGAATGGCTAAAAAATCCTATCATCATAAACAACTTAGAGCTAATTGATACACAAATTCAAAATTATATAAAAGGCAAATTAGAAAAAGCAAAAGAATCTGGAAATATATATTATGAAGATGTTGATATTACTGCATTTTTAATATACAAAATGTATATTGCTCTTATGTTTGAATGGAATGAAAGCGAAAAAAAATTAGATGAACAACTGATAGCAAGCAGTATTTCTGCAATTTTAAAAAATGGTTTAAGAAAGGAAGTTAATTAATTATGAAAAAAGAAAAAATCTTAAAAATAGTAATTTTGGCTGTTGTCTTATTAATTCCAATAATTTATAGTTTTTTCTATCTAAAATCTTATTGGAATCCATATGGTGATTTAACAGGATTAAAAATTGCAGTCGTTAATTTAGACGATGGTGAAAACAATGAAAATCAAGGAGCTGAATTCTTAAAATCTTTGCAAGATGATGGAACTTTTGACATTTGCCCGGTGTCATTAGATGAAGCAAATGAAGGAATGCAAAATGGTGATTATTATGCAACTATAACAATTCCTAGTAATTTTACAAAATGTTTAAATAGTGCATCTACAACAGATAAACAAATATCTACAATAACATATAGTCCAAACCAAGCATCAAATTATTTATCTTCTCAAATAATAAATAGTGCCGTAAAGACTATGGAAATAAACTTACAAGCAAAAGTTAGTAGTGCAATAGCCGGTAACTTAGCTGATAATTTAAAAAGTGTTCCAGATAGTTTAGAAAAAATATCTGATGCTTCAAGCCAATTGTTAGATGGTTCAAAATCACTAACTTCTGGTATTAAAGAAATTAGTGATGGTACTTCAACATTAAATAATAGTTATTCAGAATTTGATAACGGTGTAAATTCAGCCTATGAAGGTAGCCAATCTTTGAAAAGTGGTATTAGCCAAGTAAATTCTGGTGTTGATACTTTAAGTACTGGTTCTAATTCATTAAATACTGCTATTTCTCAAATAAATGCTGGTGTTGATGAATTATCAGAAAAAGGTGCTGATGGTATAAAATCTTTATCTGATGGTATAACATCTTTAAATAATGGAGCTGAAAGTTTAAACACTAATTTATCAGCATATGTTGATGGCACAACAGCATTAGCAAATGGTGCTACATCATATGTAACTGGTGCAACTACTTTATTAGATAATGTTGAAAATTACATTGATTCTGTAAATAGTTCAAATACTCAAATATCTGGATTATTAACTGAATTAGCTAAATTAAAAACAAGTTCTGACCCTAATGTACAAAAATTAGCAGTTACAGCACAAGCAATAATTGATAGTAATGGTGCTCAAGAACTTGCAACTGCTGGTTCTCAAATAAAAGCTGGTAAAGCTCAATTAACAGCATCAAATTCAAATATAACAACTGGTGCTACAAAATTACTAAATTCAGGTAATGCTTTAAAAGCTGGTTCAAATAGCTTATATGCTGGAACTCAACAATTAGCACAAGGTTCTGCATCATTAGGACAAATAACATCTGGTATTACTAATTTAAAATCAGCTTTAACTCAGGTTCAAGCTGGTACTAAATCATTACAATCTGGTGTTGTTACTTTAAAAATTGGTACAACTAAATTACTAGCTGGTAGTGATAGTTTACAAACTGGTTTAGCAACTTTAAGCAATAGTTCTGCACAAGTAAAAAATGCTTTAAATACATTAGATGAAGGAACATCTTCTGCATATGCTGGAAGTTCTAAATTAACAAGTAGTTTACAACAATTTAATGATGAAATAAATAAAAACATAGATTCAACAAATACTGAATTAGAAAAACTTTCCGGTATAGAAGATTTTGTAGAAGATCCAGTAGAGTTCAAAACAGAGGCTTATGGTGATGTTGATTCTTATGGTATTGCATTTACACCTTTATTCTTATGTATTGGTTTATGGGTTGGTGCTTTAATGTGTTATGTTGTAATTTATTATGACCAAAAACATAGATTTGCAATTTTAGACCATGATTATAAAAATAAATTTTTACAAAATATCGTTTATATTGCAATTGGGGCTGTTCAAGGAATAATTGTTGCGGGATTATTAAAATTAGGTTTAGGTTTTGATGTTCAAAATGTTGGATTATATTATTTTGCAAGTATTTTAATTGGTATAACTTTTGTTAGTATTATTCAATTTTTGATTAGAAACTTTGGTGATGTTGGTAAATTCTTAGCTTTGATAATTCTTGTTTTACAACTAGCTGCTTCTGGTGGTACTTTCCCAGTTGAAACTATTGATAAAGGTTTCCAAGCTGTTACACCTTTCTTACCAATGACATATTCAATTAAATTGTTAAGAGAAATTTTAGTACCTACTGCAACAAACTTTAAATCAAATTACATTATGATTTTATTAGGTATTACAGTTTGTACTTTGGGTATAACATATCTTGTTGATTTCTTTAAAGCAAAAAAAGAAAAAAATACTGAATCTAATAATTAAATATTATATTTTTATAACTAGGATGGACGTTCTTAAATAAACAAATTTAAGAACGTCTTCTTTGATTCATGAATTTGTTTATACTTTAATAAAGTCCTTTATTTTATCAAATTTACTCTCCCCTATTCCACTTACTTTTTTTATATCATCTACTGAATTAAATTTTCCATTTTCTTTTCTATAATTTATTATTTTTAATGCTGTTGAAGGTCCTATTCCAGGTAATGTTTCTAATTCTGTTTGAGTTGCTGTATTTATGTTGAGTTTTTCATTTTTGTTATTTGTTGAACTTTTTGAATTTTCAATATATGAAGTATTTGTTTTTATTCCTTCTGATTCTTTGCTTACATATGTATTTTCTTGTTTTATGTTGACTTTTATTTCTTTCTTATTGACTTCTTCATTTGTAGGAATATATATTTTAACTCCATCTTCAATTATATATGCTAAATTAATATCTTTAATATTTGCATTTTCTAATAATCCCCCTGCTGCCTCTATTGCATCAGATATTCTACTATTTTCTTTTATTTCATATATTCCTTCTTTTTTTACTGCTCCTGTTATATATATTACTATATTGTTCTCTTCTTTATCTGTGGTTGCTTTATCCTGTTTTTTTTCTTCATTTGTTATTACGTCTTCTAATTCTGTACTATTTTCTATAATTTCTTTTGTATTCGAGAATGCTTTATATGTGACTATTACTGATATTATTATTATTGTTATAATTATAATTATTTTTTTATTTATTTTATGCATTTATTTTCCTCCTTTTTATTGATATTTTTTTGAAAATATTATATATTATGATATGTATTTTTTATTAATAATTTATAAATAGTTTATTCATAATTTAATAAAAATTTTAATTGTAATATTTTAGGAGAGTTATAATGAAATCAAAAAAATTTGTAGTAATATTAATTATGTTAATTTTTATTTTAAATATATCAAAAAGTTATGCAGTATCAGAAGCACCTGAAATATCCTCAGAAAGTGCTGTATTAATAGAGAGTTCTAGTGAAAAAATATTATATTCAAAAAAAGATGACCAAAAAATGTATCCGGCAAGTACGACTAAAATTTTAACAGCAATTTTAACATTAGAAAATTGTCAATTAGATGATATTGTAACAGTACCATATGAAGCAATTTCTATAATTCCTTCTGGTTATTCAGTTGCAGCACTTCAAGCAGGTGAGCAACTTACAGTTGAACAATTATTACAAGTAATGATGGTACATTCTGCAAATGATGCAGCAAATGCTCTTGCTTACCATGTATCTGGATCACTTGAAGGTTTTGCCAGTCTAATGAATCAGAAAGTTGCTGATTTAGGACTTCAAAATACACATTTTACAAACCCTAGTGGAATGCAAAACGAAAACCATTATACAACAGCTTATGATTTAGCTATAATAATGAAATACTGTATGAAAAATTCAACTTTTAGAAGTTTGGCTGGTTTAAAATCTTGTACAATTCCAGCTACAAATAAATATGAAGAAAGAATTTTTAAGACAACTAATGAATTATTAATTTATGACAATAGAGATGTTAAAAGTAATTATTATTATAAATATGCAATTGCTGGTAAAACTGGGTATACAACAGAAGCTAAAAATTGCCTAGTATCTGTATCTAATAAAGATGGTTTTGAATTAATTTGTGTTGTACTTGGTGCTGGTATTTACCCTAATAATTTAAGTGCTAAATTTATTGATACAAAAACTATTTTTGATTATGGATATAATAATTATGCTATAAGAAGATTAAGAGATAGAAATGCTATTGCAACTCAGACATCTATTTCAAATGGTAGCAAGGAAACCAAAGAACTTGATGTGTTGATTAATGATGATATTACTGCTGTTGTATCACAAGATGATTTAGAAACTGATTTTTCACCTGAAATAATTTTACAAGATAATTTATTTGCTCCTATTGCACAAGGGCAAGTTATTGGAAAAATTGTTTATAATATTGATGGTATTGAATATTCTTCTGATTTAATTGCCTCACACAGTGTTGAAATTTCTAATTTTTCTAAATTATTAATTCAAATTGTTTTAATAATTTTGATTTTATTTTTATTATATAAATTATTATTTGGGACTAATAAGAATAAAAAATATCATAGAAAAAAATATAGATTTTAATATTATTCATAGATTACAATTTACCAGCTTACGACATATAACATATATCATAAGCTAGTGATTGTATCTTTTTTTATAAAAAATTTAAAAATCTTTTCCAATTATAATTGTAACATCTACTAAACTTGTAGAAGATTTATTAGTTGATATATTTCCTGTTCCTAAAACTTGTTTCATATTTTTCAAATCTTCATCACTAGCATTTTTCTTATTTGTAATTATTGTTTTAGCTATTGATGATGTTTTTCCTGTCTTTTTAACTTTATATCCAGCATCTTCTAATAATTTTTTTGCTTCTTCTACTTTGCTATTATCACCACAACCATTTAATAATTCAATTGTTACTTTATCAGATGTCTTTGAATTTGTGCTAATTGTTGTGTTATTAGATGTTGTATTCTTTGTTGATGTACTATTTGAAATAGTATTTTCTTCTACATTTTCTTCTTCTACATCTGAATAAAACATAGATTGTATCAATTCTTTTGTTGCTGTTTTGTCAGCCACAAATATACTAACATTATTTGTATCTTTCATATCAGGTGTTGTTCCTGGAAGTGTTGCTGATGTTATGTTTTCTGTATCGAGTTCAACTGCATATGGAATATAATCCTTAGCAACTGATAATTCAACATTTGTTTCAACATTTTCATGTGCAATTTCTAGTATTTGTCCTATTTTAAATATATTGCTTGGTTTTAATGTTTGTTTTAATGTTGCAATTATAAAGTCTCTTTGTGTTCTCATTCTTCCAAAGTCATCATTTCCATATTCACTAGGATATGTTGTCATTCCTACACCTTTTATATTATTGCTATGTCTCCATCTTAAAAGTTGTTCTGCTTTATCTCCATTTAATACTTGTTCTCCCGCTTTTAAATCTATATGTAAATCTTGTGTTGGATCATCATATTTCATATCAATTGGTACATTAAATGTTACACCACCAATTGCATCTACTAATTTTATTAGTGCTTCTGTTTTCACTACAACATAATATTTTATATCTAGTCCTGTTAATTCATTTACAGCTGCTAGTGTTTTTTCTGGTGTTCTATTTATGTTATATAATGAGTTAATCTTTTGTGATGCTATCGCTTTTTTTGAGTTCTTTCCTGTAAATGTGTCTCTTGGTATTGATAATAAGTTTGCTTTTTGTGTATTTGGATTATATGATGCAACCATTATTGTATCTGTTAGTTCAGAATCTAGGTCTGTACTTACCCCTAATACCAATACTTTTATTTCCTTTAAGTCTTTTTTTGTATTTTCATCATGGCCTACAACTGTTGCAAGCATTCCACTAAGTCCGCCACCATTTCTTATTGTTTTATATGTGAACCATCCTATTCCAATCAATAATAATAACATTATTATTAATAGGATTTTTAAACCTTTTTTTCCTTTTCTTTTCTTATTCTCTCTATATTTTTTATTATCTTTTGCTTTTTGCTTTTTATTCAAAATAATCACTCCTAATTTTTCACATTTAATATAATAAAATATGTTCCTAATTTTTATCAAAAATCATGACATTAGTATAACAAATATTTAAAAAAAACGCAATGAATTTGCGTCTTTTTATCTAAAATTTAACAATATTTTCATATAAAATTTTTGTTATAAATGATGCTTGGATTTTTGTGTTTAATGTGCTTTCTGGTTTTATTTTTGTATATACTCCCATTAATAAAACTGCTATACATATTATTAGTAATCCTCTTACTATACCATATGCCATTCCACCCACTTCATTAAATTGTTTTAGTATTGGCAGTTTTGCAATACCATCAATTAAAGATACAACAATACTTAATATTATTTTAACTACAACAAACAATATTATTGCTGTTAATGCATATACAACACCTTTTGCAATATTTTCCGCTTCTCCTGGTAAAATTTCATTTTTTACTTGGTTTGTTACTTGATTTGTTATTTGTGTTGATATTTCATTTGTATTCTCATTTTCTTCTTTTATAAAGTTTGATGCATTTTCTACTATAACGTTTTTGATTTTGTCTTCTATTGGTGTGTTTTTAATTATCGCATTTGCAACTGGTCTATATAAAATCAATGTTAAAATTATTGCAATAATACCAGCAAATAGTTTTGCACCCAATTTTACCAATCCTTTTTTATATCCTAAAAAAGTTGATAAAATTAAAATTGCTATTAAAATTATATCTATTATAATTCCCATATCTATTCCTCCATTATAAATTTATGATTTCTATTTTATCTCTATACACTATTCCTGCAATTGAATTTGATATAACTATACTTGTTATTTCTTGTTCTGCTGTATATCTTTTAACTAGCCATCCACTTGTATTTATAAATTCTACTTCTGCTCCTAAGTTTAATGCTATAATATTCCCAGTAGTATATATTTCTTTTGTTACCAATTCTGCTGTATAAAGTGATGTACTTTTATTGTCTGAATTTATTATATTTACTACTGAGTCTGCTGTAAATAGTCCTGATGATTTTTCTTCTATCGTTATAGATGCATTTGATAATTCTATTGATGCAAATGATATTTTTTTGTCTTTAAATTCTTGTATCTTTTCTACTGTTTCATCTGTTTTAATTTCAGTTATTTTATCTGTATACATACACAATAATTTATTTTTTTCTTGGTATTTTATATTTGTTATCAAATCATTGTTTTCACCTTTGTATTCTTTTTTTATTGTGTTATCTGTATTATTTTTTGCATCATCTATTGACATTACTTTTATGTTTGATTGTATCATTGTTCCTGATGTATCAACCTGTGCTATTGCAAGATATTTATTATCATCAGAAATTGTTGTTGATACAACTCTTGTTGATGATATTATTGTTTTAAATAATGATGTTCCTTGGCTATCAAATAATTCAACAACTGTTTTATATACTGTATCTACTATTGTTACTGCTACATATCCATTTTTATTTACAGTTATTTGTGAAATATTTCCTTCTATTTCCCTTTCCCATAATATGTCCTTGTCTGCAATTAAATATAGTTTTTGCCCTTTCTCTTCTGCTATTGCTGTATATCTATTATTATTGTTGAATATTGGTTTTGATATTTCTATTGTTAGCTCTTTTTCTTTTTTTCCTGTGTTGTCATATATTGAAAAGTTGTTTTTATTTAGTATTCCTATATTTTTATTAAATGCATATATATTTGAATTATTGTCTTCTTCTATCTCTATACTTGGCAAGTTATTTTGTGTTTTTTCCTTTTGAAATATGTTTTTGTCTATCCATGTTCTTACTTCTTTTTTATTTATGTATAATATTGTTATTGTTATTAGTGCGATTACGATTATTGCTATTATTATTGCTATTATTATTTTTTTCTTATTTACTTTTTTTATTTGCGGTTCTTTCCAATAATCTTTCATAATTATTATTCCTTCCTAAGGTTAAACCTTTTCCTTTGTTTTTGTAACTATGTTATATCAGTTTTTTGTTTTTTTGGCAATATGATTTCGAAGATTTTTATATTATTAGTATTCACATTTATCTAATACAATTTTTATTTATCTGTTTTTCTACAACAAATTTGTATTATCTGAACTAAGCCAAAAACGCCCAAAATAGGATACAACAAATTAACCAAATTAGAAAAACCAATACCAGAAAATATAATTGCACTAGCACACATCAAGAAATCAACGGTATCAAAACCTTTTTTACCAATAGCTACATTTTTTAAGAATCCAATTCCCAAAGAAATAGCAGTCGTAAAAATAGAAATCAAAATAATAATTCCATACAATCTTTTTATTCCTGGCCAGATATTACTTATTGCATACACAGCTGGCATCTGTAACTTTTTTATATCAACATCCACATTTATTAAAAATAAAAAAACAATACTTAATAAAATAATCAAAATTATACTAACCATAATTGAAATATATTTTATATTTTTACTTTTTACTATAAGTTCTTTTATAGAAATCAAAACAGGTATAAGTAAAACACAATTGTAACTAGCATATAAAACACTTGTTATCAAGCAATTTTCAAATAAAGTTTCATTTTTTTGAGGAATTAAATAATCACTTATATTCAAAAAATCAATATTTTTAAAATTTACTATTCCGTATAGTCAAAACAACTATTATCAAAATTGGAATTAAAATTTCATTTATCTTTACTATCCCATTTATATTTGTTTTGAGTAAAATGCAACACATAACCGCTAATATTGTGCTTCCTATAAAACTATTCAAATTTATCTCTTGTTCTAAGTATGCTCCAAACCCTGCTATCATTATATAAAATGATACTAAAATAAATATATTTATAATTGAATTTATCAATTCTTTTACTTTTTCATTTTTCATAAAATAATCTAAAAATTCTTTATAATTTTTAATCTCATTTTTTTCCACGATTTTAAATGTCTTATATATAGTAATTCCAATAATTATTGAAGATATTGTAATTCCTATCATTCCATTTATTCCATATGAATAGAAGAATATATAGACTTCCTGCCCGTGATGCAAAACCTGCTCCTATTAGTGTTCCTATTATAACAAAAACTACTTTCAAAATACTCATAAAAAAAGCCCCATATTATTTTATGGGACTTGCTTTATAAATATAACTATTTTTTTCTTCTTCTATTAGCCCAAACTACAATTCCTGCTATAATTATTAATAATGGTACAACTGTAATTATTGCTAATATAATTCTATTTTCCTGTTCTGTTGCTGTATAAGTAACACTTCCTGTACTCTTTCTTACTGTAATATCTTCTTCTCTATCTGATAAATAAGCAATTGAATTCAAAACTAAATCTTTATTTTCTCTGTACGCAATCATTGGTGTTTGTGTTGATTGTGTTAATTGATAATCTGATACAAAGTAATTTTCTCCATATATAATCAATTGTGATTTAACTTCTTTTGTATCTGTTTCATCATTTGCTTCTGTTACTATTTTATTAAATTGCGCTCCTACCAAAAATGCTCCTGTTTCTTCTCCATCTTGTGCTTTATCAGAATTATTTTCGAAGTTTGTTCTGAAATATGCGTCTTCACTTGTTTTTATTAATGATGTTTTTGTTGTATTTAAACTTTCTAATTCTTCATCACTAGCAACATTTATTTTTGTTGCATTTATAAATATAACTCCTTCTGAATTATATAATTTATTTGTTGCATCTGAATATTGTATTTCTGGCATTATCAAATCTGGTGAATTTGATACCATTTTACTTGAATCTGTTTCTCTTATAATTCCTATTTCAAATGGTTTTACACCATATAATGCCAATATTTTGTTAACATTTGGTAAATCCAGTTGTTTAGCTATTGCTGCATTTAACCATAAAATATTTCCACCTTTATTTATATATTCTGTTATTGCATTTGTTGCAACATCATCAAAATCTTTTTCTGGTGATGTTATAACTAATGTACTACAATCGTCTGGGACTTTTCCAGTTGATAATATATCTAGTGTTTCAACTTCATTTACTTCATTTTGTAAATACATATTTAAATATTGCATTCCACTTGTTAGTGTAAATGAACTATATCCATTTAAGAAATATACTTTTGGTAATTCCTCAACAGATACTGATCTAATTGCAGCTGTTAATTTTTCTTCTGCAACATTTATAGATTCATATGTTGTTGTATCATGTGTATATAAGTCGCTAGTTGCAAGTACTTTATAGTTATTTCCACATTCTACTATAATTCCTTGGCTTGATGTTTCTATTCCATATTTTTGTACTAAGTCTGGTCTGCTGTCTTGTGTTACCGCTTCTACTTTGATTTTTTCATTTGCTTTTGTATATTGTTTTGCTAAATCAAGAGTAGAATCATCATCAGAGTATCCAACAAAATAAATGTTGATGTCTTTATCTATATCTTTTACTTTTTCTTTACTTTCACTTGTTAATGTGAATAATTTATCTTCTGTTAAATCTATTGGTGTTAAGTCTAATTTTTGCATTAAAACACTTACTCCAATAAAAAATGCTAATATGACTACTACTAATAAAAATGTTTTTGTACCATTTATTAACCATTTTTTCTTTATTGTTTCTATAAATTTATTTGGTTTTTCTGACTTTTCTTTTAAGGCTTTTTTTGCTTTTTTATCTAATTTTTCTGTTGCTTTTTTTGCCTTTTTTTCTTCTTTGCTCATTTTTTCAGTCTTTTTATCTTCTTTCACTTTTTATCCTCCTTCTTATTTTACACTTTTTCTTCTTTGCATTGCTGTTATTGTTAATAATAAACATGTAATTGTAAATGTTAAAAATGTAACTGTGTCTCCTATGTCAATTTGTCCTTGTGTATATTTATAAAACATATTTATGAAAGAAAAACTTTCTAAACTTGAATTAAATTCTGGTAAAACCCAAGTTATAATGAAAAATCCTATTGAGATTATTCCTGCTATTATTTGATTTTCTGTTAAACTTGATGTTAACATTCCAAATGATATATATGACATTACGAATAATAAGAATCCTAACAATGTTGCAAATGTTGTTGTTAATTTTGGCATTCCATAATGGCACAAGATTCCAAAGTACATAAATGTGCATAATTCAGTAATTACTACTATTAATAATGCTGCTATAAATTTTCCTAATACTATTTTTGTTATACTTATAGGTGATGTTAGCAATATTTGTTCAGTTCCAGTTTTTCTCTCTTCTGAAAATGACCTCATTGTTAATAATGGTATAATAAATGCTAAAACTAATATTGTTGGTAAAGTATAATATATATACTCAAAATTTACATTTCCATATCCTAATACACTAAAATAGAAAGATATACTAAATGCTATTAAAAATACTCCAATAAATATGTAACCAATTGGTGTGTAAAAATATGATTTAAATTCTTTTTTGATAACTGCCCACATTATTTTTCTCCTCCTTCTATCAACTTCATAAATGCATCTTCTAGTGTTGTGTCTGCTTTTTTCATTTCAAATATTGTGATATTCTCTTTTGCAAATTCATTAAACACTATTTTTCTTAAATCAACGTCTTTATCTGATTCTAGTACATATTGTTTTGTACCATCTTCATTTTCTTTAATTAGTTTGATATTTTTGATTTCTGGTATTTTTTCTTTTATTATTTCTATTTTGTTTTCTGTATCTTCTACTGTTACATATGTTGCATTATTTGTTGATACTTTCTTTTCTAGGTTTTCTGGTGTGTCTATTGCAACTATTTTTCCTTTATTTATTATTATTACTTTATTGCATATTTGACTTACTTCTGATAGTATGTGTGAGCTTAATATTATAGTGTGTGTTTTTCCTAGTTCTTTAATTAGTGCTCTTATTTCTGTTATTTGTTTTGGGTCTAATCCTACTGTTGGTTCATCTAATATAAGGATTTTTGGTTCTCCTACTAATGCTCCTGCCATGCTTACTCTTTGTTTGTATCCTCTTGATAGGTTACGTGTTAGCTTCTTTTCTACCTCTTTTAGTCCTGTTTGTTCAATAATTTTTTCTACTTTTTCTTTTCTTGTTTTTCTGTCTACTTTTTTAAGTTCTGCCATATATGTTACAAATTCTTTTACTGTTAGGTCTGAATATAATGGGACTCCTTCTGGCATGTATCCTATTTGTGCTTTTGCTTTTTTTGATTTTTTTGATATGTCGTATCCTTCTATGCTTATTTCTCCTTCTGTTGGTTCGATATACCCTGTTATCATGTTCATTGTTGTACTTTTTCCTGCTCCGTTTGGTCCAAGTAGTCCTATTATTTCTCCTTCTTCTATTTTGAAGCTGATATTGTCTACGGCTGTGAAGCTTCCGTATTTTTTTGTGATGTTTTTTACTTCAATCACGTGATATTCCTCCTTACATTTTATTTTCCGTAAGACTTTTGTCTTGCTTTTGTTGTTTCTATAATATCATTTTGATTTTTTCTTGTAAAGTTTTTCACAAAGAATTCACATTACGGAAATAGATTATTCAGAAATTTTTTTAATTTTTTTGTATTTTTTGTAACTTTTTCATTGACATTATTATTTTTTTGTGTTATTATAATTATTGTTCAAACGTTATGGGTCAATAGCTCAGTTGGATAGAGCACACGCCTTCTAAGCGTGGGGTCGGGGGTTCGAATCCCTCTTGGCCCACCATAAAAACAAGGAAACTTGTTTTTATTTTTTAACTTTAATACAAACATAAGTTCCAATATATAAAAATACAGACTTACATATCTCTATGCAAGTCTGTATTTTTCCTTGTTACAACAATTCGAAGAAGTTTATCTCTTTCTACTGGTTATGTTCCTCAATATAGTAGAAAGATTTGGACAATCTCTTTATTCTGATAGCGTCTTTGCTTGCTATCACGCATTCATTTCCTATTGAAAGATTTTTCACAATTCCTATTGTATGTCTTGGCAGTCCCCGAGACTCATAGAAATCATACATGACCTCTAATTGGAATATTTTATCATACTCGCTTCCAATAGATTTTTGTTCTTTTTCCAACTCTAAGAGCTGCTTGCCATTATTTTCTATCGACATGTAGCCTCTTCCATCAAATAAGAACTCCCGCTCATCCTGCTTAATTCTTCTAATGCATTTGTCCATTAATATTTCCTCCTTATATATTAATTTGCAATGGTATTATATAAAATTTTACATAAGATTTCAATACCTAATATTAATTTTATTATTTATTATAATTATTTTTTCAGAATTGGGTATAACTAATAGTGTTATACTATACTTCAATATTTTTATATTTTTTGTCTAAAACTTCCTTTTTTTTAGAATTTTTGTATATTTATTGTTCATATTACCAATTGGTTTAATTCCCTCAAACGCCTTGCTATACTTATATATAAGGTTGTTAATAATATGGAGGTATGAAAATGAAATCTTTAAAAAAACAAGATATTGATAAAGTACTTGGTGAAGTATTTAAAGAATACAGAGTAAAAAATAATTTAACACAAGAAAAAATCGCAGAAAAATTAGGAATTTCTGTTAAATATATTTCAAGAATAGAGAATGGAACTGGTGGAGTTAAAGTTGAAACTCTTGTTAACTATATGAATATTTTGGGTATTTCTCCTAATGTAATATTTGAAAAATTAATAATTCACAAAGATTTAAAAACTCAAATGAAATTATCAAAAAAAGCTAGTGAATTATCTGATGAAAAACTTGATTTTATTATTTCAGTAATTGATTTATTAGAAAACATTTAAATTTTAGGGATTGAAGGCATACTTGTCTCTCAATCCCTATTTTTTTATTCTTTCCAGAATGCTTTATATGTTTCAAAAGCAGAATATATATCAAATTTACTTGTAACCTCATATGGTGCGTGCATTGAAAGTACTGGAACTCCGCAATCAATTACATCTGTTCCCTTATTTGCTAATATATAAGCAATAGTTCCTCCACCGCCTATATCAACTTTTCCAAGTTCTGCTATTTGATATCTTATATCATTTTTTTCTAATACATTTCTAACCCATGCTACATATTCAGCATTTGCATCTGATGCTCCTGATTTTCCTCTTGCACCAGTGTATTTATTAAGGCTAATTCCTTTTCCCATAAATCCTGCATTTAATTTATCTGATACTGATGCATAAATTGGATCAAATCCAGCATCTACATCTGATGACAACATTTTTGAGAAGCAGAATACTTTGTCTAATAAATTTGGTCTATTTACTCCTAATTTATTCAACATTTCTGATACAAAGAAATCAAACATATGTGATTCCATTCCTGTATTTCCCATACTTCCTATTTCTTCTTTATCTGACAAAATACATACTGCTGTATTTTTCACATTTTCTAATGTCATCATTGCTGCAAGTGATGTATATGCACATACTTTATCATCTTGACCATATGCTGCAACTAAACCTGCATCAAAGCCTAAACTTCTTGCTTTAAATGCTGGTATTATTTCTAATTCTGAGCTTTGTAGATCAGCTTCTACTATTCCATATTTTTGATTTAATATATTTAGTATATTTAGTTTTACTTTTTCTTTTGCTTCTTCACCTTGATATGGAATACTTCCAACTAAAATGTTTAGATCTTCCCCATCTATTCCGTTTTTTAGCTTTTTTTCCATTTGTTCTTGTGCTAAATGTGGCAATAAATCTGTTATTGTAAATATTGGATCATTTTCATCTTCTCCTATATTTACTGTCATTTTTTCGCCATTTGGTTTAACGATTACTCCATGGATGCTTAATGGAATTGTTGTCCATTGATATTTTTTAATTCCTCCATAATAATGTGTTTTGAAATATGCTAATTCTGTATCTTCATATAGTGGATTTGGTTTTAAATCTAGTCTTGGTGAGTCAACATGTGAACCAATAATGTGAACTCCATTTTCTATATTTTCTGTTCCTATTATTGCTAGATACATACTTTTTCCTCTGTTGATAAAGTATATTTTATCACCTGGTTGTAACTTTTCAAATTCTGCTATGTCTTTGTATCCGTTTTCTTGTGCCATTTTTGTTGCTTCTACTATAAATTCTCTTTCTGTTTTTGCTTTATTCAAAAAATTCATGTAGTCTTTTGCAAAGTTGAATATTGCTTCTTTTTTTCTTGTATCAACGGTCTCCCATCCGTTTTCTTTTTTTCTAAATAGCTTTTCTTCTAAATTTTCTCCCATCTTTATCCTCCTTTGTTTGACTGTTTCTCAGTCTTAAATATTTTTTTTAGTATATCACTTTAATTTTTATTTTTCCACTTTTTTTCGTATTTATTATTTTTTTTAGTAAATACTATTTATGATTTACAATATTTTATTGTTTTATAACTCATATTTTTAACAATTAATAATTAATAATTTATTATTTTATATATATTGTAGACAAATAGATTTAAAAGGAGAAATTTTATGAATTCTTTATGGTTAAATGAAAATCAAAATGATAAATTCAAAAGTTTATCAAATAATATAGAAACTGATGTATGCATAATAGGAGCTGGAATTTTTGGAATGACATGTGGATATTATTTATCAAAAGCCGGTCTAAAAGTTACAATTGTTGAAAAAGACGAAATCGGACACAAAACTACTGGACATACAACTGCAAAAATAACTTCACAACATGGACTTTTTTATACTTATTTAGTTGATATTTATGGTGAAAGCTTTGCAAAAGATTATTTATCAGCAAATCAAGATGCAATTGAAAACATAAAAAATATTATAAATAATGAAAAAATAAATTGTGATTTTGAAAGACAATCAAGCTTTGTATTTACAACAAATCCATCAGAAGTATCACAAATAAAAAAAGAAGTTGATATTCTTAATTCCTTAGGTTTCCCCGCAAATTTTGTTACTAAAACTGGTTTACCTTTTGAAATTGCAGGTGCAGTTCAATTTCAAAATCAGGCTCAATTTAATCCCATAAAATATCTAAATGGTCTCGCAAATTCAATTACAAAAAATCATGGTGAAATATATACAAGCACTACTGTTTATGATGTAAAGCATTCTGATGATATGTTCTATACATTTACTCCAAATGGAGTTATAAGTTCTAAATAT
>OBKS01000773.1_pt1 | contig 27596 bp, 34 predicted proteins | sample 1517381 | NCBI WGS metagenome assembly OBKS01 (sample SAMN04571686, study PRJEB22368) | human gut metagenome | biome: human gut; material: stool | host: Homo sapiens | place: Luxembourg | collected 2012-08-03 | reverse complement strand
AAAAATTAAGGAGGATTTTATGAAAAGAGATATTGGAAGAAAAAATAAAGAAGACATGAATATGAAAATAATAAAATATTCAGCAATTGCAGTGGCAATACTTACATTAATAGTATTTGGAGCATTAATATATAGTAAAAAATTAAATGATACAATAAAAGAAGGAACACTAACAGGAGAACAATTATCAAGTATATTAAACAATGCAAATTCATCAAGTGAAAATACAGAAAGTGCAAGTTCTGAAATCGGAAAAAGTGTAAATGAAGTTTCTAATGAGATAAAAGAAAATCAAAATATTAATAAAACTACAAACAATTTAAATACGAGTAATTCAACAACTAAAAATACAGAATCAAAAAGTAATAATGTTTTAACAACAAATAGCGTAAATTCAAATAATACAACAAATCAAACTAATAGTAAACTAGAAGAAAATACAGAAAAAACAAATGTAAAATTAAATTTTGAAAAACCTGTTGAAGGTGATATTGTAAGAGATTTTGCAGTTGATAATTTAATATATTCAAATACTTTACAAGAGTGGACAACACATACAGGTGTTGATATAAAAGCTGATAAAACAACAATTGTAAAAGCTGCGGAATCTGGCATTGTAAAAACTATAAAAAATGATCCTAGATACGGTTTAACTGTTATTGTTGAACATGAAAATGGATTTCAAACAGTTTATTCTAACCTTTTAACATCAGAGTTCGTTGTAGAAGGTGAAAAAGTTGAAAAGGGGCAATCCCTTGGAACTGTCGGAAATACAGCTGCTTTTGAAATAGCAGATGATGCACATCTTCATTTTGAAATTTTGAAGGATTCTGTCCAAGTTGATCCTAATATATATTTAAAATAAGTTATTTAATGGTTATAATTCACAGTTTCTATACAAATATTATAGAAACTGTGAATTGTGATATTTTAGGGAAGTAGTTCTTTTGATTCTATTGAAAAAATATCAAAAATAGTATAATATATAAACATAAAATTGAGATAGAGCAAAAAAACAAGAGGAAGTGAAAAGATGAATATTAATTTTATAGAGGAACTTGGAAAAGCAATAGAAAAAACATTAAGTAAACCACAAAATATCAATGGGATAGAAAATGAAGAAATAGAGCTTGCACAGAAATTAGATGCAATAGAAGAATACACAATAGACAGATTTGAAGAAGATATGGTAGTAATAGAAAACAGAAAAACAGGAAAAATGAAAAATATAAAAAAAGAAAAAATATCACCAGAATGCAAAGAAGGAGACATTATAAAATGTATTAATGGAAAATATTTTTTAGATGTAGATGAAACAGAAAAAATAGAAAAAGACATACAAGAAAAATATAATGATTTATGGGAATAAGAAGGAAAAACACGAGATGAGTAAAAGAAAAAACAAAAGAACTAATAAAAAAATAGTAAATACAATTGCATCATTAATTCTACTTGTAATACTTGCAATAGCAAGTCAAAATGAAAATTTTCAAAAATATTTTGAAATAGATATAAACTCGCAAAACCAGCAAGCAACTGAAAATGAAATAAAGTCAACATCAGTAAGTTCTGAAAATGGAATAAAAAACATAGTTATAGGGTCAGGAGATATAAACAATGAAAATAATTTACATGTTTATTACATAGATGTAGGTCAAGCTGATAGTATATTAATTATGAATGAAAACCAATCAATTTTAATAGATGCAGGAAATAATGAAGATGGAGATTTGGTTGTAAATTTTATAAAGAATAAAGGAATCACGAAATTAGATTATGTTATTGGAACACATCCGCATGAAGACCACATAGGAGGAATGGATGATGTTATAAATAATATAGATATTGATAAAATTTATTTACCGCCAATACAAACTAATACAAAAACATATCAAGATGTATTGCAAGCAATAAAAGATAAAAATAAAAAAATTAGTTCATTAAAAAAAGGTGATAAGTTTAGCGTTGGAGAAGCTGAATTTGAGGTGATGACAGATTCTATTTTAGATAAAAGCAATTTGAATTTATCTTCAAATATTATAAAAATGGACTTTAAGGGGACAAGTTTTTTATTTACGGGTGATGCTGAATCTGAAAATGAAAAATCAATAACCTGGGGACCAATTGATGTTTTGAAAGTACGGACATCATGGTTCAACAACTAGTACATCTCAAAGTTTTTTGAATCAAATTAAACCTAAATATGCTATTATTTCTGTTGGGAAAAATAATGATTATGGACATCCGAAGAAAAAAATATTAGAGAGATTAAAGAAGATTGGTGCTGAAATTTATAGAACTGATGAATGTGGAACAATAGAGATTACTGTAACAAGGTAATCTCTATTTTTACAAATTCTTTGAAATCACTTGACAGTTTACAATAATAAAGATAAAATAGAATAGGTAAGAAAAAAATATATTAAAAGAAATAAAACGTATATATTTGATTCGTACATTGAAAATTTAATAAGAAAGAGGTGTAGATTCATGAATATAGGAATCATAATCGCCGCTGTCTTAATCTCACTTGCAATAGGAGCACTATTAGGAATTGTATACAGAAAAAAGGTTGCAGAATCTAAAATACATAGTGCCGAAGAAGAATCTAAAAAAATAGTAAATATGGCAAGAATAGAAGCAGAAAATCTTAAAAAAGCCAAAATAATTGAGGCAAAAGAAGAAATTGTAAACAGTAGAAATGAATTAGATCAAGAGATTAAAGAAAGAAGAGGCGAAGTTCAAAGACAAGAAACAAGACTTATTCAAAAAGAAGAAAACTTAGAAAGACGTGCAGAAAACTATGAAAAGAAAGAAGAAAGCTTAAATAGAAGAGAAAGAGAACTAGAAGAAGAAAAACAAAAGTTAGATGAATTGCACAGTCAAGAACTAAAAGAGCTTCAAAGAATAGCATCATTATCAAAAGAAGATGCCAAAAATATACTTTTAAAAGAAGTAGAAAAAGATATTACTGCTGAAAAAGCAGCAATAATAAGAGAAGCAAACCAAAAGGCAAAAGATGATGTGAAGAAAAATGCAAAAGAATTGTTAACATATGCAGTTCAAAAATGTGCAGCAGATCATTCACAAGAAACAACTGTATCAATTGTAACACTTCCAAGTGATGAAATGAAAGGAAGAATAATTGGTAGAGAAGGTAGAAATATAAAAGCTTTGGAAACATTAACAGGAGTAGATTTAATAATAGATGATACACCAGAAGCAGTAGTTCTATCAGGTTTTGATCCATTAAGAAGAGAAGTTGCTAAAATAGCATTAGAAAAATTAATTGAAGATGGAAGAATACATCCAGCAAAAATTGAAGAAGTAGTAGAAAAAGCAAAACAAGAGCTAGAAGAAACAATAAAAGAAGAGGGAGAAAGAGCTGTCCTAGAAACATGTGTAATTGGATTACATCCAGATATAGTAAAATTAATTGGAAAATTAAAATATAGGACAAGTTATGGACAAAATGTGTTAAATCACTCAATAGAAGTTTCAAATCTAGCAAGAATAATGGCAGAAGAATTAGGATTAGATGCAAAACTTGCAAGAAGAGCTGGATTATTACATGATATTGGTAAAGCATTAGACCATGATATGGAAGGTACACACGTAGAAATAGGTGTTGAAATTCTAAAAAAATATAAAGAGAATCCATTGGTTATAAATGCTGTTGAGGCACATCATGAAGATGTTGAACCACAAACATTAGAAGCTGTATTAATTCAAGCTGCTGATGCTATTAGTGCATCAAGACCAGGTGCTAGAAGAGAAACATTAGAAGCTTATATCAAGAGATTACAAAATCTTGAAGAAATTGCAGATTCTTTTGATGGTGTTGAAAAATCATTTGCAATCCAAGCTGGTCGTGAAGTTAGAATTATTGTTAAACCAGATAAAATTAATGATGACCAAATGACAATTTTAGCAAGAGATGTTGCCAAAAAAGTTGAGAATGAAATGGATTATCCAGGTCAAATTAAAGTTAATGTTATTAGAGAGACAAGAACGGTAGATTTCGCTAGATAAAAAGTAAAAAGAAAGAGTTGTGATATAAATCATAACTCTTTTTTTAGTAGAAAAATGTTTAAATATTTTGTTGAAATATATAAAATGGTATGCTAAAATATTATTATAGTATTATAAGGTATACAAAAGAGGTAAAGTTTTTGATTTTTAATTTGAAAATTATTTTTTTAATCAAAAATATCTCAAAACGAGATAAAAATACAAAGGAGGAGTTTTAGAAAATGTATAAAAGAAATAATAGGGGAATAACATTAGTTGCATTAGTAGTAACTATAATAATATTATTAATATTATCAGGAATAACAATACAAGGAATTACACATAATGGAATTTTTTCAAATGCTAAGCAAGCAGAATTAGAAAATAAAAGAGCACAAATAGTAGAATATTTAAGATTAAAAGTGATAAATGAACAAACCAACAATCCATTTGGAAGTGCAGAAGAAATAATAACTGCAACAAGAGATAATATCTTAGAAAATATAAAAGACTTGAAAGAAATAGGAAAAGAAGTAATAGTTGAAGAGATGAGTACAGAAGAAGATGGAGAGATAGTAGATGTATATTTTTATGTTGTGGTAGATGGCGATGTATATAAAGTAGATTTAAATGGACAGAATTTTATAGGTGAATTAGGAAAATTTTCACCAATCATAAAATTGAAATCTATTTCAAATACAACAAATTCAATAACAGTAGAAGTCACAACTAAAAGAAATGAAGGCGGAAAATTAGAATATTATATAAAAAGCGAAGATGAAGAAGAATATAAATTAATAGAAACATCAACAGAAGAAAAATATACATATGAAGGACTAGAACAAGGAAAAAAATATAATGTTAAAATAATAGCTGTTGCTAAAAATAATAAAACAGCGGAAGTAGTAGGAGAACAAACAACAGGAAGTATAGTAGATTTAACAGAAGCAAATGCAAAATTTACATACAGTCCAAGAAATTGGACAAATACAGATGTTGTAGCAATGGCAAGCACAGATGTAACAGGTTTTACAATTCAAACAAGTACAGATGGTACAACATGGGCAAATACGTCAAGTCAAACTCGTGCAACAAATGGATCTGTATATGCGAGATTATGGGATGGAACAAATGCAGGGGGAATGTTAACAGGAAATATAACTAAAATAGATAAAACACCAGCAACAGTTTCTATTAGTGCAACTGCAACAGGAACTAGTACAGGAACATTATCAGCAGTAGTTGATGACAAAGAAAGTGGACTATCACAAATAAAATGGGAATGGGGAACAACAACTAATTATGGAAATACTGCAACAGATACATATGCAACAATGAATGGTTCTGGGACTGGAACAATAGGAAGTACTACAAAAACCAAAAGCTTAACAGGATTAAGTGCAGGAACAACATATTATGTAAGAATAACTGCTTATGATGTGGCTGGAAATCCAACACAAAAAACAGCAACATTTACAACAGTTGCTATATATACATTAACATTTAATGCAAATGGTGGAACTGTATCAGAAGGTAGTAGAAGGGTTACATATGGAGCAGTATATGGAACATTACCAACGCCAAGTAGATCAGGTTATACTTTTAATGGATGGTTTACAGCAGCAAGTGGTGGTAGCCAAGTATCATCAGGAACAAAGATGGGAGCTTCTAATGTGACAATTTATGCACAATGGAAAGCAAATAATATGAGTTTAATGGATGGAGCTTGGACATGTTCAAATAACTGTTTACCAGGACAATCAACATATGGAATATCAACTTCTGCATTAACTGCTCAAACATGGGGAAATTATAATGCTTCTTGGTATGTTAATTTTGCAAAAAATGTTGATTTGACAAATTATAATAGAATTCAAATGAATGTAAGTGCTACATTATATAATCATGGTTCAGTTCATATATATGTAGATAATACATTAATATATTCAGCACAGTATAATAATGTGTCAGGGGCAGCTGTTAGTTATGATGTTTCTGGATGGAGTGGAGTGCATACTATAAAAATTAATTTTGACCAATTTAATTCTGGAAATTCTAATGGTTCAACTGCTAATAGTATGACAGTAACTAATATAAGACTTACAAACTAAATAAAAAACAAGGATGGCTTTTTAAGAACCATCCTTGTTTTTTATCTTACCTGCCTAGCAATTTCTTAAATGTTACTATATCCATCAGAATATATCCTGATTTAATGAAACGGTTAACCATTTTTTCTACTTTTGATGAAGACAGTAAAAATTCAGAGTGAGAACAAAAAATCTCACCATCATCATTATTGGTAGAATCAATTATGTGATAAAAATTTGGATCTAGTAAGGTTAAGTCTAGGATTCCAACAAAATCCCGTAACTTGTCATAAAGATTTTCCTGTAAAAGCAAGTCAGCCTTTACAAATAAATTAACGTTGTTCATATAAGTACCTCCGTTTAATTTTATTTACGAACTAATTATATATTAACATAAAAACTACAAAAAAGCAAATTGAATTAGTGTTGTATAAATATATAATGGTGACTTGAAAAAAACAAAAATATATTGTATTATATATGAAGTTTATAATAAGCAAGAAAGAAGGAAAAAAATGAAAATTTTAGCAGTTGGAGATATTGTTGGTTCAACAGGGATAAATGAATTAAAATTAAGATTAAAAGAAATAAAAGAAAAAGAAAATATAGATTTTACAATAGTAAATGGAGAAAACTCAGCAGAAGGTATGGGGATAACAGAAAAAAATTTTAATGATATAATATCACAAGGTGTAGATTGTGTTACAATGGGAAATCATACTTGGGGAAAGAAAGATATATTTAAATTTATTGACAATCCTAAAATAATTAGACCAGCAAATTATCCAGAAGGTGTTGTTGGAAAAGGATATAATATATATGAATGTAAAGGAAAGAAAATAGCAGTTATAAATATAATGGGAAGAGTTGATATTAATATATTAACAGAGAATCCATTTTTAAAAGTAAAGAAAATAATAGAGAAAATCCAAAATCAAGTAGATATGATATTTATTGACTTTCATGCAGAAGCAACTGCAGAAAAAATAGCATTGGGATATTTTCTAGATGGAAAGGCCACAGCTATATTTGGTACGCATACACATGTACAAACAGCAGATGAAAAAATCTTACCTAATGGTACAGGATATATAACTGATATAGGAATGACAGGACCAAAATATTCTGTAATAGGTATGGATATAAAAGCATCTATAAAACGTTTTGAGACAACATTACCTGAAAGATATAAGATTGCAGAAGGAAAATGTATATTTAATGGAGTTATTTTTGATGTTGATGATAATACTTCAAAAGTAACAAATATAAAAAGAATATATATTGATTAGAGTTTTAAATATAGAAATTAATAATATTGCAGAAAATTTAATATATTAATATTTTTAGTCAAAAACATATCTGGGGTCTACCTTTAAGTCTTTGACTTTCAAATATTAATATATTAAATTTTCTGCAATATTATTTTGTAGTTTATTATATTGTAACTATAAATGTCGAAAAAGGATTTTTATTGCGATGAAAACTTGAAAAATTTTCCAGAAAACTATTTACAATTTTTTCCAGAAGTTATAAAATATCATCATAAAAGTTGCAACAAAAATAAATTATAAATAGGAGGCAAAAGAAAATGGAAATTTTAAAGATTTCATCAAAATCAAACCCTAATTCAGTAGCAGGAGCAATAGCTGGATTAGTTAAAGAATCAAACAAAGCAGAAATGCAAGCAATCGGAGCAGGAGCATTAAATCAAGCTGTAAAAGCAGTAGCAATAGCAAGAGGATTTGTAGCACCATCAGGAGTTGATTTAGTATGTATACCAGCTTTTGCAGAAGTAGAAGTAGAGGGAGAAGATAGAACAGGAATAAAGCTTATTGTTGAATCAAGAGCATAATATAAATTAAGAAGCATTTTGTAGTAATACAGAGTGCTTTTTTATCTTTACAATATATTTGCTTGACAATTTTGTTCTATTGTGTGAGAATATAAAAGAAAATAAAAAAGAAAGAAGGAAAAAAGAAATGGAAAAAGTAAGAGGATTTGAAATAGCAAAAGGATTTGAAGATAAAGAAATAAATTTGCCTATTAGAAAAACAAAATATTCAGCAGGATATGATATAGAAGCAGCAGAAGATGTAACAATACCAAGCTTTAAAAAAGGAATGGCACCAACATTAGTAAAAACAGGAATAAAAGCATATATGCAAGATGATGAAGTATTAATGTTATATAACAGAAGTTCAAATCCAAAGAAAAAAGGATTAATATTAGCAAATAGTGTAGGAGTAATAGATAAAGATTATTATGGAAATCCAGATAATGATGGACATATTATGTTTGCATTTTTTAACATAAAAGAAGAAGATGTAGTAATAAAAAAAGGTGAAGCAATAGGACAAGGAGTATTTCAAAAATATTTTGTTACAGATGATGATATGGCAACAGGAGAAAGATTAGGTGGATTTGGATCAACATCAAAATAAAAAATATAGTTTTTAAATGATTAGTCAAAGATATAAAAATATAAAAAAATTTTTGCCTTGGCAATACAGGGTTTCAAGGCAAAATTACATAAAAAGTCAAAATAAAAGCTTTGACTTTTTTCTTTTTTTGTAGTATAATAAATATGGTTAAAAAATCCAATAAAGTTATCTCATATAGACATAACTTTATAATATTTTTTTGCTGAAAAATTGTTAACAAAATGAAAGGAGTTGACTTACATGTTTAATGTAGGAGACAAAATAGTATACCCAATGCACGGGGCTGGAACAATAGATTCAATAGAGGAAAAAGATATTTTAGGAGAGAAACAATCATACTACATTCTAAAAATGCCAAGCGATGTTAAAGTGATGATACCAACAGCAAAGGCAGAAGAAGTAGGTGTAAGAAATATAATAGATAAACAATCAGCAGAAAAGGTATTTAAAGTACTTAGTCAAGATGAGACTGAAATGGAGAAAAATTGGAATAAAAGATATAGAGATAATATGGATAAAATGAAAAGCGGAGATATATATGAAGTTGCTGATGTTGTTAGAAATTTAAGCTTTAAACAAAAAGAAAAAGGTCTTTCTACTGGTGAAAAGAAAATGCTTAATAATGCTAAACAAATATTGGTTAGTGAATTAGTTTTAGCAGAACATGCAACACAAGATGTAATAGAAGAAGAGATAGATAGTAAAATTAATACATCTTTTATGACTTTTAGAGCAGAAGGTGTTGAACAACAAAGTATTGTTAATAAGTTTATTCCATTTGATAGTGATAATGGAGCGACAAATGCTTAATACATAGTGTTTTGTATAATAAAATTTAAGTTCAGAAGAATTGAGTGATACTATAAAATAGTAATTTAGTTACTTCTGAATTTTTATTTTAAATTTTTTGGATTTTTTAAAAATTTTTTTTAAAAACTATTGACAAATTTTTTATATAATATTATAATATCAATTGTCGTTAGGATAGCCAGTTCAAATATTAAATGCAGATGTGGCGGAACTGGTAGACGCACAGGACTTAAAATCCTGCGGTTGAATAAACCGTGCCGGTTCGATTCCGGCCATCTGCACCATTAGATTTATCAATGCTTTTAGAGTTTTTGATAAGTCTATTTTTTTATTTAAAAATATTATCAGTATACAATTTGTATACAAAAATATCTAATTTTCATTTTAATATGTATGTTATTACCTATTCTCAATAGATAATAACTTTTTTTGTTTTATGCAGATGCTATACTTAAAACATTTCCAATTACTTTTGCTGAATTTTCACTTGCTGTCTTATCTACATGAGCATATAAATTAGCAGTGGTATTAAAACTAGAATGTCCAAGCCATACTTGAATATCTTTCATGTGAACTGCATTTTTTAGAAGAAGTGATGCACAACTGTGCCTCAAATCATGTAACCTGATTGGTTTTAATTTGTTATTAATAATAATTTCATGAAACTTATGTGTTAGATAATCTGGTTTTATAAGTGTGCCATCTTCATTAACACATACATAATTATCTGTATTCAAATAACAATCTTTAAATATTTTTTTGTTTTCTCTTTGTTTTTCTTTTTCTTCAAGCAATAATTCTTTTATTTCTGGAATTAATGGTAAAGTTCTATAACTTGAACTTGTTTTTGTTTTAGCTTCTGCTACAATTTGATGTTTTCCATCATAACTTGCTTCCGTTACTGTAAAGTTAATTGTTATTGAATTATTCTCAAAATCAATAGCATCCCATTTTAGTCCAAGTATTTCTTCTCTACGAAATCCATAAAATGCACCAATTAGAATTGGTATTTTAATATTAGTATCTTTTATTATATTAAAAAGTAATTGTAACTCATCTTTATTATAAAAAGTAGGAACATAAGGCTCAACTTTTGGTGTAACTACCTTTTTTGCTGGGTTAGAAGTAATTAAGTCCATCTTTTCTGCATACGAAAGGGCAGATAAAATATTTGCATGATACTTTTTAACAGTTGCACCTTTTAATTTTAGTTCATTAAAAAGATAAGTGTAAAATGCTTGAATATGAATTGGCTTTAATTCTGTAAGTGTAACATTTAAGTTTTTAAAGTAAGGATAAATCCTTTTATTGATTATTCTTTCGTAGCCACCATAAGTTGTTGGTCTAATATTAGGTTTTATCATTTTAAGCCAATTTAACATATAATCACAAAATAAAATACTATTATTAGAACTTTGTGCCATTTGGGTTACTTTCAAATTATTGTTTAATTCTTCTTCATATCTTCTTCTGATTTCTTCAGCACTCTTTCGTGCCGTTTTTTCAGATTTTGTAATAGGAATATCAGTTGTTACTGATTTCCTACGAGGTGGATTAATACCATCTACTATATAAAGTAGTGCCACCCAGTTTTTGGTTCTCTTGTAAATTGTTGCTGTTACTTTAACCATCCACAATCTCCTTTCTTCATAACAGCCAATTTACTTTAACATGAATCGTTAGTTTTAGATATTAAAGTAAATTTGGTAAATAAATTATTTTGTGTTTGTTAAGTAATTGATTATCGTTACTTTTGGAATTTTATATTCTCTTCCAATTTTCTTTGAAGGAATAATATTTTCATTTACCAAAGTATAAGCTTTTGTAATTTCTACACCTAACATTTCACGAAGTTGTTTAATGTTTACTACATCTGGATAGTTATTAAACATTAAATGATAGTTGTCTAAATTACTCATGTGTACCTCCTTTAATCTATTTACCCGTTTTAAAATTGGGTTATGTAATATGAAATTGTCAATGTGCAGTCATTTTGTTATTATCAAATATAAAAATATCTAAAACTAACTTAATAATAACATATCTACTTGCAAGAGTCAATAGTTTATGATAAAATAATATAAAAAAATAACTATATTAAATAAAGGGTTAGGTGAACTTATGAAAAACTCGAATGAAGATGTTATTGATTTTATTAAAAATAGAAAAATTAGTAATGTAACTAGATTATATGTAGATAGAAATTTAAGGAAAGAATATCTTACTTACATGAACTACAAAAAGGCTAAGAACGATTTTAAAGCTATTTTAGTTCAAAATGATAATCGTATAGGTACTTTGCTTTGTAACTTCTTAAATTGTGATTTTAAAGCTATTCAGAGTGTTAAAAATTTTCTACAAGAGTATAGTTTAACTCTATTGGCAGAAATAACAAAAATGGAATTTAAAAATACCTATACTTCAAATGAGTATGAAAAGTTAATGAATGAATTAGTAGAAAAATCTGGAGATAAATTAGAAAGCATAAAAGAAGATTTTGTTTCTGATGTAAATTACTTATTTAATATTAATCAATTAGAAGAAATAAAAGATTTAATACCATTACAAAGATTTTATGTTTTAACTATGAACAAGAATAACAGTAAAGCATTATCACATTTTGAAAATGATAAATTGAATATTGCACTTGGAGATTTATCAAGATTAAACACACCATTAAATATTATTGATGAAGATCAAGCAATAGAAATAGCTAAAGTAAATGAAGATAAAATCTTACCAATACCATATACTTTTGAGAGTACGGATATTTGTCAATTACTAATTATCGAACTTCAAGAAATCGTTTGTATGGACAAATTTGAAATCAAAAAGTGTAAAAACTGTGGAAAATACTTTGTCCCAGAGAAAAGAACTGACGAATTGTATTGCAACAATATTTATGAAGATGGCAGAACTTGCAAAGAAATCGGCTCTTTTAAGGTAAAACAAAAGATGATTAATGATGATGATGATTTGAGAACTTATAGAAATGTTTATCAAAAACTATTATTGAGAACAAGAAGAAATCCAGAGAATTTGCAATATGAAAAGGAATTTGAGAAGTTTAAAGAAGATAATAGAAAGATGAGAGAAAAACTTGATAAAGGCAAGGTTACTTATGAAGAATATGTAGAGTGGTTGAATTCTATATAAATTATAATGTATTAGGAGGATAATGGAGATGTATAAATTAGTTGCCATAGATTGTGATGGGACTTTATTAACGGATAGTAAAGAACTAACAAAAAGAACTATTAATACTATAAAGAAAGCTAGCCAAAAAGTAAAAATTGTATTAGCAACAGCTAGATCGTTTTATAGAGTAGAAGAATATTTAGAAAAAATGAATTTATTAAATGATGAGCAATATACAATATGTTTTAATGGTGGAAGTGTAATAAATAATGGGAGAAAAGAAGAATTAGACTCACATACATTTAGAAATGATGAAATAAAACAGTTAATTCAATTATCAAGAAAATTTAATACTCAAATTATGTTGTATGCTTATAATTGCTTAATTGTGGAGGAAATACCAGAAAAATTTATAAATAACAAAAAAATAAATTTTGAAATAACTAAAATGGAAAAACTTGATTTGGAAGAGCAAAAAATATATAAAATCGTATTTATAAATAAACCAAGCAAAATAACAGATATGAGAAAAAAGTTATCAAAACAAATATTAGATAGCTTTGAAGTGAGCAGTAGTATACCAGATTATATAGAATTTGTACCAAAAGGAATTACTAAGAATAAAGCATTAGAAAATCTATGCAAGAAACTAAATATATGTAAAAATGAAGTTATTGCAATTGGAGATGCTGAAAACGATATTCAAATGCTAAAATTTGCAGGTATGGGAATTGCAATGGGAAATGCTGATGAAAAAACAAAAAGTATTTCAGATTATATTACAGATTCTAATAATAATGATGGTGTAGCAAAAGCATTAGAGAAATTTTTGAAATTTTAAGGAGCGGTAAATGAATATTATAGAAAAAGAAATACAAGTTAAAGATTATTTAACAAAATCAAATCTACCAGCTAGTGACTATGTAATAAATCCTTATGTTGGTTGCCCACATGGATGTAAATACTGTTATGCAAGCTTTATGAAAAGATTTACGGGTCATAAAGAAGAATGGGGAACCTTTATTGATATAAAGAAATGCAATAAAGAAATAAATATAAAAAAACTAGAGAATAAAACAGTTTTCTTATCTTCAGTAACTGATTGCTATAATAAGTTTGAAGAAAAATACAAATTGACTAGAAAAATATTAAAACAGTTAGTAAATGCTAATTGCTACTTGAATATATCAACAAAGTCAAAATTAATTTTAAGAGATTTAGATTTATTAAAGCAAATTAAAAATTTAACAGTGTCAATGTCTATTAATACTTTAGATGAAGATTTCAAAAACGATATGGATAATGCTAGTTCTATACAAGATAGATTAAATACTTTAAAAAAACTTCATAACAGTGGCATACATACAGTTTTATTTATGTCTCCTATCTTTCCTTATATTACAAATTTTAAGGATATTATAGAAGTTAGTAAGGATTATATTAATGAATATTGGTTTGAGAATTTAAATTTAAGAGGAGATTATAAAGCTAAAATATTATTTTATATACAGGAAAAATATCCAAAATTTATAGATAAATATAGTAACATTTATATTAAAGGAAATAAGCAATATTGGTATGATTTAGCAGAAGAAATAAAAAGTTACTGTGAAAGCAATAATATAAACTATATAAATTATTTTTACCATGAAGAATTAGTGAAGAATAAGCAAAGTTAGGAGATTTAAATATGATAACATTTTCAAATGGACGTTTATATAAACTAGTTTATATAGATACTAATATAATAAACGAAATATCAAAAAATACTAATAAGTTGGGAAAGAACTTCTTCTTAAAATATGTTAATGGAGAGTATATGTTTGTGACATCTGCATTTAATGTATATGAATTATCAAAATCAAAAGGAGAATCCAAAAATAAAATTATACAAATATTTAACAATATTCCATTGGGTATTACATGTACTTTTCCACAGCTAATTGAATTTGAAAAATTGCATACAGGATTTCATAAAGATATGGTAATGTTTGCTACTGGACCAAAAGGGATTTTTAATAATCAATTAGAAAATATATTTTATATAATGCAAAATGATAAAAGTTTTGGAGAAGCACAAAATAAAATGATACATAATTTCAATTCAGAAATTGCATGCTGGTGTAAAAATCAAAGACAATTTAATTGGCAAAAAGATTATAAAATGAATATATTAAAATCTATGAATGAAACTTTTAAAATCTACGATAATTATTTTGAAATAAAAGAGTTGGGAAAATATTATAGTTTGGAAGTGTTAGCATATATAAAAAATCAATTTATCTTTTGTTCACAAAAAGATATAAATATAAATTCGGTAATAGATGCTTATAATTCTTCTTTTCTCCCATATGTAGAAGAATATATCACTGAAAGAACAGCAGGCTCATGGCTAGAAATGTCAAAAGCAAAATTAAGTTTTTTGAAAAATAAAAGAATAATAAAATTGTCTGAATTGTACGAGAAAGGAAAATGTAATATTGGATAAATTATTTATAGATAAAAGAGTACAAAAAATATGTAAAGAATTTGATGATGCTTTTGAACAGAAAAATTTGATTAGAATTAAAAAGAATTTTAAATCTGCATTAGGATTATTAAATTCAGAATTAGATGAAATATCAAAATGTAATTTATATTATTCAATAGGAACTGCTCATGGTGATTATATTCAAATTGGTATTAATAGACTTTCTGATAAAGAAATTGAATATAATTTGGAGCAATCATTTTTCTATTTAAGAAAAGCTGTTGATTTGATTGAAGAAAATGATATTCCAAGGGAAATATCATTAAAAGTATATACTAATTTAGGAAATTTGTTTGATGAAGTAAATAGAAGAAATGAGGGAATTGAGTGTTATAAGAAAGCTTTAGAGATATATCCTAATTTTGCTATGGCTAATGGAAATCTTGGTATGGCAATATTTTTATATTCTAGAATTATATATGATAATTCACATCAAGTTATATTAGATCATGAAGCATATAAATATTTAAAAAAATCATTTCAAGATAAAAGGAATTTATTTGACTATGCAGAGAAAGATTTTAATAACTATTGTTCTCAAATAGAACGAGTATATACAAAAGAATTCTTAGACAATAGTTTGACTTTTGATGATTTTCCTATTTTAGATGAGGAAGAAAGAAAATATAGACAATGGTGTGCACAAAATAGTTTATTCTTAAATCCTTTAAATGATATTTTAGATAATAATGTTGTGTGGAGAGATATAATGCATTTGCCTAATATGATTATGAATGTAAAAGATGAACAAAAAATGCGATTTTTCGGACTAATGAATGAGATAAAACAGGAATATATTTCTTCAAGATATCTTTTTTATGAATCCATTCAACCCAGAGAAACAGAACATTTTTCCGATAGAGAAAATCATTTAGTAGATTCCTTTGACTTTGCAACATATTCTATTTATAATTATAAAATGAGAATGACTTTTAGGAGTTTATATTCAATATTAGATAAGGTAGCATTTTTCTTAAATGAATATTTCGAGATTGGAATAAAAGAATATGATGTTAATTATAAAAGTATATGGTATATAGCAAAGAAAAAAGCAAATGGTAAAATTATATATAAATACAATAATCCAATAAAGGAAAAGATAAATAATAACTGGGGATTGTATGGAATCTATTGGATATATAAAGACTTTATAGAAGGAAAGAAAACATCGCCAAACCCAAAAATAACAGAAATTAGTAAAATAAGAAACTCTTTAGAACATAAATATTTAAAAACAATACTTACTATAGGTGAAGTAAAAATTCTAAAAGAAAAGCAAAAAAGTTTTGATGATAAATTAGCTTATTATATTTCTACTGAAGAACTATATGATATTGTGCTATTTCTATTAAAAAACATTCGCTCTTTAATTATAAATCTTATATGTTGTATTAATATTGAAGAGAGAAAAAAGTGCGAAGAAGCAAATAAAGAGCACAAATTTATTCCACCATTAAATACATATCCTATTGATGAAGGATTAAAATTTTAAAAATATATTTAGGAGGTACTTTATGAAATACATATATACTAAAAAAATTTAGATTTAATTTCATGGGAAAGGATAGACAGTTTTATAGATAAAATTTATAAAGATGTAAATAACTACTTAAAATCTAATAATCTATTAATTAAATATATAGCACCTATAATGCGTGGAGGTGGAGTTCCAGCAATAAAACTTTCCCATATGTTTAATGTTATAGATGTATTACCAATACAATTAAAACACAACCATGAAACTCATGGTATAGATACTAAAATTGGATTAGATTACTTAAAAGATAATTCAATTAATGAAAATGAGAGTATCTTATTAGTAGAAGGAAATCATGTTACTGGAGAAACTGCTAATATTGCTGTTAAAATGATAAGAGAGAAATTCGGAAAAAATGTAAAGATTATTTATGTTTCCCTAACTAGAGATTATACATATAAGGATAGTGTAAAAAATATATGTTTTACTACTTGGGCAATGACTACTAATGAGATGAAAGAACTATCTAAAGAAGAATGTAATAAATTAGGAATTAACTATAATTTAGTTTCTGTATATCCATGGGAAAATATAGAAGAAGAATTAGATGAATTAAATAATAGCTAATGAGATAAAGGAGAAAATCAATATCTTAGATTTTCTCCTTTTACTAATGACTAACATAGCATAAAAGCTATGGACACTAATGTAATAATAGTATATGAAAAATTTTAGATTATATGCAATAAAAAACGATAGCCTTTTGAGCTATCGGATTATAATGATTACGTTCTTTTCAGAACGGACACTAATGTTTTATTAATTTAATTATAAACTATTCCATGGCAGAAAGTCAAGCAAAATTCAGAATTTTATTCATCTTTTAGTGGTCTTAACCTATATAAACTTTCAAGTTGTGAATTAATTTTATTCCAGTCATTTGCTGAAATAGTAACTAATTGTCCTTTTTTTCTATATGGATCTGTAATTCTTATTTTACTAACAACCTTTAATTGTTCAACTAAAACAGTAGAGTCGACTTCTTCTAAATCAATATGAAACCAAAAACCATCTTGTAACCTTTTAGTCGTTAGTGGTAGAATAGTACAAATAGGGGAATTCTTGGAAGTTCTTAATATTAAAACAGGTCTTAATTTATTTTGCTCACTTCCAATATTTATTCCAAGATTACACCAGTAAATAAAATTATTATATATTGGAAATTTAGGAAGTTTTCCATTATATCTTAAATTAGCCTTTTCTTTAGTCCATTCAGAAAACTGAATTGCATCAGAATTATTGATACTATTTAATAAATTTTCAGTTTCTTCGATATTATTGTGAATTTCATCATTCATAATCTCACCTCGCTTTTCAAAGTATAACATATTATAAATCAAAAGTAAACAAAAGTTTGTATATTTTATAAAATTATTTTGCAGTTATAAGTTTTTCTCTTATATTGTCACTCATAACATCTATTCTCTCGATTACTCTATTACAATATTTCGTATTTATAAAGTCAAATCTATTTGCAGTTCTTGCAATTTCATTTACAGTTTTTCCAACGGACTTTAGTTCAGCTATTATCGGTAAAAGAATTGTATCAGAAGGAGCATCTTTGGGTTGATAATTTGTAATAAGACTTCTAAGATAACTACTTTCTAATAAATTTGATTTTAAAGCATTTTTCTTAAATCTTTTATTTTCTTTTTCATTAAAATAAAATACTTTTTTAATATCTTTTTCTCTCAAATGTATCACCTCTCTATCTTAATATAATTAAAAATGGGGATTGGGGTGTCCCCAGTAAGTTCGAATTTGTGCGGGAGAACAAATTCATTGCTTGCTGGGACAGCAATTTGCATTTGCGGGAGCACAAATGCAGTGCTTGCTAGGACAATATTGTTTGTTACTCTTTCAGAATCCCCATTTTATTAAAGTAAAAATATGTTTCTTTACCACCTAAAAAGAAGATAGAATATTCTTCTATTTCATCAATTTTTAGTCCTAATTGAATAACTTTTTGAAGCATTTTACATTCTTCTTTATTTAGTTCAAATACTTCATCATCTTCAAAAATTAATTGTAAATTTGGAAACCTATCCATAATGTCATGATATTGCTTTTTTAGCTTTTTATAGTCATCATTCTTGTTTTTTAACTCCATTCTTACACTATCAAATAACTCATTTAATTCAATAGAATTTATATCAAATAATCTTGTTTCTTCCATCATTTTTTACCTCTTTTCTACACATAAATTAATTCTTTTAGTATTATTTCATCAACAGAATTCTTAATGTTATTCATAAGACCAACCCATTTTAATTGGTCATTTGCTTTTAATTCTTCTGTAATATTTTCTTTTTTAGCTAATTGCTTCATTAAAAATTCAAACCTATTAGTAGCAGTTTTATCAATTTCTAATAAATGTTCTTTCAGTTTATTGTTCATAACTAAAATAATATATTCTGATTTTTTATGCTCTTTTAAAAATTTTAATCTCATTCTTCCAAACCTACCAATCTCAAAATTCTTCAAATTTTCTGGGGTTAATAAATTTGGAAAATAATAATCTCCTTGTTTTGTGTATTCAATTTTCATACATAAATCATCCTTTCAATTTTTTATTTTCATGTTAAAGGAATTAGCTTTTGATTTTAAAATTCAGTATACAATTTGTATACTGAATTTTATTTTTGAAATTTTTTAGAAAATTAAATATCTTTGAATTTTTAAATAAAAAATGAATGAAAGTGCCAATTTTAATGTAGTTAGGAGTATCTTTAACTATCAATAAAAAGTAATAGTTAAAAGTATCTATAAATGAGCTTTAACCCCTTAAAATCCTGCGGTTGAATAAACCGTGCCGGTTCGATTCCGGCCATCTGCACCAAAGCGAGTTTTCGTCGAACTCTTTATAAGCATTGAAATATATATGTTAGTTCATTTTTCTTACAGTAAAAAATTAAAGGTGTTCTTGTTGAGTCAATATCTTTGTTAGAATGTCCATTTGAAATAAATGTATTAAAGCCATTCAAATATTTATGGAACAAACTAATGAAATTTATAAAAAACAAGGCAAGACATTCTAAAAGTGAAACTTATAAAAAAGTATATGAAGAACTTAAAATAGATAATATTTTAAGACAAGAAGATATTGATTTTATAGATAATAAAAACACTAAAAAAAGAAATTATGAATTATAAAACGGAGGTAAAAAATTATGATATTAAAATGTAATAATGAAAAAGTAGTGAATTTAGTAAAGTGTTTTGAAACATTAGACTTTGCAGATAAACTAAGATTAAGTATAGATATGCTTGAAAGCTATCATATAAAAGTAAAAAACAATAAAGTATTAGAAATTTTAAAGAAATTATTGTGTGCAGTTGATGAAAGTTATAATAAAACAAAATTCTTGAATCTTCTTAACTATAAACATTTACTTATGACTTCGGCACAAGCAATGGAACTAACTGAAAAGGAACAAAATGTTTTTGTATTTGAAGTGTTATATAATATTTATAAAACATTCAAGTATTAGAAAGATAACGCAGACTCCAATAAAACAGGAGCCTGCGTTTACGGTGCATTATTCGGATATAGTCTTATATGTCACAATATAAAACTCATCAGAGCCGTGAGACCATACACACATACTTGTAGATATGTCCACTATTTCGTATTTTGTTTCGTCGAAATTTTCGAGAAAACTTAAATACTCTTGAGCATCTTCTGTTCGAAATAGTGAATAGGTACCTACCAATGTTTGCGTTGTTTCACTGTGAATAGTTTCATTCTCTGTTGAGCAACCAGATAACAACACAGCCACAACTAACATGGAGCAGAACAATGCAATAATCCGTTTTTTCATATTGATTCCTCCTTATAATTGTTCGGAGGCCTGCACCTCCGAAATTTTACCTTTTCAAAGGTGCAACAACTACTGTTACTATTCTAATTATACATCATTTTACATAAAAAAGCAATAAATATTTTGTTAATAACATAACTAGATAAATTTGCAATTTTATTTAAAAGATTGTATAATGTGGTTAATATTAGTGGGTACAGCGAAATATAATAAATGTACCTGTTTAGTAAATATTGCTGATATTTTGGTAATATGCTAGATGGATAAGGAGATTACTATGAAGCGGATTTTTTTGTTAGGGGCAATAACTGTGTTTGTAATTTCATTCGGAGTATGTGGCTGTGAAAATAAAAAAAATGAAAAAATGTCATTTCCAAAAGAAATAGTGTCTGGTAGCTATTTATTGTTTCAAACAGATGATGTTGATGAATATCTCAATTTTTTGAATAGATTTGATGAAGACAAATATGAGATAGTTAATATTGACACATTTGTCTATGAGACATCATCCAACTACGATAATGAATATTACATGATTACGTACAAAAAAATTGAATAGTGATATATTTCTTAACTCAAAATAGAGCCAAGCATAAGGCTCTATTTTGAGTTGTTTGCAAAAGAATATAAAATTACCGGTTTGACTTTTCGCTAGAAATTTATTATAATATATATTATAATACAGTCTTTTGGACTTTAAACAGGAGGATTGGCAATGACAAAACGGAAAATGCTTGCGATGATTATCGCCCTTGTAATGTGTGTTTCTCTATTAACTGCTTGTTGTAAAAAATCTGACTTAGATGTTCAATCTAAATCTGGAACATTTATTTTAGTTGAAGAACAAGTTGTTAGAGGTTCTTATGTTGATCAGTATATTATGTACGATCCGGATACGATGGTAATGTATTCTTACTTAGAAGATGGACACGCTGCTGGACTTACTGTAATGTACAATGCTGATGGAACACTTAAACTTTATTCCCCTGAAGGGGCTGGAACTGAATAAGTTTCAGCCCCTTCGGGGGATTTTTATTTTCACTGAATTGTAACAGATGTTTTTATAAATATAAAAAAAATATGTAACACTAAATAAATTTGCGAACTTATTTAAAAACTTTATAAGTGTGTGTATTGATAATTAAGACATATTGTGATAATATAATTAAGATAATTTAATATAATGGAGGAAAAAAATGAAATTAGGAATAGTAGGATTACCAAATGTAGGAAAAAGTACATTATTTAATAGTATAACAAAAGCAGGAGCAGAATGTGCAAATTATCCATTTTGTACAATAGAACCAAATGTAGGGGTTGTAGCAGTACCTGATGAAAGGTTAGATAAATTGACACAAATGTATAAGCCAGAAAAAACAACACATGCAGTAATAGAATTTGTAGATATAGCAGGATTAGTAAAAGGAGCAAGTAGAGGAGAAGGTCTTGGAAATAAATTTTTATCACATATTCGTGAAACAGATGCAATTGTAGAAGTTGTGAGATGCTTTGAAGATTCTAATGTTGTACATGTTGATGGAAGTGTAAATCCAATAAGAGACATAGAAACAATAAATCTTGAATTAATATTTGCAGATATAGAAACAGTAAATAAAAGATTAGATAAAGCTAGAAAAAATTTGAAAGCTGATAAAAAATATCAAGAAGAAATAGACTTGTTAGAAAAAATATTAAAAGTTTTAGAAGAAGGAAAATCAGCAAGAACAATAGACTTTAATGAAGATGAACAAGTATTAGTAAAAGATATGTTTTTATTAACAACAAAACCAATCTTATATATTGCAAATGTATCAGAAGAACAACTAGATAATGCTGAAAATGATGAATTAGTAAAACAAGTAAAAGAATATGCATCAGCTGAAAAAGCAGAAGTAATTCCATTATGTGTTAAAATAGAAGAAGAACTTTCTGGATTAGAAGATGATGATAAAAAAGAAATGCTAGAAGCACTAGGACTAGAAGAGTCAGGATTAGACAAAGTTATAAAAAGAAGTTATGACTTATTAGGATTAATGTCGTTCTTAACAGCAGGAGAGCCAGAAGTAAGGGCATGGACTATAAAAAAAGGTACAAAAGCACCACAAGCAGCCGGAAAAATTCACTCAGATATAGAAAGAGGATTCATAAAAGCAGAAGTTGTATCATATGATGATTTAATGAGAGAAGGTTCAATGGTTGCTGCAAAAGAAAAAGGCCTTGTACGTTCAGAGGGTAAAGAATATATAATGAAAGATGGAGACATAGTTTTATTTAAATTTAATGTCTAATTATGTAATATTTTTGTAATCAAAATGTAAAATAAAATATGATCAAAACATATTGACTTATTAAATTATAAAGTATAAAATGTATTATATAGAAAAAAGTTGCAATCAATTTGAATTAATGGTATAATAATATTTGATTGTAGAAGAATAATATATATAAACAAAGGAGAGAATTAATATGAAAAAATCAAAATTAGTAAGTTTAGTTTTAGTTGTTATTATAAGCTTTTCAGTATTATTTATGGCTAAGGATGTATTAGCTGCTACTGATTTAACAAATTCTATTTTAAATAATACAACAACAAATAAATCATTAAATAGTGTATCAAATAATACTACAAACAATACAACAAATAATACAGCAAACAATCTTGTTTTAAAAACAAATAATACAAGCAATTACAATAATACAAGTTTACCAAAAACAGGTGTTGCTGATACAATGCCAGCTGTAATATTAGTAGTTGTATTAGGAATATCAGCAGTTTATGCTTATAAAAAAATGCAAGAATATAAAAATATTTAGTATAAAAAATAAAGTGAAGGAATTTTGTGAAATTCCTTTATTTTTTTTTGTATTTTGTATATAATAGTGAAAGTAAAAACAAAGGAGAGATACAAAATGAATGAAAAACAAGCACAAAAAAGAATAGAGGAACTAAGGAAACAAACAGATTATTATGCACAAAAATATTATGATGATGATGCACCAGAAATATCAGATTTTGAATATGATATGCTAATGGTTGAATTACGTAATTTAGAAAAAGAATATCCACAATTTTTATCCAAAGAATCATTAACACAAAAAGTAGGTGGACATGTAAAAGAAGGATTTGAAAAAGTAACGCATGAAGTTCCACTACAAAGTTTACAAGATATTTTTAGTTTTGAAGAAGTAGAAGAATTTTGTCATAAGATGGAAGAAAAGGCACAAGAAAACGGAATAGAAAAAGTAAAATATGTAGTAGAAACCAAAATTGATGGATTGTCATCAGCACTTGAATATAAAAATGGAAAATTTGTTAGAGGTGCTACAAGAGGAAATGGACTTGTAGGAGAAGATGTAACACAAAACTTAAAAACAGTAAAAACAATACCAATGGAGATAAAAGATAAAATAAATATAACAGTACGTGGAGAGGTATTTATTTCCAAAAAAGATTTTGAGCAAATGAATCAAGAAAGAGAAGAAAATGAAGAAGAACTATTTGCAAATGCTCGTAATGCAGCAGCAGGGTCACTTCGTCAATTAGACAGTAAAATAACAGCAACAAGACCTCTTGATATTTATATATTTAATGTCCAAAAAATAGAAGGAAAAGAGTTCAATTCACACTTTGAAGAACTTGAATATTTAGAAAAATTAGGATTTAATGTAAACCCTGTGCGTATACCATGTGAAACAATAGAAGAAGTAAAAGATGCAATTAGAAAAATTGGAGATATGAGAGAAAATCTAACATTTGGAATAGATGGAGCAGTTATAAAAATAGATGATCTAAAATTTAGAGAGATATTAGGAACAACAGTAAAAACACCAAGATGGGCAATTGCATATAAATATCCACCAGAACAAAAAGAAACCATACTAAAAGATATAGTATGTCAAGTAGGAAGAACAGGTGTAATCACACCAATGGCAATACTAGAACCAGTAAAAGTTGCAGGGTCAACAATATCAAAAACAACATTACACAACGAAGATTTCATAAAAGAAAAAGGGTTAAAAATAGGAGATACCGTAGTAATACAAAAAGCAGGAGATGTAATACCAGAAATAGTAAAAGTTGTTGAAGAAAAAAGAACTGGGAAAGAAAAAGATTTTGAAATGCCAAAAATATGCCCAGTATGTGGAGCAGAAGCTGTAAGAGAAGAAGGAGAAGCAGCAGTAAGATGTACAGGAATTGAATGTCCAGCAAAACTATTTAGAAACTTAGTTCACTTTGTATCAAGAGAAGCAATGAATATAGATGGACTTGGAGAAAATATAATTCAACAATTACTAGATAGAGAATTAATTCATAACATATCAGACATATATGAATTAAAATTTGAAGATATAGCATCACTAAAAAAGAATGGAAAGAAATTTGCACAAAACCTAATAGATAGTATAAATGCAAGTAAAGAAAATGATTTATATAGATTAATAACAGCATTAGGAATTAGACATGTAGGAGGAAAAGCATCAAAAATGCTAGCAAGAAAATACAGAACGATGGACAACCTATCAATTGCAACATTTGAAGAACTAAGTGAAATAAAAGATATTGGAGAAGTAATGGCAAATAGTATTAGAGAATTCTTTTTACAAGAACAGACAACAGATTTACTAAAAAAATTGAAATCAGCAGGTGTTAATATGAATTGTTTAGAAGAAGAAAGTACAGACAAAAGATTTGAAGGAAAAACATTTGTATTAACAGGAAGTTTACAAAAATATACAAGAAAAGAAGCAGAAGATATAATTGAAAGACTAGGAGGAAAAACATCAGGTTCTGTATCAAAGAAAACAGATTATGTATTAGCTGGCGAAGATGCAGGAAGTAAACTTACTAAGGCACAAAGCTTAGGGGTTACGGTTATATCAGAAGATGAATTTGAAAAACTTTTAGGGGACTAAATTTTTGAAAAAAAATTTTGGATGACGATGAGCGAACAACCCAAGATTTGGCAGACTAAATTTTTGAAAAAAATTTTGGATGACGATGAGCGAACGAAGTGAGCGAAAGGAAAAATATTATGGAAGAAAAATATACTTTTGAAATGATGTGGGAAGATTTAAATAATGGATACCAAATTTTTTACACATATGTTAGAAATAGATATTTATTATTTAAAACAGCACCAAATTGTTATACACAAAAATTATTAACAGAACACACAAAAAATCCTCAACCTAAAATGTCCATGCTTACATTAAAAAGAGTTAAGGAAATGTTTCCAGATATGGAAGATATAGAATATAAGATAATTAGTGATATTTAAATTATAAAATGTTTATGAGATTAAAGAATTTTAAAAGGAGAAGTAGAAATGGCTATAATTATAGATGGAAAAGAATTAGCAAAAAAAATAAGAGCAAATCTGAAAATTGAATGTGAAGAATTAAAACAAAAAAATATAAACTCAAAATTAGCAGTAATAATGGTCGGAGAAGATCCTGCATCAAAAGTATATGTAAGAAATAAAAGTAGAGCTTGTGAAGATGTTGGAATAGAATATGAAGAGTATTTATTAGATGCAAATATAACTCAAAATGAATTGATTAAATTAATTGAAAAATTAAATAAAGATAAAACAGTAAATGGAATATTATTACAAAGCCCAATACCATCAAATTTAGATATAAATGAAGCTTTTAGAACAATATCACCAGAAAAAGATGTTGATGGTTTTAATCCAGTAAATGTAGGAAAATTAGTTTTAAATCAAGATACATTTGTGTCTTGTACACCATATGGAATTATGAAAATGTTTGAAGAATATAATATTGACTTGACTGGTAAGAATGTGGTAATATTGGGAAGGAGCAATATTGTAGGTAAGCCATTAATACATTGTTGTTTAAATAAAAATGCAACAGTAACATCATGTCATTCTAAAACATTAGAATTAGCAAGAAAAGTGAAAGAAGCGGATATATTGATATCTGCAATTGGAAAAGCTCATTTTGTAACAGCTGATATGGTAAAAGATGATGCAGTTGTGATTGATGTTGGAATTAATAGATTGGATAATGGTAAAATTACAGGTGATGTTGATTTTGAAAATGTAAAAGAAAAAGCAAGTTATATTACACCAGTTCCAGGGGGAGTAGGACCGATGACAATAGCTATGCTTATGAATAATGTTATTAAGGCTACTAAAAGACAGAATAGCTTGATAGACTAATTTTAGAGAGCCTTGAAAAATTTTATAAAAAATAAAAAAGGGACACAAGATAATTGTGTCTTTTTGTGTTATAGGTAAGTTCTTATAATAAGTAATATGAAAACTGGAGGAAAATAAATGGAAAATCTGAATAGTAAGAGATATTGGATATGGTTTAGTCTAATAAAAGGTTTGGGGTGTGTGAGAAAAAATAAATTACTACAATTATATAAAACACCGGAAAAAATATATAATTTAACGAAAGAAGAACTCTTAAAAATAAGTGGCATAGGAGATAAAGTAGTTTCAAGTATTTTACAATCTAAAAATGAAAAATTAATAGATTATCATATACAATATATGAAAGAAAATAATATCGATATTATTAATATATATGAGAAGGATTATCCACAATTATTAAAGAAAATATATGATTCACCTGTAAGTTTGTATATAAGAGGTGATAAGAGGATACTTAATGGAGAGAATATTGGAATTGTAGGGTGCAGAGATTGTTCTGATTATGGAAAAAAGGCAGCAAAATATTTTGCATATAATTTGTCTAGAAAAGGTGTGAATATTGTTAGTGGACTTGCAAAAGGAATTGATAGTTATGCACATTTGGGAACAGTTGGAGCGACTGTTGAAATTGAAAAATATGAAAATGATGAAAAAATAAAAGTATGCTGTAAAAAGATGAAAGAAGATTGTGGAAAAACAATTGCTGTTTTAGGAAATGGATTAGATGTCATTTATCCAAAAGAAAATGTAGAGTTAGCTAGAAAGATTATAAGAAGTGGTGGTGCTATTGTATCTGAATATCCGTGTGGGATAAAACCAGATAGAATGAGTTTTCCTGCTAGGAATAGGATAATTAGTGGAATTAGCAATGGTGTTATTGTTGTTGAAGCAAAAGAGAAAAGTCGGTACTTTAATTACAGTTGATTTTGCTTTGGAGCAAGGAAGGGATGTTTTTGTGGTTCCAGGGAATATCAATTCTGTTAATTCAGTTGGAACTAATGATTTGATTAAACAAGGAGCAAAAATGGTTACA
>OBKS01000772.1_pt1 | contig 27636 bp, 20 predicted proteins | sample 1517381 | NCBI WGS metagenome assembly OBKS01 (sample SAMN04571686, study PRJEB22368) | human gut metagenome | biome: human gut; material: stool | host: Homo sapiens | place: Luxembourg | collected 2012-08-03 | reverse complement strand
CCTGCTCCGGTTTTCAAAACAGCATCCGCAGGTCCACTTCGATGTACACGAGGGTTCCACCTTTGCCCTCAAGGATCAGCTGGAAAATCATGTGATCGATCTTACTACGCTGCGCACACCGATCGTTTTAAACGGCTGTGAAACAAAAACACTCCTAAAAGAAAGCATCACCGCCATGGCACTCCCGGACCACCCGCTTTTTGCGGAGCGCGACACGCTTTCTCTTACCGAACTTGCCGAACAGCCGCTGATTCTTTCCAACCGCTACCGAAAATATATGCTCTCCGCTTTCGAACAGGCCGGTCTGTTCTGCGACATCTATCTGACCTGCGAGGATGCCCGCACGGCAATGACGATGGCGGAAAAAGGGCTTGGCATTGCTCTTCTGCCCGCCTCCATGCTGCCGCTTTCCCATCAATTAAAGGCCTGCGCCATCACGGACGCAGACCTTACAACGGAAATCCTGCTCGCCTGGCGCAAAGGGCGCCTTCCATCCGAGCTTCGGGATTTTTTAAAAATGTGGAATGAAACCTGACACATTAAAACAACTTATCTTTTTGCCGTACTCTGTTTTCAGCGTATGCAGCAGCTCCTTCTCATGCTGCGCATCCAGTGTACTGGACGGCTCATCCATCAGGCAGAGATCGGGATCGCGCAGGAAAATCCGTGCGATGCCGATTCTCTGGCGCTCTCCGCCGGAAAGGCGTGCACTCATCTGACCCATATCGGTCTGATAGCCCTCCGGCAGTGTCTCGATAAACTCCGCGATACCGGCGCGCTCTGCCGCTGTTCGGATTTCTTCAATGGAAGCATCCGGTTTTGCAATGGCAATATTCTCGGCAATCGTTGCATCAAACAGATAGGTGTCCTGCTCCAGAAACGCAATCCTCTGATGCAGTTCCGCAAAGCTGATCTGTTCCAGCGGAATGCCGTTGATCCGGATTTCACCTTCCGCCGGCGCATAAAACCGCAGCAGCAGACGCAGAATCGTCGATTTTCCGGCCCCCGATGCTCCGGCAATGCCGATCTTCTCTCCCTTCCGAATCTTAAAATTAAAGTGATCGAGCACTTTTTTCTCCGTTCCCGGATAGGAAAAGGTCACATCCGAAAACTCGATCGTCTGAATCTCCCCGCAGGAAACTGGATTTGCCGGTTCTTCTGTCTCCGACATCGTATCCTCGATTTTAAAGATCCGTTCCGCCGCTCCATACGTTTCCAGAAGACTCGTCACAACAAAGGTCAGATTGAACGTCGATGAAAGGGATGCCGTCGCTGCAAACGAGATCGCAATCGTTCCGACCGGATGATTGATCCCGCGGGAGGCAAGCACGCCCGCGCAGACGAGAATCAGGATTCTGGCGAGATATACAAAGAAGTTCGGGAATGAGGCAATCGTCTGGCGGTGTACGGTCAGCCAGAAGGATGCATGATTCACGTTCCGGTTTGCCTCGTCAACCTCCTTCATCCGCCGGGAACCCGCACCGAAAATCTGAATATCACGGATACTGTAAACACTCTCCAGAATTTTCGGATTCTTCGCCATTTTTGATTCCTCCTTATCAAATGATTTCTTTTGTTGACTTTATGATAGTCAATTTTTCTATTGAAATCAAAACTTTTTTCTTATCGTATTGATTAGTATTGCTAATCGTTCTTTTTTTCTATAAAGCATTGGAAAAGGCCCTGCATCAAGCAGAGTCTCTCACTATTTTTATCCTGGTATTATTTGACAACACAGAAATTCTCATCGATCCATTTCCGAACATCGTCTTCACTCACCTTAATCAGGCGGGCAATTCTTTCGACATCCATGCCGTCTTCTGCCATGGAAAGAGCAGTTTCCTTTGCCTTTTTCCTATTATAGAATGCAAAAAGCCCCTGACGCTGCAAACAATTCCCTTGCAGGTCAGGGACTCTTCTCTATTTATGTGTGTGTAAGATATTGGCCTTTTATTTCTGTTCTTCGTCGCACGCGATGATATGTTTGCTCTTCTCATATCCGATCACTTTCCGGTCGGTGATGAAGATTGGTTTTTCGAAGTCTGCGAAGGTGACGGAGCTGATACTGTTAAATTTGCTTGCGTCGCAGAGGACGTAGCACTGGCGGCACTGTTCCATGGCGGTCTTTTTGGTGACGGCCTCGTTGACGTCCGGGGTTGTGCAGCCGCTTCTTCGGGTTACGCCATTTGTTCCGAAAAAGCCTTTGGTGAAATGATACTCCTGGATCGTGCGGATTGCCTGGTTTCCGACGACGGCTTCTGTGGAGCTTTTGAGCTCGCCGCCTACCAGAATGACCTTAAACCCGCGTGATGCCAGCCGCTGTGCGTGGGCAACGGCGTTTGTCACGAAAACGGCGGAGGTTGCCCGGATGAAATCGATCATATGCGCCGTTGTCGTTCCCGCGTCGAGAAAGACGAAATCGTCCGGCTCGATGAGGGATGCCGCATATTCTGCGATTTTCCGTTTGGCATCGCAGTTCAGCTCATTTTTCTGCGCAACGGTGTACTCGTGTGCCGTCACCTTCTGGCCGGCTTCCACGGCGCCGCCGAATACCTTTTCCAGCTTGCCCTCCTTGTCGAGCGCTGTGATATCGCGGCGTACCGTGGACTCCGATGTATCGAGAAGATCCCGGACTTCCGTCACGGTGATGCTTCCCTTTTCTTTTAACAGTTTCAAAATTATCTCATGTCTCTGCTGTGTTAACATTTCTTTCCTGCCTTATATTCTGCCACATTTGTTTCCAGAATGATCTTGCGGAGCGGAAGGATGCTTCCCGGAGAAACGGAAAGTTCATCTACGCCCATCGCAAGGAACTCTTTTGTCAGCTCCTGGTCAGCGCCGAGCTCGCCGCAGATACCGGCCCAGATGCCGGCTTTGTGTGCATTCTCCACAACCATCTGAATCATGCGCAGGATCGCCGGGTGATGCGGATCAAAGAACGGATCCAGCTTTGTGTTCTGGCGGTCGATCGCGAGGGTGTACTGACTGAGGTCGTTCGTTCCGATACTGAAGAAATCAACCTCTTTTGCCAGCTCATCGCTGATGATGGCAGCCGCCGGGGTCTCGATCATGATACCCTGCTCTGGATTTCCGTACTCAATGCCCTGCTCAGCAAGAGAAGCTTTTACTTCCTCCACAATCGCTTTGATCTGGCGAACCTCGCCGACACTTGTGATCATTGGATACATAATGGCAATTTTTCCATATGCGCTTGCGCGGAACAGCGCGCGAAGCTGTGTCTTGAAGATCTCCGGCCGCGTCAGGCAGATGCGGATCGCACGGCAGCCAAGTGCCGGGTTCTCCTCTTTTTCCATCTCGAAATAGTTGCACTGTTTGTCAGCACCGATATCGAGGGTACGGATGATGACGCGTTTTCCCGCCATCGTCTCTGCTGCCTGTTTGTAGATACGGAACTGCTCCTCCTCTGTTGGATAGTGATCCTGCTCCAGATAGATAAACTCGCTTCGGAACAGGCCGATGCCGCCCGCGTCGTTCTGCATGGCAGCCGCAAGGTCTTTAATGTTTCCGATATTAGCATACAGCAGAATTTTCTGTCCGTCCAGTGTAATATTCTCTTTTCCCTTTAAGGTGAGGAGCAGTTTTTTCTTTTCCTCCTCCTCGGCGCGGCGCTTCTGCATAGCGGCAAGAGTCTCCTCGTCCGGATCAACATAGATGGTTCCATCGGATCCGTCCACGATGCCGATCTTTCCGTCTACGCTCTCATCCAGCGGAAGCGGTGTTCCGACCAGTGCCGGAATTGCCATGGTTCTCGCAAGGATGGCAGTGTGGGAATTTAAAGAACCGTGTACGGTAACAAAAGAAAGAACTTTATCTTTATCCATCTGTACCGTCTCAGACGGCGCAAGGTCATCTGCCACGATGATCGCCGGTTCGTCGTTTAAGGATGCGTCGGTGTCGTCTCCGTTTAAGATGGAGATCAGACGCTCGGAAATATCCTTTACGTCTGCCGCGCGCTCTCTCATGTAGTCATCGTCCATGGCAGAAAACATCTGCGCAAAGTTGTCGCCTGTCGTTGCAACGGCATACTCAGCGTTGACGCCCTGGCTCTTGATGATGTTCTCGACGGACTCATTGTAGCCGTCATCATCCATCATCATCTGATGCACTTCGAAGATCGCTGCATTTGCCTCGCCGACCTCTTTGCATGCTTTTTCATACAGAACGCCAAGCTGTGCGATTCCTTTTGCCTTTGCTTCCTCAAACCGTGCCATCTCCGCATCCGGATTTTCCACTTTCACACGTTTTACCTGACGCTCATTCTTTTTGTATACGCGGATCTTTCCGATCGCAATGCCGGAAAATACGCTTTTTCCCTGATAAATCTGCATAAGTTTTCTCCACCTTTGTTCTCGATATCCGAATTTTCTGTCCAGACAGCCGGAGCGTGTTCAAAAAGGATTTCTTAGTTTCAGAAAGTTTTTCAAACACGCTCCTGCCGATTACTATATTGTAATTCTCCAGAGCCCCATCTCAATTCCGCTTACGCTCCATTTCGATGTGGCTTCTCGCCATATGGAATTCCAGAAAAAAGCACTCATTCATGCAAGCATGATTCGCACTTTTTTCTTCCATTCCGCATGGCTCTGTAGAATTACAAGTTCTCTTTCATGAAATTGCTGATTGCTTCGTATGCAGCATCTTCATCTGCTCCATCGAAGGTCAGGGTAACTTCTTCGCCCTGTTTTACAGCCAGTCCCATGATGCCGAAGATGGCTTTGCAGTTCATGGCTTTTCCGTCTTTTGCGATCTTGATATCACAGGAAAATTCTTTGACTGCTTTTACCAGCATTCCTGCCGGACGAGCGTGGATTCCTTCTGGATCTGTTACAACATACTTAAATTCTTTCATGATTTTTTCCTCCCATAGGATCTTTGATATTTTTATTTTACTCTATTTTCTGTCTTTTTTCTATTCTTTTATGCAGCTTTTTTCTTTAAAACTCCAAGCAGAACTGCGGATACCGCTGTTCCGATGACAAGTGCCACCAGATAAAGCAGCGCATTTCCCATAACCGGTACAACGAAGATGCCGCCGTGCGGTGCCATTAAGGTACAGCCAAATGCCATGGAGAGCGCACCTGCGAGGCCGGAGCCGATGATGCAGGCCGGAAGAACGTGGATCGGGTCTGCTGCTGCGAATGGAATCGCACCCTCGGTGATGAAGGCGAGTCCCATGATGAAGTTGGTCGGACCGGATTCTCTTTCTTCTTTTGTAAATTTATCTTTGAACAGCAGGGTTGCAAGTGCAATCGCACACGGAGGAACCATACCGCCGATCATAACGGATGCCATAATGTCATAGTTTCCTGCTGCGATGGCTGCTGTTCCGAATACGTAAGCTGCTTTGTTGAACGGGCCGCCCATGTCGATGGCCATCATGCCGCCGAGGATCATGCCAAGGATCAGCTTGCTGGATCCGCCCATGGAAGCAAGACCATTGTTCAGTGCCATGTTGACGGTTCCCATGATCGGCTCTACAATGAAGAGCATCAGAAGTCCCATCGCAAGGATGCCGACTACCGGGTAAATCAGAACCGGCGCAATCTTTTCAAGTGCTTCCGGAAGTTTCTCACATGCTTTGCGGAGGCCAAGGATAATGTAGCCTGCTGCAAAACCGGCAACGAGTGCTCCAAGGAAACCGGAGGTTCCGCTCGATGCCATCATACCGCCGACAAAACCAAGGGCAAGTGCCGGCCGGTCGCCGATTGCCATGGCGATGTAGCCTGCAAGAACCGGGAGCATGAAGCCGAATGCCACGCCGCCGATCTGTTTGAACATCGCTGCAGCCGGGGTAATCGTACCGAAGTTTGATCTGGCTGCGGCATCAAGGGCGTTCATATCAACAAGAAGTCCGTCGATCAGGAATGCGATTGCGATCAGAATACCGCCGCCGACAACGAACGGAAGCATATGGGAAACACCATTCATCAGCTGGGTGTACAGCTGGTGGCCGATACCGCCGCTGTTCTTCTTCGTGCTTGCTGCGGCTGTCTGCGCATTGCCGCTCTTGTAAACCGGTGCGTTTCCGGACATTGCAAGCTCGATCAGCTCATCTGCTTTGCTGATACCGTCGGATACCTGGCGCTGGATGACTTTCTTTCCGTCGAAACGATCCATCGGAACCTGTGCGTCGGCTGCAACGATGATGCAGTCCGCATCGGCGATTTCCTGTGCAGTCAGCACGTTTTTCGCTCCGCCGGAGCCTCGTGTCTCGATTTTTACGAAGCATCCTTTTGCTTTCGCTGCTTTCTCGATTCCCTCGGCTGCCATGTAAGTGTGGGCAATACCGGTCGGACAGGAAGTAACGGCGAGAATCTTCACCTGATTTTCTTTTGCTTCCACCGGCTCTGCAAGACGCTCATCTACGCTCTTTTTCTCTTCATCGGCGCGGTCGATAATGGCAAGGAACTCTTCCGGTGTCCTTGCGTTTCGAAGGCTCTTGGTGAACTCTTCATCCATCAGCATCATGGAAAGTTTACTTAAGACATCGAGGTGAACGTTGTCTTTCGTGTTCGGCGCTGCGATGAGGAACAGCAGGGTGACCGGCTCTCCATCGAGAGAATCAAAATCAACGCCGTTCGGGATAACCATGGCTGCAAGGCCCGGTTTGTTTACTGCATCACATTTTCCATGCGGAATCGCAATTCCCTCTCCGATTCCTGTGGTGCTCTCTTCTTCTCTTGCGTAAACCTGTGCGCGGTACGCATCTTCGTCTGTGATCTTTCCGCTTTTGACCATCAGCGCTACGGCTGCGTCAAGCGTTTCCTGTTTGCTTTTCGGTGCGGCATCCAGTGCAATACTGCGGATGTCCAGCAAATCTGTGATTCTCATGAGACGTCCTCCCTTTTATTTTGTAATCTGTTCGTAAACAGATGCAATTTCCTCCCGGGTTGCAAGGTTTTCAGAAAAAGCACTTGCACTTCCCGCTGCGATTCCCATATGGAACGCATGGAGGTAATCTTCTTTTTCCATGTAGCCTGCCATGAATCCGGCTACCATCGAATCGCCTGCGCCGACGCCGTTGATGAGCTTTCCTTTCGGGGCCGGAGCTTCAAAGACCTCACCGGATGCGGCAACGAGAACAGCTCCTTCGCCTGCCATGGAAACCAGAACGTTCTGTGCGCCCTTTTCCTGCAGCTGTTTTGCATACGGAACAACCGACTCTCTTGTCTTTAATTCCACACCGAAAATCTCACCGAGCTCGTGATTGTTCGGTTTGATGAGGAACGGGTGGTACGGCAGAACCTTCATCAGCAGATCACGGGTCGCGTCTACGACGATGCGGACGCCCTTGCCGTCGAGCATTTCCATAATTTTCTGATAGGCATCATCTGCCATGGATGACGGGATGCTGCCTGCGAGGAAGAGAACGTCGCCCTCGCCGAGTGCGGAAAGCTGTTTCATCAGCTCTTCCACTTTTTTCTCCGGGATTTCGGGTCCCTGTCCGTTGATCTCAGTTCCGTCAATGCTCTTTAATTTGACGTTGATGCGGGAATATCCTTCTTCCAGCCAGATGCAGCCGTTTTTAATTCCCATCTGGTCGAGCCGTCCGGCGATTTCTTTTCCGGTAAAGCCTGCCAGAAATCCGAGCGCTGTGCTCTCAATTCCAAGGTTTCCAAGTACGGTCGATACGTTGATTCCTTTTCCGCCCGGAAGCATCAGCTCGGAGCTTGTGCGGTTGGTAAGGCCGAGCTTGAAGTCTTCCACCGATACAATGTAGTCCAGAGACGGATTGAATGTCACTGTGTAAATCATATTTTCCTCCTGCTTTATTTTGATCGTGTTTGCTTTGATGAGCTTATTATATCGTCATATTCATTCAAAATCAATCATTAATATTTCATGAATTTTACCTTCTCTTTTTGTCGCATTTGCATAAGTTTAGAGCTTTATGACGGATTTTCCCGTTTTATCGCCCTGTTTTGACCGAGTTTGACTGATCGTCATCTTTTCTTCCTTGTCACGCATCGATCACTTTATTCTCTCCATTTCGGTCATTTTTTATCAGGCACTTTCTTTCTGTTCTCATTTTTGTACTTTACTTTTTCCGGATTTGGTACTAAAGTGAAGAGAAACCAAAAAAAGAATTTCCAGAAGAGGTGATTTTATTTGAAACGATACTATATTCTTCACTATTTTGATCCCGCCAATGTGGGCAGTTTTCTGCTTGTCTCACTGCTCGGCCTGATTCTGGTGCTTGCCCTTGTGCTTCTGATTGCAAAATTGCAGATTCAGCGGCAGCTAAAAGAGGAGACAGAGGAAAAAGCGAAAAAAATACGCCGGAAGAAACACCAGCGCAGGCAGTATCAGGTTGTGGAAAGCTTTTATGAGCTGGTTTTCTCCGGCACTTCGATTCTTCTCTTCCTCTCCCTCTACTACATTATCGATGAGCGTCTGCCGCAGATTTCGATGTACTGGGAGAAATATCAGGATGTGGTGCTTCTTGTCTTTATCGTGCTCTCCGTCTTTCTGACGAGCTGGCTCGATGTGGTTCTGGTAAAGCTCACGCACCTTGACCCGGAGCAGAAGGCGTCGGTGCGGCTGATTTCGGTCTTCTATATTGTACTGATTCTTCTGTACATCCGCTTTATCTACGAGGACACGAATTACGACGGCCTGATTCTCTATTTCCTGACACTGACGGTCGGCCGTTTCCTGTATTTCGACTTTACGGTCAAGAGTTTTCTTGAAACGATGCGGGGCGTGTTGGAAAATCTACCGCTTCTTGTCATCATGAGCGCCTACTCCGGTTTCGTGTGCTGGTATGGGTTCCATGTCGGCTTTCTGCTGAAATCAAATGGTGTCATTTTGAGCACCTTTCTTGCCCATCTGTTTATGGACTGCTCGATCTTTCTGCTCCACAAGACAGGAATTTTAAAGCATGTGATACGAAAAATTTAAAACCGGCATTTTTTACCAGCCATATATCAAAAGCTCTGCAGATCAGAATTTTGCATTTTCTGTTCTGCAGAGCTTTTCTTATTTAACGTTCTTTTTTACATGCCAAACAGCAGTGCAAAGCCATGTACGACAAAAGCTGCCAGCCAGGCGATCACACACTGTGAAACGACAACACCGGCTGCCCATCTGCCGCCAAGCTCCCGCTTGATGGAAGCGACTGCCGCCACACACGGCGTATAGAGGAGGCAGAAAACCAGAAGGCTTAATGCGGAAACCGGTGTTAGGATTTCGGTCAGCTGCGCGGTCGTGCCGAACAGTACGGAAAGTGTGGAGACGACACTTTCCTTTGCCATAAATCCGGTTAGAAGAGCGGTCGATACTCTCCAGTCTCCAAATCCAAGCGGCCGAAAAACCGGGGCGAGACGGCCGGAGACAACGGCGAGAATGCTGTCCTTGGAGTCCTCCACGACATTGAGATGCGTTCCAAAGGTCTGTAAAAACCAGATCACAATCGTGGCAACAAAAATGACGGTGAATGCCCGCTGCAGGAAGTCTTTTGCCTTATCCCACAAAAGCTGTCCGACATTTTTTGCCCCCGGCATGCGGTAGTTTGGAAGCTCCATGACAAACGGAACGGCTTCTCCCTGGAATAAAGTTCCCTGCATCAGCATCGCCATCAGGACAGCCATGAAGATACCACCGAAATACAGAAGAACCATCACAAGGGCACTGTATTTCGGGAAGAATGCGGCGGTAAAGAACGCGTAAATCGGAAGTTTTGCCGAACAGCTCATAAACGGAGTTAATAGGATCGTCATTTTCCGGTCACGCTCGGAAGGCAGGGTGCGGCTCGCCATGACGCCCGGCACGGTACAGCCAAAACCGACCAGCATCGGCACGATACTGCGGCCGGAGAGGCCGATTTTCCGGAGCAGCTTATCCATCACAAATGCCACGCGCGCCATATAGCCGCTGTCTTCCAGAATGGACAGGAAGAAAAACAGGGTGACGATGATCGGAAGGAAGCTTAAGACACTTCCGACGCCGTTAAAAATACCGTCAATCACAAGGGAATGAAGCACCGGATTGACGCCCCATGCTTTCATGGCGCTGTCCACGAGCTCGGTCAGTTTTCCGATCAGAACCTCCAGCACACTCTGCAGCGATGCTCCGATCACATGGAAGGTCAGGAAAAAGACAGCCGCCATAATCCCGGCAAAACATGGCAGAGCCGTATATTTTCCGGTCAGCACACGGTCAATTTCTGTGCTCCGCACATGCTCGCGGCTCTCTTTTGGTTTTACCACGGTCTCACGGCAGACTTTTTCAATAAAATTAAAACGCATATCCGCAATCGCCGCCGCGCGGTCCAGGCCGCGCTCCGTCTCCATCTGACAGACGATATGCTCGAGCATCTCTTTCTCGTTTTCATCGAGGGCCAGCTGCTCCAGTATCAGCGCATCGCCCTCTGCCAGCTTGCTCGCCGCAAACCGCACCGGAATATCCGCCCTTGCGGCGTGATCCTCGATCAGATGCATGATCGCATGCAACGCACGGTGGACGGCACCGCCGTGGTCATTCGCCTCACAGAAGTCCTTTCTGCCCGGTTTTTCCTGGTATTTGGCCACATGGACAGCATGGGCAACCAGTTCCTCGATTCCCTCGTTTTTTGCAGCGGAAATCGGGATAACCGGGATGCCAAGTCTCTCTTCCATCTGGTTCACGAGCACAGAACCGCCGTTTTCGCGTACCTCATCCATCATGTTGAGGGCCAGTACCATCGGAACGTCGAGTTCCATCAGCTGCATCGTCAGATACAGGTTTCGTTCGATATTTGTCGCATCTACAATATTGATGATGCCGCGCGGATGCTCATTCAGAACGAAATTCCGGGTGACGATCTCTTCGCTTGAATACGGCGACATCGAATAAATGCCGGGAAGATCGGTGACCAGCGTGTTTTTCTGGCCGCGGATTTCACCGTCCTTCCGGTCTACGGTCACGCCGGGGAAGTTTCCGACGTGCTGGTTGGATCCCGTTAATTGGTTGAACAGGGTGGTCTTACCGCAGTTCTGGTTTCCGGCCAGCGCAAAGGACAACAGCTCTCCTTCCGGCAGCGGATGCTCCTCTGCCTTATTGTGGTACTTTCCGCCCTCTCCAAAGCCGGGATGCGGAATTGCTTTCGCATCCGGCTGCTCTTTTTCTTTTACAGCGTCCCGCATCTCATCAATGGCAATCCGTCCGGCATCGGCGAGGCGGAGTGTCAGTTCATAGCTGTGAATCCGCACTTCCACAGGGTCTCCCATCGGTGCATACTTTACCATCGTCACTTCCGCCCCCGGAATGATTCCCATATCGAGGAAGTGCTGCCGCAGCGCGCCCTCTCCTCCTACCGTGCGGACGGTCGCTGTTTTGCCGATCGGCAGTTCTTTCAGTGTCATATATTTCACTCCTTATTGATTCTCATTATCAATAGTAAGTATATGACACGATTCGACTGCGGTCAAGCAATTGTCATTATTTCTCTTTTTGTTTTTCTTCGAGCTTCTTCTGTACACTCGGAAACAACTCCAGATCCGTATGTGGGATTGCCTGGGCCGCTTTCATCATAGAGATGAAAGCGGCGACCTGGCCGAACTGGATGTAAACCATCTCGTCCAGAATGCGGTCAATATCGTCGATGCAGGTCCGATCCAGCAGGATTTTTTCTGCTCCCGCAAGCGACGTATTTCCGGCGCAGATCAGGCGGCTGCGGTCCATATCCGGGTACATGCCGATCGTGATGGCGGATTCCTTTGAAACGTGCTTTCCAAATGCACCAGCCGCGTAAAACCGGTCAATTTCTTCCATGGAAATGCCGGATTCACGCATCATGTACTCAACCATCGTGTAGGCCGCTGACTTTGTACGAAGGAATTCGGCGATATCACTCTGATAGAAGCACAGCCCTTCACTATATTCAACGCACCACTCTCCCGTCTCCGGGTCTTCCTTGATCTTTTCGGACCGCTCCGGCTGCAGGGTGCCGAACAGGTTGATCCATCCATTTAGGAATAATTCCGCGAGCAGATCGATAATGCCGGAACCGCAGATGCCCTTTGGCTTACCCTCTCCGATTACATGGCACTGGATTTTCCCGTCTTCTATTTTTACCGTATCAACAGCGCCTTCTGCTGCTCGCATGCCGGTTTTGACCACGCCGCCCTCGAGCGCCGGACCGGCAGCGCCTGCGCCGCAGAGCAGAAATTCCCGGTTTCCGACGACAAGCTCGCCGTTCGTTCCGATATCAAAAAAGACGCTGATCGTTTCTTTTTTATAGAGTTCCGTTGCGATCATGCCGCTTAATATATCACCGCCCAGGTAATTGGATTTTCCCGGCACGCAGTAGACACATCCCTTCATGGGAAATCCCATCTCTTTCGCCGGAAGGAATCCGACGCGGTCCGCGCGCACGGCGTACGGGGATGAAAAGACGCAGAACGGATCCAGTCCCAGCAGGAAATGAATCATCGTTGTGTTGCCGGATACGACCATTGAGAGAACATCCGACGGCACAATTCCTGTCTTTTGGCGAAGTTTTTCAAAGAGCAGTGTAAATGTCTCCATCGTACACGCACGGATGTCCTGCAGTACCTCCGGTTTATCCTTACAGGCAAAGATTCTCGTCAGAATATCGGTTCCATAGGCAGTCTGGCGGTTGTATTCGCTCTCCTCGGCAAGCACGGTACCGTCGCTGCAGTTTACCAGGCGCACAACGACGGTCGTACTTCCAAGATCAGCGGCATAGCCGTAATGCTCTGCTGCTGTATCGCCCGCTTCCAGATCAACCGCCTGCCAGATGCTTCCATTCCATGCGAGGGAAACCGTTATGTTATAGTCTGCCTCATCGCAGATGGGATACAGTTTCTGCAGCGCTGGAAGGGTAAATGATGCGGTGATTCCTTTCTCTTTTAATGCATCCAGTATCCGCATCTGGCTGGAGCGGGCGTCCTCCTCCGTCGGCGGGACCAACTCCAGATACTGTTTCTGTGTTATTCCTCTATTCATTATTACTTCCTCATTTCCTGATCATTTTTCTGTTTCTTATTGTAGCACTTTTCTCTTTTCCAGAGAACTTATTTTTTTCACATTTTTACTACATTTCCATCACAGATTCCCATTATACTGCAAAGCATAGAAACAAAAAAGGAAGCAAACAAAACCGGAAGCCGGTTCCGGAACACAGTTTAAAATACAGATACCAGAAAGGAAGTATTTATTATGATGGACTACAGAAACAACTACAATAACGAAAACGAAACCAATAATGAGAACATGATGGCAGCAGAGCAGAACAGCTTCAACGGAAAGAAACCTTCTTCCAAAAATAAAAAAGCTGCTAAGCTTGCAAAGAAAATCGGAGCCATCGCCTTAAGCGCAGTTCTGTTCGGCGGTGTTGCCGGCGGTACCTTCCAGGCAGTCAACCACTTTGCCGGAAGAACAACAACCACTGCACAGCAGACGACTTCCAACAGCAGCCTCTTAAAAGCCGCTGCCACATCCTCAAGCTCCACTTCCACCGGAACGATGGATGTTTCCACGATTGCGAAAAACGCAATGCCGTCGATCGTCTCCATCACAAACCAGTCCGTACAGGAAGTACAGAACTACTTCAGCATGTTCGGTTACGGTGCCCAGACTCCGCAAACCGAGGAGACCACAAGCTGCGGTTCCGGTATCATCATCGGAAAGAATGACACCGAGCTTCTGATCGTCACCAATAACCATGTAGTAGAAGATGCCGATACTCTTTCTGTCAGTTTTGTAAACAATCAGGTCTGCAAGGCAAATATCAAAGGTACCGATGCCGATAACGATCTTGCCGTCATCGCCGTTCCGCTCTCCGAGATCCCGGATGACACGATGAGCAGCATCGCTGTTGCCACGATGGGCGATTCTGATTCCGTTGAGGTCGGCGAGCAGGTCGTTGCGATCGGCAACGCACTCGGCTACGGCCAGTCCGTTACGACCGGTATCATCAGTGCTGCAAACCGTGTGATCGACAGCGATTCCTCTTCTGACGGAAGCTCCGATGGAACAACGGCAGATACTTCTTCCACCGATACAACCGGAAAGACCTACTTACAGACCGATGCAGCCATCAACCCTGGCAACAGCGGCGGCGCTCTTCTGAACATGAACGGAGAGGTCATCGGTATCAACTCCGCAAAACTTGCTTCTACAGAGGTAGAGGGCATGGGCTATGCAATCCCGATCTCCCGTGTTTCCGATATTATTGAAAATCTGATGAATGAGCAGACCAGAACAAAGGTTGCCGCAGAAGATCAGGGAACGATCGGCATCAAATGCCTCGATGTCAGCAGCCAGATCCAGCAGGCATACAATATGCCGGCCGGCATCTATATCTCCGAAGTAACCTCCGGCGGTGCCGCTGAAAATGCAGGTCTGAAATCCGGATACGTTCTGACCAGCTTTGACGGACATTCCATCACCTCTACCAGCGAGCTGAAATCCCTGCTGCAGTATTACTCTGCCGGCGAAACCGTCGAGGTGGAAGTACAGGTTCCAGACAACGGATCCTATGAGACAAAGACCTTCTCCCTGACCCTCGGAACGAGCACCAGCTCTTCAGATGATCAGCAGAGCGATTCCCAGCAGAATGCGGGTTCATCCCGCTCTGCAGAGGGAGGAAATACCCTGACCTCCGCTACTCCTTCGATCTGACTGCCCGCTCTCCCGTGAAAGAAATCCATAAATAAAAAACATCATAAGCATGAAAGAAAGGCCTCGAAACATAACTCCAATGTTTCGGGGCCTTTCTCCTATTCTCTTAATCCATTTCTTATTTTTCTGCTCCTGCAACTGCCTCGCGGGCTGCTTTCTCTTCCGGATCTTCATCCAGAATGGAGAATGCAATATTGGTTGCATGGTCCGCGACACGCTCGAGTCCGGATACAAGATCGGAGAAGATCATGCCGGCTTCCGGCGTACATTCGTTGCGGGTCAGACGCTCTACATGCTTCTGCTGCAGATCCCGCTCCTCCTGATCAATGGAATTTTCAATATCAATGATCTCCTGCAGGTGCTGCAGATCATTCTTTGCAAACATTTCGATCGACTCATCGAGAATTTTTAATACCATATCCAGCATCTCGGAAAGATCCAGTTCGCCCTGTTTGCTGAAGGTCACATTGTCATTCGTCATCTGCACAGCAGAATCTGCGACATTCTCGGCATGATCACCAATCCGCTCGATATCATTGACCACATGGAACAGCGCACCGATGCGCATAACGTCTGATGTCGGCAGCGATGCCTGATTTAAGTGAACCAGATAGTTCGTAATCTCTTTGTTCAGGAAATTAATATTTTCCTCGACACGGTAGACCTCGTCGATTTCTTTCTGATCGCGGGTCACCAGTGTATTCATCGCGCGAATCAGGTTGGTCTCTGCCATCTGTGCCATACGCTCCATCTCACGGACAACCTGCAGAACTGCAGTCGTCGGGGACATCGCATGTTTCGAGCTGATGTAGGCAAGCTCGAACTTTTTGTCTTCCTCGTCATTTCCGCGGATGATAAAGTACGTTGCCTTCACCAGAAGCGGGGTAAACGGCAGCATCAGGAGTACCTGGCATACTTTGATGATCGAGTTTGCATTTGCGATCATACGGCCTGCTTCGTTTCCGGAAATACCCATAAAGAAGTCAACTACCTGATTTCCAAACAGCAGGAAAATAATGGAGCAGACAATCGTTCCGGAAATGTTGAACAACAGGTGGACACATGCCGCACGTTTTGCATCTTTTTTGCAGCCGAAGCTGGCAAGAATAGCGGACATCGTACATCCGATGTTGCATCCAAGCATCATAAACAGACAGATCGGAAGTCCCAAGAAGCATGATGATTCCGACCGTTGCAGAGTTACTCTGCAGAATCGCGGTAGCCACCCAGCCGACTAAGAACGCAAGAAACGGATTCGTCAGGGATCCGAGGGCGTTGACGACTGCCGGGATCTCTTTTGCTTCGTTCAGGGCTCCTGAGATACCGGAGATACCCATAAACAGAATACCAAATCCCAAGATAACCTCGCCGAGACGGCTGATCGTCAGATTGTTCTTTACGAACATAACCATCAGAACACCGATGATGACAAACAGCGGCGCGATATCCGCAAGGTCAAACGCAATCAGCTGTCCGGTAACTGTCGTACCGATGTTTGCTCCGAGGATAATTCCAGGAGCCTGTGCCAGTTTCATCAGACCGGAGTTTACGAAGCTGACCACCATAACGGTTGTAGCGTTGGAGGACTGAATCAGCGCGGTAAAGAAAATACCGACCAGAAGACCGATCACACGGTTCTTCGTAAATACCTCCAGAATGCTTCTCATCTTGGATCCGGCAACCTTCTGCAGTCCTTCACTCATCAGCTTCATTCCATATAAGAAGAAGCCCAGACCGCCCATCAAAGACACTATTACACTCATATTCTTTTTTCTTCCTTGTCTTTTTCTGATGTCTTTTCAAAATCCCTGTCAAAGTATTTTCGTGTTTTGGTCTCAATATTTTACATTTACTTAACGCAGATTTTACAAGACACCTTTTTTATCATAAAAGAAATCATGACATTTGTCTATAGAAAAATTAAAAATTTCGACAAGAAATTTTCAGATTCTTTTCGTTTCTTTCTTGCATTCTACTTGATAATATTGTAACATTTAGGATGTTTCCATATTATGAGGCGACATTTCCGCCTACAAAATTCAAAAGGAGAGAAAACTATGGAAAAGTTTAGCAAGCTGATGGAAAACACATTCAAGCTGCGGGAAAATGGAACAACGGTCAAAACCGAGATCATCGCCGGTGTCACCACGTTCATGACGATGGCGTACATTCTTGCCGTCAACCCGAACATCCTTTCCTCCACCGGCATGGACCACGGCGCTGTCTTTACCGCAACGGCTCTGGCAGCCTTCCTTGGCACCCTGCTCATGGCACTTTTCGCCAATTATCCATTCGCTCTGGCACCAGGAATGGGCCTCAACGCCTATTTCGCCTACACCGTTGTTCTCGGCTACGGATATAGCTGGCAGGCAGCCCTGACCGCCGTTTTTGCAGAAGGTATCATCTTTATTGTACTTTCTCTGACCAACGTCCGTGAGGCGATCTTCAACTCCATTCCGGTCAGCCTGAAATCTGCAGTCAGCGTCGGCATCGGTCTGTTCATCGCATTCATCGGACTTCAGAATGCAAAAATTGTACTGCCGAACTCTTCAACCGTGGCAGGCCTCTATTCCCTGTCTTCCTACAATGCCAACCTGCAGTCTGCAGCCACATTAAACGGAACAGAGTATGTGGCAGGAACGTTTAACGATGTCGGAATCACCGTTCTGCTCGCAGTCATCGGTGTTATCCTCACCGCCGTTCTTGTCGTACGCAATGTAAAAGGAAACATCCTCTGGGGAATTCTTGCAACCTGGATCCTCGGCATGATCTGCCAGGCATGCGGTCTCTACGTTCCGAACCCGGCAAACGGCTTCTACAGCCTGTTCCCGGATTTTTCCAACGGACTTTCCATTCCAAGCCTTGCCCCGATTTTCGGAAAACTGGATTTCTCCATTCTGAAAACAGGCGAGTTCTTCGTGATCATGTTTGCATTCCTGTTTGTCGATATGTTTGATACCATCGGAACTCTGATCGGTGTATCTTCCAAGGCAAACATGCTCGACAAAAACGGAAAACTTCCGCGCATCAAGGGCGCGCTGATGGCAGATGCTGTTGCTACCTGCGCAGGTGCTGTTCTTGGTACTTCTACCACAACGACTTTCGTTGAGAGTGCTTCCGGCGTTTCCGAAGGCGGCCGTACCGGTCTTACCGCTGTTACCACTGCAATCCTCTTCGGCCTCGCTCTGTTCCTCTCCCCGATCTTCCTTGCCATCCCGTCCTTTGCAACGGCTCCGGCACTGATCGTGGTAGGCTTCTACATGCTGACCAACGTAGTCAACATTGATTTCAGCGATCTTTCCGAGGCAATTCCGTGCTACATCTGCATCGGAGCTATGCCGTTCTTCTACAGCATTTCCGAAGGTATTGCCATGGGAGTTATCTCCTACGTTGCAATCCAGATCCTGAGCGGAAAAGCAAAAGAAAAAAAGATCAGCGTGATCATGTACGTCCTGGCTGTTCTGTTTATCTTAAAATACCTTCTTCTGTAATGGCTTTTTAACGATACAGAACCGCATAAAAAGGCTCCTGTCCCACAGATTTTATTCTGTGAAACAGGAGCTTTTTTTATGCTCTGAATCAAAAATTTTTATTCTGCCAGGGTCCGGTAAAAGCAGGTGCGGTTTCCGGTGTGGCACGCTGCGCCGACCTGTTCTACTTTGGCAAGGATTGTATCGTTGTCGCAGTCGATCAGAAGCTGTTTTACATACTGCACATGGCCGGAGCTCAGTCCCTTCGTCCAGAGCTCATTGCGGCTTCTGCTCCAGTACGTCATTTTTCCAAGGCGCAGTGTCGTCTCAAACGCTTCTTCATTCATGTAGGCGAGCATCAGCACTTCGTCATTTTCCGCATCCTGTACAACAACCGGAACCATGCCGTCGCTGTTTGTCTTAAAATCCGCCCAGGTAAAATCACATTTTAATGCTTGTTTCATCTCTTGTTCTCCTCTTTTTCTGCTCTTACAGGCTGCCCTTGGTCGAGAGCACGCCGGCAATTCTCGGATCGAAGGAAGTTGCCTCATCGAGTGCCTTCGCAAATGCTTTGAACATCGCCTCGATGATGTGGTGGTTATTTCCGCCGTCAAGCACTTTGATATGCAGATTCATCTGCGCCGCATAGGAAACGGCGTAGAAGAATTCTTTTACCATCTCGGTCTCCATCTCTCCTACTTTCTCCCGCGTAAATTCTGCCTGGAAAGAGAGATACGGTCTGCCGCAGAGGTCAACGGCCGAGAGCACCAGTGTCTCATCCATCGGAAGGATTCTGTCGCCGTAGCGGCGGATGCCCTGTTTGTCGCCGACTGCCTCGCGAATTGCAGTTCCGAGCACGATACCGGTGTCCTCGATCGTGTGGTGGCCGTCTACATCAAGATCTCCGTCTACAGAAACGGAAAGGTCGAAAAGACCGTGGCGGGCAAAGCCGTCGAGCATATGGTCAAAAAAGCCGATGCCGGTGTGGATGTCGCTCTTTCCCGTTCCATCCAGATTTAATGTCATGCGGATCTTTGTTTCTTTTGTCACGCGTTCTACGCTGGCTGTTCTGTTCTCCACTTACTCTTCCCCCTCAAAACGGACGGCAATCGAATTGGCGTGTGCCGTCAAGCTCTCTGATTTTGCAAAGCTCTCGATATCCTCATGGATCTCGGAAAGGGCTTCCCTGGAATAATAGATGATGCTGGATTTCTTCACGAAATCGTCTACGGACAGCGGAGAGAAGAATTTTGCGGTTCCGTTCGTCGGCAGGATATGGTTCGGGCCGGCAAAATAGTCACCGAGAGGCTCGCTGGAGTTCTCGCCGAGGAAAATAGCACCGGCGTTATGTACCTTCATCATATCCTCAAACGGGTTCTTCGTCACGATCTCGAGGTGCTCCGGTGCGATGGCATCTACGGTGTCGATCGCTTCCTGATGCGAATCGGTGACAAGGATGTAGCCGAAGTTGTCCAGTGATTTGGAGATGATGTCGCTTCTGGAGAGGACTTTTAAGAAACCGTCTACCTCTTCACTTACCTTCTCTGCCAGTTCCTGGGAGGTGGTAATGAGGATCGCACTTGCAAGCTCATCATGCTCAGCCTGGCTTAAGAGATCGGCTGCCACGAACCGCGGATTTGCAGTCTCATCAGCAAGGACAAGAATCTCACTTGGGCCTGCGATGGAGTCGATGCTGACATTTCCGTATACGGCTTTCTTTGCAAGGGCAACGTAGATGTTTCCAGGTCCTACGATTTTATCGACTTTCGGAATGCTCTCGGTTCCGTAAGCAAGGGCTGCAATTGCCTGTGCACCGCCGATTTTAAAGACGCGGTCCGCACCGGCTTCTTTTGCTGCCGCAAGGACAACCGGGTTGACTTTTCCGTCTCTGCCGCACGGCGTTGTCATGCAGATTTCTTTGACTCCTGCCACTTTTGCCGGAAGAATGTTCATCAGAACGGAGGACGGATACGCTGCCTTTCCTCCCGGAACGTATACGCCGACACGGTTCAGGGCAGTCAGCTTCTGGCCAAGCATCGTTCCGTTCTCGGTGGAGGTGAACCAGCTGTTCTGTTTCTGTTTTTCGTGGAACTCACGGATATTTTTCATGGATCTGCGGATGACACCGATCAGCTCTGGATCTACGATGTTGTACGCTTCATCAATCTCTTCCTGTGTTACTTCTACGGTAGAAGCATCGAGTACCGCGTGGTCGAATTTCTCGGTATATTCGAAAACAGCTGCGTCTTTTCTTGTTTTTACATTCTCAATGATCTCCTGCACGGAAGCCTCGTACGTTCCGTACTGTGCCGGGCTTCGTTTCAGCATATTCTCCAGAATATTTTCTGTGGTCTCTTTTGTCAGTTTTACGATTCTCATACCAGTGCTCCTTTCAGATCCTGAATTAATTTGGTAATTCTCTCATTTTCCATCCGCATGCTCACCTGGTTGACAACCATGCGCGCAGACAGCGGGCAGACCTCCTCGAGAACGGTCAGGCCGTTTTCCCGTAAAGTGCTTCCTGTCTCTACAATATCCACAATCACTTCGGAAAGTCCGACAATCGGTGCCAGCTCGATCGAGCCGTTCAGCTTGATCATCTCAACGGTCTGGTGCTTGCGGTTGTAGAAGTAATCCTTGGCAATGTTTGGGTACTTCGTTGCCACACGGATCTGCTGGTTGTGCTGCAGCAGCTCACGCGCGGATTCCGGTCCGCAGACACACATGCGGCACTTGCCGTAGCCAAGGTCCAATACCTCGTAGAGGCGTCTTCCTTCCTCCAGAATCGTGTCCTTTCCGACGATTCCGATATCCGCTGCGCCGTACTCCACATAGGTCGGCACATCCGGACCTTTGGCGAGGAAGAAACGGAGCTTATGCTCTTCGTCCGTGAAAATCAGCTTTCTCGTATCTTTATTTTTCATTTCATCGCAGGTGATGCCGACTTTTTCCAGCAGCTCCAGCGTCTGGTACGCCAGGCGTCCTTTTGTCAGTGCAATGGTCAAATATCTCATCTTTTTCGTACCCTTCCTCTCCTACAGCTCCACCGGCTGTACTTCTCCTGTCGACAAATTGATGGCAAGCACCGAATCGCTCTTCTGAATATAGACAATGCCGCCGAACTGGTTCTTTCTGCCGTATTCTTCATAATCTGCAAGAACCTTGTCCCTTGCAAAGCAGACCAGCGCGACATCCATGCCTTTGCTTCTGTGCTCGTTGGCAAGTTTTACGGCCAGCGGCTGAAGGAAATCCGGGTAGAGCAGCATCGTTTTCGTATTGACAATCGGAAGAGAAATTTTCTGGCGCTCCAGTGCATTCATCAGAGATTCCATGACAGTACAGAATCCGATCGCCGGCGCCTTCTTTCCGAAGTGCTGCAGCAGTGCATCGTAGCGGCCGCCTTTTACGATCGGCTCGCCGGTGCCGTAGGTGTAGGCCTGGAAAATAATACCGGTGTAGTAATGGAATTTGCTTAAAAGACCGAGATCGAAGAAGACGTATTTTTCATAGCCGTAATCTTTAACGATCTCATAGATCGTAGCCAGACGATCGAGTGCCTCTCTTGCCGCCGGATTTCTTGTAAGGCCTTTTGCCTTTTCGAGAATCTCTGCATTTCCGAACAGCTGCGGAACATCACGGAGTGCTTCAAACAGATCACTTCGAAGGTTCTGTTTTGCCAGCAGCTCCTCGGCGCCAAAATGATTTTTAATGGAAATCAGTTCTTTTAATTCGTTCAGAACATCCTCGGAGAGAGCAGCTTCCTCGGCGAGCGCCTGGAAGAAACCTACGTGGCCGATGCTGATCTGGAAATCGGTAAGACCGGCATCCAGCATAACTTTTACGGTCATCGCAATGATCTCTGCGTCTGCCATTGCGGAATCATCGTTTAAGAGCTCGACGCCCATCTGGGTGGACTCTTTTAAGCGGCCCTGATAGCTGCTGCTGTTGACGAAGCTACTTCCTCTGTAGCAAAGGCGGATCGGCATCGTCTCTTCCATGAAATACATGGAGGCTGCACGTGCAATCGACGGGGTAAAGTCCGGACGGAGCACAAGGGTGTTGCCGTCGCGGTCAAAGAATTTGTAGAGCTCGCGGGACGGTGTTGTTCCCACTTCTCTTCCGAATACATCAAAAAACTCGAACGTCGGTGTTTCAATATCCTGATATCCAAACGCATGAAATACCTGCTCAATCTGATTCTCCAGGTATAATTTTTTCGTACATTCCTGATTGTAGACATCCCGGACGCCTTCCGGGGTATGAATTAATCGATCCATGTTTTGTTGTCCTCACTTTTTCGCTTTAGTTCGCTACCATATTACCATATTAAATTTAAAACTATGGTTAGTATATCGGAAAACATTTTCCCTGTCAACCCAAAATTTTAATCCGCTTTCGAATCCCGTATCTCCAGATCCTTCTGGATTCCGTTCAGGTACGGGACGAGAACGCTGCTTCCCGTTCTGGGAAGGAAGAATGACGTTTCAAGCTCGGTGTAGGAAAAATGCTTCTTTCCGCCGTTCTGTCCGCGGTCCCAGAAGGTTTTCATCGTCTCATACCGCAGGTAATAATATTCGTCCCGCGCCGTAAAATACAGCAGCAGGAAGGAAATCCCCCCCTGCTGCTCGAAATCTTTCATAAACGTGACCTGGTGCTCGTGGATGTTTGCGAGCGGAAAGGAATCCGTTTTGCACTCTTTGGCATCGAAGCAGACGGGAATGCCCTGTACAGCGCCGATATAATCAACGGTACTCTTCTTTTCAAAATAAGCCAGCGTGATGTGCCTGCTCTCCTTATCTATTTTGATCGGGGTGATCGGCGTCGGCACCTTCTGGATCAGTGCCAGATGCTTGTCACGGTACTGCTCGTTTGTGCGGTTGATCATTTCCTCCAGCGTTGATCCGCGGAGTCCCCTCGATGTCCATGCCATAATTCCTGTCCTCGTCTTCGTTCTGTTCTTATTCAATCATAGAAATTTTGTTCAGCGGCCAGTAGCGCAGAAAGGCCTTGCCGATGATCTTGTCTTTCTCTACGTACGGATTCAGCCAGTAGCGGGAATCCTTTGATACGTTCCGGTTGTCGCCGAGCATAAAGTAGCAGCCCTCCGGCACCTCATACGGTCCGAAATCGCCGACCGGTGTTTCCGGGCAGAAATCATCGCGCAGCGGCTCGGTGGAATCGTTGATATACACCTTTCCGTCGCGGATCGTAACCGTCTCTCCCGGCAGTCCGATGACGCGCTTGATAAACTTCTGCTTCTCGTCGTCCGGATAATAGAAAATAACGATGTCATACCGCTGCGGATCGCTCTTTACATAAGCAAGGCGGTTACCGAAGATCTGGTCTCCGGTCATAATCGTGTTTTCCATGGAAGGAGACGGGATTCTTGCGTTGATGACAATGACCTGCTCCACAAAAACGACGACTGCCACGACAATGGCGATCATTTTTACATATTCCCAGATTTCCCGTCCGATGCTCGTCTCCTCCGTTTTTCTTGGTTTTGTTTCTTCCTTTTCGTTGTCTTTTCGGCTCATAATCCTTCTCCCGTCAAATGTTCTCCCTGTAAAATCCGGCGCACGGATGATGGCAGGGGCGCTGTAAAGGTTTTTCCGGACAGATCCGATAAGGTGCCCGTAAGCTCTGGAAATACCGCCTTCCACGAATGGAGAAGTTGGTATTTCAGTCCGTATTTTTCCCGGAAGCGGCGGTTAAACTCCGCATCCCCGTATTTCGTATCTCCCGCAAGCGGATGACCGATGCTCGCGAGATGGCTGCGGATCTGATGGCTCTTTCCGGTCACCAGCTCAACCTCCAGCAGCGTACAGCCTCTTCCGGCACAGAGCGGCCGGTATGCGGTTTCTATGTAAACAGCATCTCCCTGCTGCTCTCTCTGAATCGAAACACGGTTTGTCCTCTCATTTTTTGTGAGGTATCCGCGGATCCGCTCTGTCTCTGTCACGGTTCCTTTTACAACCGTCAGATAGTATTTTCCAACAGCCCGCTCTGCGATCAGTTCTGAAAGCTGCTGCGTCGCCGCAACGGTTTTTCCGGCAAGAATCAGACCGCTGGTGTTCCGGTCCAGACGATTGCAGAGTCCGGCGCGGAACATGGTCTCCTCCCCGGCATTTTTTTCCGAAAGATAGGCGCCGAGCGCTTCGGTAAGGCTCACATCCGTCTCTTTCGCCTTCTGTGAGAGGACACCTGCCGGCTTGTTCAGGAAAATTACTTTTTCGTCTTCATAGACGATATCCAGCTTCGGATACTTTACCTGTTTTCCAGCCGCCGGTTTTTCCAGTGTTTTCCGAAATTTTTCGATGGTCTCTTCCGCCAGATACAGCCGGATCGTATCGCCTGTTTTCAGCTTTTCACTGCCGTCCGCCTTTTTCTGGTTCAGCACAATGTTTTTCTTTCGCAGCATTTTATAGAAGAAGCTCTTTGGCGCCTCCTCCATATATTTGGACAGATATTTGATGAGCTGCTGCGCGCAGTCTTTTTCTGTCACGGTCAGTTCTCTCATAGCAATGGTCTCCTACAGTGCCAGCGCCAGCATCGTGTGTTTCACCAGTTCCGTGCGGGACAGATCCGGGTACCGCTCATCCGGTTTGAAGTTTTCACTGGCGCTCTTTTCCAGCTCATCGTAGTTGCGGTTCAGGGAATCGAGGCGCTCCAGAAACGCTTTTTCCCGATCAAAAATCTTCACATGGCATTTGTAGCCGTTGGCACGGATGATCTTGTTCAGATACGTAGTGCAGTCCTCGATCTGTTTCTGGTCTTTGGCGCGCGTGGTGTAGCAGGCGATCTCCTCACCGCAGAACGCCGCTGCTTCGATCATCAGACTCGATTTTTCCTGTGTGATATACATTTCATATCCCATCAGCAGTTTTCCTTTTTTTGCCTCAATGGCATCGTACACTGCTTTGTCCACTGGCTTTTGCATAACCATCATGATAAAACCGACGGCGGCGCGGCAACCCGGCAGACAGCCTACTACGGCGACAACCGTAAAAATGTTGTTCTTGTTTCCGTCTGCAAGCACAAGTCCGACAATAAAAACGATGGCCGGAAGGACGAACAGTCCCAGTGTCACAAGCAGTCTTTTTTTCTTTTCCCGGCGGATATAGCCGTAATCCCCTTTTCTGATCTTCATTCTTCTGTCATTTCCCTTCTTCGATAAGATCCCCGCTCATCTTCTGCGTGTTTATTTCTTTTTGTGCACGTTGCGGAGCGTCTTTTTCGGCCGTCCGCCTGTTTTGGCTTTTCCCTGTCCGGAACGGTCATTCGCCGTCTTCTGGCCAAAGCCTTTTCCGTTGGACCCTTTTCCTCTTGACGGTTTTCCTGCCTCCCCGGCCATCTTTCTCGGCCGTACGAGACATTTCGGTCCGAATCCGATCAGATCCTCCCGGTGTGTCCGGCGCAGTGCCTCGCAGACGAGCTCATAGTTCTCCGGATTCCGGTACTGAATCAGCGCACGCTGCATCGCCTTCTCATGCGGCGATTTCGGCACGTAAACCGGATCCATCGTCCGCGGGTCAAGACCGGTATAGTACATACAGGTGGAAAGTGTGGAAGGCGTCGGATAGAAGTCCTGTGCCTGCTCCGGGATAAATCCCATATCGCGGATGTACTCGGCAAGCTCCACCGCATCCTCCAAGTCACACCCCGGATGGGACGACATAAAATACGGAAGTGCGTACTGCTGCTTCCCCGTCTTTTTGTTGCACGCATCGAAGCGGCGGATAAATTCCTGATATACTTCGTGGCGCGGTTTTCCCATATAGGAAAGCACACGGTTCGAAACGTGCTCCGGCGCAACGCGGAGCTGACCGCTGACGTGATCCTTTACCAGCTCGGAAAGGAACGTCTGGTCTTTATCGGCCAGGACATAGTCAAAACGGATGCCGGAGCGGATAAAGACTTTCTTCACGCCCGGAATGTCTTTTAATTCCCGCAGCAGCTTCACATAATCTCTGTGATCTGCCACCATATTTTTACACGGCTCCGGGAAGAGACAGTTCCGGTTCGGGCAGGCGCCTTTGGTGAGCTGCTTTTTGCATGCCGGACCGCGGAAATCCGCCGTCGGGCCGCCGACATCGTGAATATAGCCTTTAAATTCTTTTTCCTGAACCATCTGCCGCGCTTCCGCCAGAATGGATTCGTGGCTTCTTGTCTGCACAACGCGTCCCTCGTGGAACGTCAGCGCGCAGAAACTGCAGGACCCAAAGCAGCCGCGGTTGCTCGTCAGACTGTATTTGATTTCCCCAAGCGCCGGCACACCGCCGTCTTTTTCATAGCTTGGGTGATAGGCGCGCATGTATGGAAGCGCATAGACATCATCCATCTCCTGCTCTGTCAAAGGACGGGAAGGCGGATTCTGTACAATGTAGCCCTGGCCCTCATACGGCTCTGCCATCGGCTTCGCATTGATGGCATCGGTATTTTTATACTGAATCGCAAAGCTCTCCGCATACGTCCGCTTGCTCTCCCGCACCTCCTCGAATGACGGCAGCACCACCGGGTCAATCAGGTGATCCAGCGTTTTGCTCCGATAAACGGTTCCCGGAATAAAGGTGATATCATGAACGTCAATGCCAGCCGCAAGTGCATCTGCAATCGCTACGATCGAAAGTTCTCCCATTCCGTACGAAATCAGATCCGCACCGGAATCGAGAAGGACGGAGCGGCGCACCTTGTCAGACCAGTAATCGTAATGCGAAAGGCGCCGGAGCGATGCCTCGATGCCGCCGAGGATCATCGGTGTATGTTTATACGTTCTCCGGATCAGATTGCCGTACACGGTAACCGCGCGGTCCGGCCGTTTTCCCATGACACCGCCCGGCGTAAAGGCATCTGTTTTTCGGTGCTTTTTCGCCACGGTATAATGGTTGACCATGGAATCCATATTTCCGGAAGAGACAAGAAAGCCAAGACGCGGTTCACCGAAAATCGAAATGCTGTTCTCGTCCTTCCAGTCCGGCTGTGAGATGATGCCGACGGAATAGCCGTTCGCCTCGAGCACACGGCTGATGATTGCCGGTCCGAACGAGGAATGGTCCACGTAGGCATCTCCGATGACATAGACAAAGTCAAACTGTTCGATTCCCCGTTCCTTCATCTCTTCTCTTGTAATTGGTAAAAAAGGCATGCTTTACTTTCCTTTCTGTGTTTCGGCGTCCGCTATGCCAAGCGCCGCTTTTTCTTCCTGCGTCAGGAGACGGGCACTGCCCTTTGGCAGCGCCGGATCAAGTTCCAGGCTCCCCATCGACAGCCGTTTCAAATAGACGACCGTTTTTCCGATCTTCTCAAACATGCGCTTGATCTGGTGGAAGCGGCCCTCACAGATGGTAATGCGGATCCGGCTTTCAAAAATGCCAGGCTCTTTTTCTGTCGTTTCCAGAATGGTAAGCTCGGCCGGAAGTGTCGGTTTGTCGTCCCCAATGTCGAGCCCTTCGGCAAATGCCTGCCGATCTTCTTCTGTCACTTTTCCGGATACCTTTGCATAGTAAGTCTTATCCACGTG